>JAEEGJ010028191.1_pt1 | contig 11199 bp, 11 predicted proteins | sample 8958761 | NCBI WGS metagenome assembly JAEEGJ01 (sample SAMN16246546, study PRJNA631951) | gut metagenome | biome: gut microbiome; feature: rumen; material: RS-attached | host: Bos | place: Iran: Karaj | collected 2018-10
CTTCCAAAACCTGAATCTTACTGGCACCATATTCTTCGCTTGCCAATTCTCTTTTCTCTTCTTCAGTCATTTTCTAAAATTTAGCTGTTTTCAATTAAAGGTGCAAAGATACGGAAAATTTCGGCACAAAACACAAAAAAGTTGAGAATTTTGTTTTTTGTCCAAAACGGCTCTACGGGGCTAAAAACGGGCAAATTTTGGAAACACCTTGTTTACTCGCGTACGCGGGTAAGAAAAAGCCCCATCCACCAGAAGAAGCTTTTTAGAGTGTTTAAGACATCTTTAAAATCTCAACTTCACTCCAGCAAAGAACTGAATTCCTGTGACAGGATAATTGTAATACAATTGATACTTCTGATGCGCCACATTATCAAGCAAGGCGAAAGCCGTAATCTGCTCGTTCACCTTGTAGTCGGCACCGAGGCTGAGGTCAAAGACATCCTTAAGTTTTTCAGCCTTGAAATTAAAATTCTGCCAATCGACTATGCCGTCCCAAACCTTTGCATAACGTCCGCCTTGATAAAGGAGAGTGGTATTGAAAGACAACTGTTCATCAAAATCGTAGGTCACTTTCAGTTTTCCTTCTGCTGTAGGACGATACCAAGCATATTCCTCAACAGTGGGTTTGCAGCTATTATAAGCAAATCCCAAATCCGCTGTAAGGCTATTGCGCATCTTGACGCGGGCATCCGCCATGACAGTAACAGTCTGGGTTTCATCATAGACCAGCTCAAATGTATTCAAAATGGGGTCGTAGCCTTGAGGCACATCGTTGGGTTCAGGAATATGATTGACATAGAACGGGTCACCGGCGGTATTGCGATACCGAACGCCAAGATGCATATCCACAATCTCCATGATATTGGTTCGCACACCTCCCTCGAAGCCAAGTTTCACGTTCTGAACCAGCAAGGAAGGACTCAAATATGACGTAACGAAAGGATTATTCTCAACAACATCACTGAAACGCTGCAGTTTACGTCCCCCGTTCAGTCCAGCATAGAATTCCAATTTCTTGTCCAAAACGAACAAGCTACCACTCACATCAGGACGAACAGCCAAGAACTTGTCCTTATCTGAGCCCTTTGTAGTTCCGTCCAAACACACACCAAGATGCAAGCGGTAAAACTCTTCGCTTGTCTCAATGAATGGATTGATTTTAAACCAGATACGGTCGACCACAAACAGCTTATTGCCTTGCCCTATACAATAATCGTATTGGAATCCCAAGTCAAGGCCTACTTTTTGCGGATGGCTTTTGTCGCCCCAGAAATTTTTGGCATAGCCAAGAGTGTAGCCAAGGTCCAGATTATGTTCTCTCCCAAGCAGGTAGAAATAGTCCACATGGGCGACATGACCCAGTTCGCCGACACGAGTCGAAGTAGAGGCCAGACCCATGTGCCCTCCCAACTTATTATAAGTGATCCTAGGGGCATATATCTCAAGTTGTTCCTTGTTCAACGAGTCTTCCGCCAAATTGATACCATAATAATGGTACATGTCATTCTTGTAATACACGCCCCCATCCACCTGAAAGCCATCGAACTTGCTCGTAGTGATGTTGACATCAAAGGCATTGTTCATGTAGCCCGAAGGTGCATAATCCTTAATATCAAGCCACGAAGAATTGTGTTTGATACCCACACCAAGCCCCAAGGTCTTTGTCTGCATGGAATTGTGCTTGTATAGAAAGATAGGCGAGAGCCGAGTGCCAATACCAGCCGTAAGAAAGTTCTCCGTTGGGGTGACAAGCTTGTCATTTTTTGGCAAGAAAGCCGTCGGAGCGATTTTCTCCAAGTCTAAGGCAAACTTCTGCTTGGCCTCCTTGGGATTGACTTCTGAGCTAGGAAAACTGTAAGAAGGCGGAGGTGTTTCAGGAGTGAGTTGCATTTTATTCACCTTATTCACTTTAGGACGGTATTTGCCTTCTACGGTGACTTGTTCGTCATGCTGGGCGAAAACGGTGACGGCCATAAGGGCCAAGGTTGTTATTAGAATGTGTCTTTTCATTATTTGTTGTGTTAGAGCAGGGCTCACGTCACCTGCTTGCTGATACGTCACCCCAAAAGGGCTAGGTTTATTCCATTTCTATAGGTTCGATACCGTTGCTTTTGCTCACTTTAGGCTCTTTACGCTCTACTTCGGCGAGTTTGTTGCGAGCTTCCTGTTTCAGGTCGCTACCTTTGTAGTTGTCGATGACACTGCGAAGAGTTTCCTTGGCTTGGAAATAGTTGTCCTTGGCCACATACACGTCAGCCAACGCAATGAACGACTTGGCAACCCAATAATCATGGTTAGAGAAATTGTCAGCGATATTGAAAACCTTGTTTTCGGCTTCGTCATATTGCTTCAACTTGATGGAAGCCATAGCAGAATAGTAGGCACTCTCAGCACCATACACCGATTTGTCGTTATGTGCGCTTTTGTCAAGCCTCTCAATGGCCGCACTATAACTGCCTTTCTCGAAATACGACTTGCCCATGATGTGGTTGATCTGATTGACCTGCTCATCAGTTAAGTCGCGCGACTGCCGCAAAATCTCACCCATTTCGATAGCCTTGTCGTATTTACCCATGAAGAAATTGCTCTTCATGCTGCCCTCGAGGGCTTCGAGTCGTCTAAGCGGCTCCTCTGTAATGCGATACAAGCACTCATAACACTCTCCAGCCTTATTATAGTTGCTCTTTTCATATTCTATGCGTGCCATCTTCAACAACGCATTGTCAGTGTAGTCGTTGTCTGGTTGCGATAATATATAATTAAGGTGTGCGATGATTTGGTCTTCCGTTCCCACTCTTTCGGCACATTCGAGACCATAATAATGAGCCTTCAACAAATAGGCGCCGCGCTTAAAGTTGTCGAAATAATACTGCAATGCGGTCTGAGCCTTTTGATACTGGCCATCGAGGTAGAAGCCCTCCGCATTGGCAAATGCTAGAGAATCCTGCTGGGTAACCTTCACCTGACCGCCATTGGCGTTGACATAGCCAAAATACTCATCCAAGTTGTTCTGTTCCATATAGATGCTACGGATGATGTTCATGGCCTCGCGTGATTCGTCAGTGTTAGGATACGAGGATACCAAATTCTTCAAATTGGCCAAGGCTTGATCGTACTGGTTGTTGTTGTAATAAATCATGCCGACCTTCATCATGGCTTGACGTGTATAAGTCGAACGTGGACGATCCTTGATGAGGCGATTAAAATTGGCAATAGCCGAGCGTTTGTCTCCGTGTACGAGGTAAGTATTTCCTATTTCGAACAGTGCCTGCTCATAATAGAGAGTACTCGGATAGGCCTGTATTAGGTCGTTCAGCATATTAATCTTTTGATTCACATTGCCTTTAGCACCATAACAAAGTCCCTGTTGATAAAGGGCATAGTCAGCGTTGCGTTTCCCAGGACGGATAGCCTGATCGTAATAATTAATGGCATAAGTGTAATTGCGTTCCATGAAATAACAGTCGCCGAGACGGATGTAAGCATCAGTCTTGAGGTCGTTCTGACTGCTATCTTTGGCTAGACGGACGAAACTCTTGAAACGCATTATCGCAGAAGTATAATCAGGCTTTTGGTAATAAATGTAGCCCAAGTCATAGTCTGCAAGACAATACTCAGGCAGGCTTGTGGCGGCTTTCATCCCCTTGAACTGAAGTAGGTATTTACCCGCTTTGGTATAGTCACCCATCTGATAGGCCGACTCGCCCATCCAGAAGCAAGCCTCCGCCTTCTTGGTCACGTCCTGGCTGCTGTTCATAATCCTAGAGAAATATTCCTGTGCCTTGTCGTAACTGCCTTTCTGGAAATGATCAATACCCGTTGAATACAGCAAATCGTTGTATACCGTCTGCAACTCTGCACTTTTCTTCCTCATCGCTTCAAGGCGAAGAAGAGCTTCATCGTTTTCTTTCGCGTTGAGCAATAGATAAATGGCCATTTCCTCAGCTTCGGCCTTACGCTCCGAATCAGGATTCTCAGCGATGAAGTTGTCAAGCAACCCCACTGCCTCGTTAAAGGGATCCGTGCCAGGAATAAGGCTCAGTCGCGCATAATCAAAGAGAGCTTCTTCGGCAAGTTCGGCATCAATTCCCGCAGAATAAGCAGTAAAGAAGGCACTACGGGCATATTTCTGTTCATCCGTCTTGGCATAGCATGAAGCCAGATAATAGGAAGCATACTGCGCAAGGATGTCGTTGTTGCCAGCCACCTTTTGTAAATCAGGAATGGCATTCTTATAGTCTCCTTTCATCATCTTGCTGACACCTATCTGGTAATAGGCCTCACGAGATACGCCTCGAGTCAAGTTTTTCTTATAGATGTCATAGTATTCCAAGGCTTTGCCGTAATCTTTTTGTTGGAAATAAGCATCGGCGACGATTTGTGCCATCTCCGACTTACGCTTCTTGTCGGCCTGACGGATATATTCGGGTCCTTCCTCTATCACCGATTGGTAATCGCCCTTGAGATAAGCAATTTGCATGATGTAAGATGGGACCACCTTGGCATAGTCAATATGCGTTCGTAAACGGCGAAAATTATCCAAAGCCTCGGTATATTTCTCTTTTACATATTGAATATGAGCGTAATAGTAGCGAGCCGAATCCTTATATTTTCCCTCATTCATCATCAGGCCGTGGAAAAGAGGCATTGCCTTGTCGAGATTATTCGACTGGAAATACGCATAACCCATGTTGAATTGCATCTGCTGCGCTTCATCGGTAGTGAGTGAAAAAGTGTCTGTCTTCTCATAGATAGCCAACGCCTCCTTGTATTTCTTTTCCTTAAAAAGATGGTTGGCGAATAGGAAATTGGCATGTTTTGCCCATGTGCTGCCAGGGTTGTCATTCACAAACTGAATGACTTTTGCAGGACCATCAGCCTGACCTAAATAGAGCGAGCTGACCGCCTCATAATATTGCGCATCTACACAATGCTGCGATTTTGCATCGCCAGCTTGTGCACGATATTGAGTGAAAAGTGAAAGCGCAGCACCATATTCTTGATTTTGAAACAGCAGTACACCATCGTTGAAAAGAACTTCAGGATTGTAATTTTCAATATGCTTTTGAGCTGATAATGAAACTGTTAAAAAGAGTAACAAACCCATCATCATGCCAATTTTCTTTCGTGATTTCATAAGTCAAAATTTGGGACGAAATTACAAAATTCTCTCTTTAGTCTAGCAAAAAAACTCAAAAACGTTCTGAAAGTATGATATAAAAACGTAATTCGTGGTTTATTTATTATCCGTATATGAAGGTCGGCAAGGAAAAAAGCGGTACATTTGCTGCCTAAGTATGAGTTGAAAACAACGGACATCAGAAAAAAGCACCATGCGCAATTCGACACTCTTTTTACTTGTTCTCTTGCTGACAGCAGCCTGCCATCGGGTGCCTACAGCGGAATGGACCGAAGGCGCCAAACAGGATGACGGGCATGCGTTGCATACTCTTGTACTCACCAACATACCCGTTAATTCAAGGGTATGGTTTCAAGAACTCTTCGATAGTAAGACTATGGTGAAAGGACCAGCAATCCAGCATTATCAAAGGACATCATGATTCATCGACATACTGGCAGGCGGCAACGTCTCGCTTATGTATTACGGGCGTCCACTGCCAAGACATTCATGGGCACCCGAGAGCTTTATACTTCAACAAAAAGGCGAGCCTGACAAACCTATAGATGTATATTATCATTTCTTGGAACAGCCCGAGCCACAGACATCCGAAAAAGATTTTGAATGCCAATATGAAGTCCAGCTTGGCGACATCATTCCTCAAGTCAAACGTGTTCAGTATGACACTGCGCAGATGAAAAAAAAACCGAAATTCATCCCATAGGATGGTACCGCATCACGGTGGGAGCTGATGGAAAGCCCAAAGTGGAAGCTGATGATGAGGATGGTATTTTCTATGCCCAAACCACTCTTGCCCAATTGCCACATCCCCTACAGCCCATGACCATTGAGGATTGGCCAGACTTGCCCTATCGTGGCTTTATGCTTGATGTGGTACGCGACTTCAGAACCGTTCACGAAGTGCTGGAAATCATAGACCTGATGGCCTCTTGGAAACTCAATGTTTTACATTTCCATCTGGCCGACGACGAATCGTGGTGTTTGGAAATCAACAACTTGCCAGATCTCACGGAATTTAGCGCACATCACGTCTTACCCGATTGGGACCTACAGGAGACTGAAGCATTAAAACCCACAGCTAACGGCCGCATTGATAATGCGACGTACTACACGACCGAAGAGTATGAGCAAATCCTTCGTTATGCCTGGGAACACCACATCGTGGTGATATCCGAGTTTGATACGCCTGGACACTCCCGAGCTTCCATCAAAGCCATGCAGGCTTATGGACGTCGCACGGGCGACAAAAGCTTCCGTTTACAAGACCCCGCGGACACTTCGCACTACTGGTCGGCACAAGACTATACCGACAATGTCTTAAGCGTCAACTTACCCAGTGTATACAAGTTCTATGGGATAGTCTTCGATGAGGTCATTCGCATGCACCAAGAGGCAAACGTGCCACTACCCGCCATACACATTGGCGGCGACGAGGTACCCGACGGTGCTTGGGCAGGGCATAATCGCCATGAAATGAAGGAAATCTTTATCAGCAACATGCTTGACCTTGCCGAGAGTCGACGCATTCGTCTTGCCGGATGGGAGGACATCGCCCGAGGATTGGAACCACAGACGCAGGAACGGTTCAAACAATCGCTGTATTTCCTCAATATATGGAATACCGACGGCATTGAAGGCTTCCCTATAGTACTTTCACCCACTGCCTACACCTATCTTGACCTCGCCTATAACAATGCGTCCGATGAAATAGGTCTTTCCTGGGCAGGCTATGTCGACGAACGCAAAACTTTTGCCATGCAGCCCAAAGATTACAAGGGTGACCTCATCGGTGTACAGGCGCAGCTTTGGTCGTCACAACTCCTAATTTTGACGATGCCACCTACCAGATGTTTCCAAAAGCATTAGGTGTTGCCGAACGTGCCTGGAATGCCTACCCCGACTGGTCTTCTGAAACAGACTTCGCAACCGACTACAAACGCTTCTATAGTATTCTCGTCAAACGCGAAATGCCAATTTGGGAAAAGAAAGGGGTTGTGTTTAGGAAGAGCCTTCGAAAATAAGAACAATTTTCCTATCTTTGCCTCGCATATTATGCCAGGCACCATCAACATACGAAAAGGAAACAGGATTATTATTTAAACACCATAAAACTATGGGTTGGCTTATCGATCATTACAAAATCACCTACAACGACATATTTGTGGGCAGTTATTATGTTTACGAAGACAACACTTGCAGGTATTATGTCAACAGTTGGAAAAATGAACTTGAACCCATCAAGGACCTCCTTGAAAAAAAAGGCCTGTTGAAAGACAAAAACGCAAAGAGACCTATCGCTGCCATCACGAAGATGATGACTGCTGAAAATAGGGTAAAGGGCAGGAAGAGATCCATATATCATTGTGACGGCCTTACTTTGGAAAGGATTCCTAATGAGACCAACGAGCGTTTTTGGGTGTATAGACATGATGCCAATAAAGGGCAGCCAGGCTACTCGGACAAAGACCATTCCGCTCCGCATTATGAAGGTGAAAAAACACCTGAAGGAATGAGAGAATGGACCACTTGGTATGCCTTCGTCAAGATGGACGATGGCACCTACGAGGCGGCACTCGACGAATCATGGTGGTGGGGCGGCGGCCACAACGACGGCGGCACCATCCACACCGACATCCCTGAAGAATGGTTCGAATTATCCTACGACGAATTCCTTGAAAACGTGGTGACGCTTTCGGCGGCTGCGCATTATGGATTCACACCCGATGAACTGAAAGAGAAGAAAGGCCTGAAGGAGTTCTTTGGTTTTGAATAATCTAACAACTAGATTCAGTTGTTGATTCCATTGGTCTCCATTTGTCCAGAATTCGCCCCGCTTCTCTTTTGATTATTTCATCATCAGTTGAGTCCTCCAACTCCATGATCGCTCCGTACGCTTCCCATCGGCAGGGAAAGTCGCAACAATTTTTCGGGTCGAAATAGTAGTCGAGACACCGCAGCATGCGGAGGATATGTTCGGGGTCTTCGCAATCAAGGACATCGAGGATGCTATCCAAACCATCCTGCACATTCATCTCCTCCAATTTCCCAAACGGATCAAGGAATTTTCCGTAGGGACCCGTGTGGTTTTCCAAACTTTCAATGGCTCTGATGTCGCTTTTGAAAAAAAGGAAGTTGACGATCACCAGACACTCCTCGGGGCGACCATACTCCTGCTCGCTATACTCCTTATCGTTGTAACTGCAAATGCCATCATAGACATCCCCATCTACGCAATCAATTCTAACGCACTGACCTTCATATTGTTTTAATCTCATCACGATGCTTTTTTAGGGCATTTCCACCTTCTCTACAATCAATTCCACGGAGTGATCCTCCAAAGAATTGTATTCGTTGAGATGAAAGTGCGAGTGTGTAGATTCCTCATCAGCGAGCGCCATAAAATGATTGGCCAGCGATCGCAACCCTGCTGCATTGGCGGAAATGACGATGGCGCCATCGGCCTCAATTCTTGTGGCTATAGTGAAGCCATCCTCCCATTTGAATTCCATAACAACCTGATTTATATTACAGTGCAAAGACAATACTTTTGGGATTTAAATAAGGTATCCTTCAAGTTTCAGCAACGCGATTTTGTTGTGCAAACCACCGCCATAGCCCGTGAGTTTGCCATTAGCGCCCATCACGCGATGGCAGGGCACGATAAGGCAGATGGGGTTCCAGCCCACTGCACCACCTACCGCTTGTGCTGACATTTTTCTTGGTTTTTCCGTCATGTTGAGAGACGTTTCAGGAAATGTCTCTACAATGCGTTTCGCAATTTCGCCGTAGGTCATGGTTTTCCCGAAAGGTATTTCACATACGATAGCTAACACCGCCTTGCGGAATGGCGTCAGACCTTCCATGCGGTAGGCTGGTGTGAAATCGGGTTGACGACCTGTGAAATAGAGGTCCAACCAATGATAGGTTTCATGGATTATAGGCGGTAGAGATGTGGCGCGCCGCGTCTCTACAACGCCCAATGGATGTTTGTTTTCGTCACGCGAACCTGCAAACCATAAGCCTATCAACGCCTTGCCGTCGGTGCTCATCAGCAGGTCATCGAAACCTTCTGGTGTCGGATAAAGGTATGTAGCCATATTCAATCCTCCAAAGCGAATTTTCGCAACGCCGTCTCATCCAAACGTTGCACGGTCCATTCATCCATAGGCACGGCACCGATGCTGCGGTAGACCGTCAGGGCGGATTTGTTCCAGTCGAGACAGATCCACTCCATACGGCCGCAGTTACGCTCCACAGCAATCTTGGCGAGATATTTCAACACAGCCTTGCCATAGCCCCGACCGCGTTTTTCGGGAAGGATAAACAGGTCTTCGAGATACAGACCCTTGCGCCCGACAAAAGTGGAGAAATTGTGGAAAAACAGGGCGAATCCGACGACAGCACCGTCTTCCTCGGCAAAGACCACCTCGGCGGAATGTTCCACAAAAAGGGAATGATAGATGGTGGCCTCGTCGGCCACAACTTCATCGGCACATTTCTCGTAAACGGCGAGTTTCTTGATGAATTCAAGGACTAGACCTGCCTCTTCGGGCTTCGCAGGACGGATAGTGAATTGATTGTTCATGGTTTGACTATTATTTTGAATTACGGGTCCTTCGACAAGCTCAGGAACCCTACAATGGATCATTTTTTCAGCATCTTTCCCCTAATATGTTTCAACGCGGCCGGCAGCACCTCTGGCTCCATCATCTGGAGTGCCGTGTTGAACTCTTCAAGAAGTTCCGGGTAGAATTTGCTTTGTGCATAAGTCAGTTTGATGGCCAATGACTTCACGCCGATGGGTTCGTCGGAAAGCATGGCGTTGAAGCAGAAATCGAGGAAATCGGTACGGATGTTGTCGGCCTCAAAGGGAGTTCTTTCCAACAGGTTCATGATGAGGCGGCGCTTGGTGGTGCTGGTGGTCCGCAAGACCTCGTCGATAAGGGTGTTCTGCCTTTCGGCCAGCCAAGAATCTGCGGTTTTGGGCAGGTGTGTCATTACCCAAGCTGCATTGTCGGAAGTACGCTTGTCTTCGTCGAAGAGCAACTGAAACAGTTCCTCCTTGAAGTCGCCACCAGCCAAGGCCCGAGCATCGCCTCCGCTGATTCTGCCCGACAATATGGATTTCAGTTCCGACATAGGCTAAACACACAATTCACCTTTTGCCACAATCGCCGCCGTGCCGCCCACATAGATGGTGCCATCCTTTCGGATTTGTGTGGCCACCACCGAAGGACGACCCATGGCCTCGCCTTGCATGAAGGCACAATCCGCTTCTGCACCGAGGCAGCCGTTTTGTTGCAGATAGAAGGTCAATGCCGCATTAGCGGTACCAGTGGCCGATTCCTCGGGCACACCATACAAAGGCCCGAAGTCGCGGACATGGGCTGTGTAGCTGTCGTTGGCGAAGGCAAAGACATGGAAACTTACTGCATCATATTTCTTGGTGATGGCAGCGATTGCCTCCATGTCGGGATTCAAAGCCTGCAAGGTTTCCGCATCGGGCAAGGGAATCATCAAATCGGGAAGGCCCGAGTAGGCAATTTGTACAGGCATAACAGGATGGTAATCATTGACGCCCAATGCCTTATAGATTTCTTCTGTCTCTTCGACAGTAGCCACAATACGCGGCATGGCCATCTGCATCATCACCCTCTCCCCTGCTTCAATGCGTAAATCACCAGCAAGTGTGTGGCAAAGGCAAGTCCTCGAAGCCAAACCTTCATGGTGCAACAAATAGAATGAGGCTATTGTTGCATGTCCACATAGTTCAACCTCGGCTTTGGGCGTGAAATACCTGATAGTAAACTCCTTATCCGAGTGCCGTCTGATGAAAGCCGTCTCCGAATAACGCAACTCGGCAGCGATTTGAAGCATCAACTTTTCTTCAGGGAACTGATCTGATTCGAGCAGCACCACACCGGCGGGATTGCCGCCGAAAGGCTGGTCGGTGAAGGCATCAACAACGAAGTATCTCATAGCTTATAGTATCTGTGCCGTATGGTTCTTGGTATCCACTTTGCCAATGGCATCGACAATAACACCTCCTTCATCAATGA
>JAEEGJ010028192.1_pt1 | contig 11199 bp, 7 predicted proteins | sample 8958761 | NCBI WGS metagenome assembly JAEEGJ01 (sample SAMN16246546, study PRJNA631951) | gut metagenome | biome: gut microbiome; feature: rumen; material: RS-attached | host: Bos | place: Iran: Karaj | collected 2018-10
TGGACCGGAGAGCTGATAAGCTATAAAGTGACTGTCAGCGGCGGTGACACCAAGATTGACACTCCAGCCCAGAGGTGGCGTGCAGGCAAGGCTTTGTTTGCCCAGCTCGGGTACTTGGATGGCAATACCGACGCAAAGTCAGATGCAAGGCTTTCTGCTAACTTTTACTTCTCAAAGCGCAACAGTTTCATCGAGGACAAAGATGGAATGCTCCATCTCTTCAAGTTCTGCACCTCCTCCGAAGTCTCCGATGGCAGTGCCGGTGAGGACTCCGGGTCACTTGAGTGCATTAATCAGGATATGACAGAGAAGTTCCTGACCGGGAGCAGCAGCGCAATTGGACTGTCTCAGTTCATCAAGGGAGACGTTGCTGCACAGAACGACATTGTCGAGCGCTTCGTCGAGTACATGCGCGGTGATCGTTCCTTTGAGGCTGACGAATACAAGCAGATTACTGATTACGTCAAGAATGCGGTTTCCGGGAAAGGATATACTGATGAGTTCAGGGGCTTCAGATCACGCGGAAGCCGCTCAGAATACAAGGCATCATCTCCTACTACGCTTATCGGAGATATATCCAGCTCGACTCCTGTCTACGGCTCCGATGCCAGCGGCAACGAGTTTGTTATCTTCGGCGCCAATGACGGCATGATACATGTTGTCAGCGACAAGACCGGCCAGGAGCTTCTTGCCATAATCCCTTACAACATGATTGGGAAGCTTGCTCACTTTGCTGATCCAAGCTTTGAGTCAGAGCATCTGCAGTATGTTGACGGCACGACGAATGTCTTTTCGTATCAGTCAGGGCAGAACGCCAAGCGTGTGCTGGCTCTTGGAACCTATGGCAACGGAGCAAAGGGAGGCTACGCACTTGATCTTTCCGATCTGAGCAGCGTAGTGGACGGTGATGGCAACATGAAGCCGCTTACCGACACCACGAAGATCCAGAGTTTCCTCAAGTGGGAGTTTGACGACAGCAACAACGCATACGTCGGCAAGATGATGCGTGCGCCTAAGGTCTTCACCTATCACACTGACGAGGAAAATGCCAAAACCCGCCTCTATGCTGTTTACGGCAACGGCTACAACAGCACAGCAGCCAATGGAGGTCCGGCGCTCATATTTGTTGACGTACTGAAAGGCAAGTTCGTTAATACCATATACCCTGACGATGAGACTGTCAGCTCAACCTCTTCGAGCGAGCCTCTCTGGTCCGGCGAGTATAAGGACGGAATGGCCGAGCCTGCTGTGTTCGACTCTGATAACGACGGGAACCCTGACTATATCTACGCAGGTGACCTGCATGGCAACATGTACAGGCTCTCCCTGCGCAAGGCAGTAACCAATAACGGCGCGACTGCCTATCAGCACGGCAAGCTTGCTGTTGAAGGAGCCGGAATAGATGGGAACCACCGCAGCGGACTCGACGGCATGATTACCTCTGATGATCTTAAGCGCCTGGCAGTCTGCACAGATCCAACCGGAAAGAGGCTCAGCATCACAACAGCACCATCGGTAAGGAACATCACGACTGCAGGAGCTGCCGGATCTCTGAGCAGGATTGTCATGTGGGGCACCGGAAGGTACCTGATCTCCAATGTTGACAACAAGTACAATGCCTCTGATCCTGTGAACTCGATCTGGATGATAAATGATCGCGGCGATTCCTCTGAGTCCATAACCAGAAACAGCGGCGTTATTGTCAGCTCGCTCTCTTTCGGCGGGGAAATCCATGACGGCTCTGAGTATGACAGGACCAAGACCAGAACTTTGGAGACTCAGGCATGCAGGGCTCAGTCCGGAACCTGCGACGACGGCTGGGTTGTCGATCTGACTCCGATTTACAACGGAAACACGCTGCTCAACGGAGGAGAGAAGGTCGTATTCAATCCTGCAGCTACCATGGGCAGGTTTATAGTCAATACTCTTATTCCGACAACAGATGTATGCGCGGCTAGCGCAGAGGGATATCAGTATGTGCTAAATCCTGAGTCTTATAGAATCGACAAGGCGCAGAATAACAGCACAGGTGCCGGCAGCAACCAGCGCCGCTTCACTCATACGGCAACTGATGTTGTTATTGCCCAGTCAACCGTTAATGGCAAGACAACGATAAAGGCATCATCCGCAGTTGACTCCAGCCCGGTAGGCGCTGGTGAGAGTGGCAGCAGCGACAGCCCGGCAACTGATACAACTATCGACAAGGTACGCCGTTCCGTGACCTCCTACCAGATCCTCATTGACAATGAGAAGCCCTGGTAACAGAGATATCTGCTGAACGAGCCTGACTGGCAATAATAAATAAGCCCCCGGTCTCCGGATTTCCGGAAGCCGGGGGCTCTTTTCATTATTGCTTTATCAGCAGCCCTTTTCCGAGAGCCTGGTGAGAACGGATGAGTTTCTTCCCATGCCGATGGATACCTCAAGGCAGCTCAGTATCTCTCCTATTTTCCGATCTACCGAGAACGGGCAGTTGAAGATGATCATCCCGGAGCCGCACATGCCGAAGTCCTCCTCCTGCTCAGATGTACGGATTTCTGCGCGCCAAGTGTCAGGTATCGCCAGCCTTCTGGCCTCTGACAGTATCTTCTGGCTCCTGTCACGGCTCTTTGAGAGAACAGGGTACCAGAGCATCATCGTCATGGTGGGGCATTTTCTGAAAGCCTCTCCTATTGAGCTAACGCTCTTTGCGTAGTCAGTATCAACCTCGTATGCAGGATCCATGAGAACTGCGCCGCGTCTGACAGGCGGAGGCACAATGGCGTCCAGTCCCTCAAAGCTGTCCCGCCTATGGAGGCTTATCCTGCGGTCCCTGCCGAAATTGAGCCTCAGTGCGTCAAATTCGGTAGGGTGAAGCTCGATGAATATCCCTTTGTCGCTGTCCCTCAGGAGTTGCTGCTCAATATAGGGAGACCCTGGGTAGACCGCTATTTTTCCCTCAGGATTCAGATCCCTGATGATGCTGAAATATTCCGGAACGATTTCCGGAAGCTTCCCGGGATGTTGCATCAGCTTAACAATGCCATCCTTCGCCTCACCGGTTTTCTCAGCCATGCCGTCATCCAGCCTGTAGATTCCGCCGCCGGCATGGGTATCGATAATGGTGAAAGGCTTGTCCTTTTTCCTTATATAGGATATTACGGCGCACAGGATGAGATGTTTGAGGACATCGGCGCTGTTTCCGGCATGGAAGCCGTGTCTGTAGCTGAGCATATGGTTACCTGAGATAATCGATGAAAAGAGCTGCTGCCGGATTTTCTGGCTGGCAGCAGAGTGAACTATACAGCATCCGGCGCTGCTGTGAGATCTCTTGCGAGCTCACTGCTTATAGAAACAAGGGCGGACGCGCCAGCCTCTCATGAAAAGAGATGTCGCTACTGTTGGAGCACCAACAGCGTCAGAACGATGACGCGTTTTCCGCTTCCTTTATCCTGCTCTCCGCCTCCTCGAGCTTTTCCGAGGCCTCGAGCCATTCTGCCTCAACTTTCTCAGAGGCTTTGCTGAGCTCCCCCTGCTCGCGGAGCAGGGCAGAGAGCTCCTCCTTGCGCGATGCGTCATAGATTCCGCTGTCGCTGAGCGCTGTTTCAATCTCCTCAAGCCTTGCCGAGGCCGCGTTCATTCTTTTCTCGAGCTCCTCAGCGTTCTTCCGGAGAGGCCTTGCCTCGGCTCTGAGCCTCTGCAGCAGCTCCTTCTTCCCCTTCCAGGAAATCTGCGTGCTTCCCCCAGATGCGGCCTGCTTCTCCTGTATCCTCTGCTCCCTGCGCTCTGAGGCGGACTGCGAGAGCTCCTGCTTTCTCTGCTCGATAAGATACTTATGGTAATCGTCAAGATCTCCGGAGAATTCGGAGACCATGCCCTTGTCCACCAAGTAGAAGTCATCGGCTGTGGTGCGGAGCAGGTGCCTGTCGTGAGAGACGATGATCATTGCTCCGGCAAAATCCTGCAGGGCGGCGGACAGGGCGTCGCGCATATTGAGGTCAAGGTGGTTGGTCGGCTCATCGAGAAGCAGCAGGTTGGGCTTCTGCCAGACGATTAGTGCAAGGGCGAGCCTTGCCTTCTCGCCTCCTGAGAGCGTACCGGCCTTTTCCAGGGCCTTGTCACCGGAGAAGGCAAAGCCTCCCAGGAAGTTCCTGAGATCCTGCTCCCTCATCTCCGGCGCAAGCCTCTGCATGTGCCAGAGCGCCGACTGGTCGGGATTGAGGTAATCGAGCTGGTGCTGCGCGAAGTAGCCGATTTTTATCCCTTTGGCAACGGAGAGCCTGCCGGTGAGCGGCTTCAGCATTCCGGCGAGGAACTTGATGAGCGTCGACTTTCCGGCGCCGTTGCGCCCCAGAAGTCCGATCCTCGCCCCTGGAGTCAGGTTGAGCTTCATCGATTTGATGACAGGCTTCCCGGCCTCATAGCCTATCGAGATGTCCTCCATGTTCATCAGGGGAACTGGAAGCTGTTCGGGAGCCCTGAAGCTGAAATGGAACGGGGAGTCAGGATGGGCGGCGGCGATGCGGTCCATTTTCTCGAGAGCCTTGAGCCTGCTTTGAGCCTGCCTGGCCTTGGTCGCCTTGTACCTGAAGCGGTCTATGAACGACTGAATTTTCGCGATGCTCTGCTGCTGCCTTTCGTAGAGGGCCTGGTTCTGGGCGAGACGCTCGGCGCGCATGCGCTCAAAGCCGCTGTAGTCTGCGGTGTACTCGTTGAGCTTCTTATTCTCAATATGGATGATGTGATCCACAGTGTCATCCAGGAACTCGCGGTCATGCGAGATGATCATGAGCGTTCCGCGGTAGCCCTTGAGGTAGTCCGAGAGGAACATTACGGCATCGAGGTCAAGGTGGTTGGTCGGCTCATCGAGGAGCAGGAGGTCTGAGTGGCAGATCAGGGCCTGAGCGAGGTTGAGCCTCATTCGCCAGCCTCCCGAGAAGTCCTTTACCGGGAGCTTTATCTGCTCCTGGGAGAATCCCAGGCCTGAGAGGAGCGCCGCAGTTCTCGGACGGATGGTGTAGGCGCCTGAGATTTCAAGCTCTCCGCTTATTCTCGCAATCGCCATTCCGTCATTCCGCTCCTCCGCAGCCTTAAGCTCTCTCTCCAGCGACCGGTATCTTTTGTCTCCGTCTATGACGTACTCCTCCGCTGAGATGTCAAGCGACGGGGTTTCCTGCGCCACGGTTGCGATTGTCCAGCTTTCAGGAACTGTGATCCGGCCGCCATCAGGGCTCAGATCGCCTGTGATGAGCTCAAAGAGGGTGGACTTGCCGCAGCCGTTCCGCCCGACGAGACCGGTCCTGGTACCGGGGGCTATATGAGCTGATGCCTCGTCGAAAATGACGTTGTTTTCCCTTGCGAATGAGAGTTTTTCTATGAGAATCATGACTGCTCCGTCCGGCGTGCTCTGTTCCGAAATGAATAAAGCATATTTTAACCTTTATTGTGAGCTCCGTCTCGCTCCTCTTAAGTTCTGAGGCGGAAGCGAATGACAGATGCAGAGGAAATTCCTCACTGTAAATAGCGTGAAAGGCGGCCGCAAAAAAATCACGATAAAACAATCTGACAGTCATTTTTTCTTGAAAATGTCGTATAATCGATGACAATAGACTCCGCCTGCCCTGTGCCGATGGCGTCAGGCTGCGGAAAATTATAATAATAAGAATGAGGCTTTTTATGAATAAAGGTCAGTTGCTTCAGGACCCGTTCTTAAACGCAATCAGGAAAGACAAGATCCCGGTATCGATCTTTCTGGTCAACGGAATAAAACTTCAGGGGCAGGTTGAGTCATTCGATCAGTTCGTTATTCTGCTGAGGAACAACACCAGCCAGCAGATGGTCTACAAGCACGCCATCTCCTCCATAGTTCCCGCACGCCCTCTCCCGCAGCACCGCCAGGTACAGAAAACAGCCGCGGAAGACGGCAGCCAGGCCTCAGAGCAGGAAGAGGAAGTTTCATCAGAGTTCTGACACTGCTCTGCATACCATAAGTACTCCGCCGGTACAGCCCCGGCGGAGTAAGTTTCTCCGTTCCGTTCATTCACGCAAAAAAATTCCTGTCTGCATTAAAATAAATTCCTGACTTTTCATTTGAAAGCTAGGGCGCAGTGCGCCCTGTGGCTTTGCGGAGATTTTCCTTTGACCGATCTTGTTCATGCTGATGAGTTTTCCTCTGACGATCTCCCGGGGAGGGCAGTCCTGGTCCAGACCGAGTTTGCCTCGACTCCCGATGAGAACGAGGACCTCAATGAGCTCCGGGAGCTCACCGTATCGTGCGGCGTTGAGATTGCCGGCGTGCTTTTCGCGCGGAGCGGCACTCCGAACGCCGGCACCTATATAGGCACCGGGAAGGCAGAGGAGCTCAGGGATCTGGTTCAGGAAAAGGAAGCGAACCTGGTCATTTTCAACCACAGGCTTACGCCTTCTCAGGAAAGAAGCCTCACGGAAATCGCAGGGTGCCGGGTAATTGACCGCGTTGAGCTGATCCTCAACATTTTCGCAAGGCGCGCCAGAACCTATGAGGGAAAGCTCCAGGTAGAGCTCGCACGGCTCACCCACCTATCGACCATGCTGGTGCGCGGCTGGACGCACCTTGAGAGGCAGAAGGGCGGATTCGGACTCCGCGGAGGACCGGGAGAGAAGCAGATTGAGCTCGACCGCCGCGAGATCCACGAGCAGATCGAGCGCATCGGCAGGGAGCTGGAGGACGTCAGGAGAACGAGGCGAGAGAGCCGCAAGACCAGGCAGAAGCGGAGCGTTCCGGTTGTCTCGCTTGTGGGCTACACCAATGCGGGGAAGTCCACGCTCTTCAATTTCCTTACAGGAGCCGGCGTCTACGCGGCCGATCAGCTCTTTGCAACGCTCGATACCACGCTCCGCATGATCCATCTCGACGTCGCAGGTAACGTGATGGTTTCAGACACCGTAGGTTTCATCAGGCACCTGCCGCACGATCTTATCGACGCCTTCAGGGCGACGCTGGAGGAGACCCGGGAGGCAACGCTCCTCCTGGAGGTAATCGACAGCCATGATGAGCGCCTTGAGAGCAATATACGGGAGGTGGAGAAGGTCCTCTCCGAGGTCGGCGCCGAGAATGTGCCGAGGATCAGGGTGTACAACAAGATAGATCTGGCTGACGGCGTGAGCCCGCATATAGCGAGGAACGGCGAGGGGAAAATCGAGTCAGTGTGGCTCAGCGCCATGACCGGCGAGGGAACGGAGCTTCTCCGAAAGGCTGTTGCAGAATTTCTTGATCCTGTTATAGTAAAATTTACGTTGCGCATTCTGCCTGCGGCTGGAGGAGTCCTCTCCGAGCTCTACGGGCTCGGCGCCGTGCGCAGTGTCGCATGGCAGGACGACGGCTCTGCCGCAGTGGAAGGATGCCTCCCCGAGAAGGACTTCGCAAGGCTCGCGGCCCGTGACGGGTGCGAGATCACTGCCCACAGCAGATCAGATCATTCCGGGGAGCCGGAAGGCGCAGGCGGAGGATCTGCCCAATATGAAGGCAGTCCTGTCCTGGCGGGATAACTGGAGAGACAAGATGACCTGGAACAGGCCCAAAGACGCTGATGATGACAGCAGGAACAATGCCGGCAGCGGCGAGGATCCGAAGAGAGGATCAGAGAAGCCCGATGGCGGCAGCGGCTGGGATGACGGCTCGTCCTCATTTGATTTCGGCGGACTCGGCAGCAAAATAGCCGATCTGTTCCGGGGCGGCAGCGGCGGCTCAGGTGGCGGAAGCTCAGGCGGCAGCCATATCCTCCTCATTGCCGGCATAGCGGCAGTCCTCATCATTGTCATCCTCTTCTCCGGCTTCTATACAGTCAAGGAAGCAGAGAGGGGTGTGCTCCTCCGCCTCGGCCGTTTCGACCGTCTGGTGCAGCCGGGACTCTCCTGGAAGATCCCTTTTGTCGACAATGTCATCCTTGTGGACGTCTCAACGGTCAAGTCGCTCAACTCAACCGGCCTCATGCTGACACAGGACGAGAACGTGGTCCGCGTTGAGATCAACGTTCAGTACCGGGTGTCTGACGCCTACAAGTACCTCTTCAGCACCACCAACGCCGACGAGTCAGTCGGGCAGGCAATCGACAGCGCCATGAGATACGTCGTCGGCCACAACACCATGGACGATGTCCTGACAACCGGCCGCGAGAAGGTGCAGGATGACACCGCGCGCGTCCTCAATGAGATCATAAAGCCCTATGATATGGGAATCTCAGTTGTCGCTGTCAACTTCCTTCCTGCCCATGCGCCAGAGGAGGTAAAGGAGGCGTTTGATGACGCCATCTCCGCGCAGGAGGATGAGCAGAGGTTCATCCGCGAGGCCGAGGCCTACGAGCGCGAGATAATCCCCAAGGCCGAGGGACGCGTGCAGCGCATCAAGCAGGACGCCAACGCCTACAAGGACAAGGTTGTCCTCAACGCAAAGGGTGACGTGGCAGGCTTTGAGCGCGTTCTGCCTGAGTACCTGAAGGCTCCCGAGATCACGAGAAAGCGTATTTACCTCGAGACCATGTCTGATGTCCTGAGCCATACCGCAAATGTCTATGTGTCTCCCTCTGCGGAAGGCAGCATGCTCTACCTGCCGCTTGACGGCGTGTTCGGGAAGAAGGAGGGAGCCGATCAGGGCAGCGCCTCAGGGCCCTCGCGCGAGGAGAAAGTGAGAAGCTCAGCCGCGGCCCTTTCCATGAACGGTCAGGGCGAGCCTGACTATGCTTCGGGAAGCTCTTCATCTGACGCATCATCTGACTCGTCATATTCCTCAGGCATCAGGAACGCAACCAGAAGCAGCGTCAGGGACGGGAGGAGAAACTGATTATGGACAGGAAGACAGCAATCATCATCGCTATCGCCGCGGTGCTTATCCTTGTGTTCAACTCCGTGTTCATCGTCCATGAGGGCGAGGTCGGCATCGTAACCGAGTTCAGCAAGGTCAAGCGTGTTACGGAGGGCGGCGATCCTGTGATCTACCGCCCGGGGTTCCACTTCAAGTTCCCGATCATAGATGACGTGCTCCTTCTCGATGTGCGCATCCAGACCATGGAGTCGTCGGCTGACCGTTATGTCACCAACGAGAAGAAGGACCTTATCATTGACTCCTATGTAAAGTGGAGAATCGAGGATCCGGCCAAGTTCTACATTACGACTGACAGCGGCCGCTTCGAGCTGGCGCAGGACCGTCTGAAGAAGAAGATCAACGCGGTGCTCAGAAGCGAGATCGGCAGCCGCTCGATTGTCGACATGGTCTCCGGAGAGAGGGCTGAGGTCATGGAGAAGACGCTCCTCAGGAGCGCTTCCGCAACTGAGCTCGGCATTACCGTGGTAGATGTCAGGATCAAGCAGATCAACCTGCCGCCTGAGGTCTCCTCATCGATTTATGACCGCATGAGGGCTGAGCGCCAGATTGTGGCCCGCGAGCACCGCTCCAAGGGAAGGAAGCAGGCAGAGTTCATCAGGGCAGAGGCTGACCGCAAGGTAACTGTAATGGTTGCTGACGCCGAGAGGCAGTCAAATGAGCTCCGCGGACAGGGCGATGCCGAGGCGACTAGGATTTACGCGGAGGCGTATTCCAAGAGCCCTGAGCTGTATAATTTCCTGAAGAGCATGGAAGCTTACAGAAAGAGCTTCAGCAAGGACAGCGTAATGGTTGTCGGCTCTGACAGCGAGTTCTTTGATGAGTTCGGTGTCAGGAAGTCCGGAGCTGCCCGCTGAGCAGTGTTTCAGATCATAAGTCTTATGGTTTTGTTGTTGAGTGAGTAAATGGGACAGAATGTAGTTGTATTGGGCACCCAGTGGGGTGACGAGGGAAAGGGCAAGGTCGTTGATCTTCTGACGGAGAAGGCCCGCTATGTAGTTCGCTATCAGGGCGGACACAATGCCGGCCATACCCTGGTTGTTGGCGGAAAGAAGACTGTCGTCAGGCTTATTCCCTCCGGGATCCTCCATCCTTCCTGCACCTGCCTTATCGGATCCGGAGTTGTTCTGTCGCCTGACGCGCTGTTCAAGGAGATGGGCGAGCTTGAGAGCGCCGGCGTGGATGTCAGGAGCCGCCTGAAGATTTCTGAGGCCTGCCCGCTGATCCTGCCCTATCATCCGGTTATTGATCACGCAAGGGAAGCTGCCCTCGGCGACAAGAAGATCGGAACCACCGGCAAGGGCATCGGCCCTGCCTACGAGGACAAGGCCGCAAGAAGAGGACTCCGTGTCGGCGATCTCCGCAACATGGACAGATTCGCGCAGAAGCTGAAGACGGTCATGGAGTACCACAACTTCATCCTGAAGAACTTCTACCACGCAGAGGAGGTATCCTATGAGGAGGTCCTTGAGGGCGTTAAGAAGTACGCTCCTGTACTGGTCTCGATGATTGCAGACATCACCACCATCCTCGCCGATGCCAGGAAGAACGGCGATAAGGTCCTCTTTGAGGGAGCCCAGGGAACCTTCCTTGATATCGATCAGGGCACCTATCCTTACGTAACCTCCTCCAATACCGTCGCAGGAGGTGTCTCCACAGGAGCAGGCTTCGGCCCCCGCGGCATCGACTATGTCCTCGGCATCGTCAAGGCCTATACGACCCGTGTCGGCGGCGGTCCGTTCCCGACCGAGCTTTTCGACAAGATCGGCGAGCATATCTGCGAGAAGGGCCAGGAGTTCGGCGCAGTTACCGGTCGCCGCCGCCGCTGCGGCTGGTTCGACGCTGTCGCCATGAGGCGCTCCAAGCAGCTCAACTCCCTCTCAGGTCTCTGCCTCACCAAGCTCGATATTCTTGACGGACTCGACGAGGTCAAGATCTGCACCGGCTACCGCCATAAGGACGGAACAGTTTCGGAGTATCCTCCGATGGCCGCCGATGACTATGATGAGGTAACTGCAGTTTACGAGACCTGCCCGGGCTGGAAGGAAAGCACCTTCGGCGCGAAGAGCCTCGCTGAGCTTCCAGCAAATGCAGTTGCCTATGTAAAGCGCCTTGAGGAGATCCTCGGCCTGCCGGTCGATATCCTCTCCACCGGACCTGACCGCAGCCAGACCATCACTCTCCGCGATCCGTTTGAGATCTGAGACTGATCCCCGGACACAGTCCTGAAGAATGCCGCAGCTTTTTTTCACTGCGGCATTTTTTGGTGTGCTCGGCATGAGCATTGACTATAGGGTGAAAGTCCCGAACTCGCCCGCTGGAGGGAAGAGTTAGCGAATCGCAAGGTGGTCGGAGTAATCCGA
>JAEEGJ010028194.1_pt1 | contig 11198 bp, 9 predicted proteins | sample 8958761 | NCBI WGS metagenome assembly JAEEGJ01 (sample SAMN16246546, study PRJNA631951) | gut metagenome | biome: gut microbiome; feature: rumen; material: RS-attached | host: Bos | place: Iran: Karaj | collected 2018-10
CGATGTCAGCCAGATAGTCCTCTGCCAGCTCGGGCGTGTAGTCCCGTTCGAAATTGTGGTCAAAGGCCAGCTCCTCATAGCTGCCGTAGCCGGCCTGCACCGCCTGCTGCTGACGGTTTTTCACCAGCCGGATGTAGATGTCGGCCAACTGGGGATTGTACTGATCGTAGTAACGGATCAGCAGATCCAGATATTCAAAGCCCTGGAACTCGTCCAGCGAGGTGAAATAATCCACCTCCGTGCCGTCGGCCAGCACGACCGTGGGGCTGGCCACCAGAGCCCGGTACTCGGCGATCAGGTTGCTCTCCTCCTGCAGCAGGGCCACCATTTCATCGTCGTAAAAAGCGTTGTCCGGGTCGGAATACTGCTCCACAAAGCCGGGCCAGAAGTACTTTTCCTCCAGCTCCTGGGCCATGTCGGACATGCCGCAGCGGAAGTACAGGTTTTCCACCAGCTGGCTTACATCCGCGCATTTTTCGTCCATCCAGGCGTACTCGTCGGCGTAGAAATCGTCGGTCATGTCCTGGCAGGAGCGGATAAAGGAGATGGAATACATGGTGTAAAAGGCGCTGTAAGCGTCGTCGCAGGCGTCCAGCAGGGCCTCCACGGTCTCGTAGGGCTCGCCGGCGTCCAGCGCCTCGCCCACCGCGTCGATGGCGGCGCTCAGCTCGTCCAGTGTGGGGCGCTCATAGGGCATCTCGTCAAAGGGGATCAGCTCCCACATGCCATTACGCTCCAGATAGGCCTTCCCCTCGCCGAAGGGGCTTTCGTGTTCCGCTTCCGGCTCCGCCGGCTCTCCGGGATCTGCGTCGGGAGCAGTCCCGGTCTCGTCGCTTTGCCCCGCGTTGACGGGCGCGTTGACGGCCTCGGCCTCCTGGCTGGGCTCCGCGGATGGGGTGGGATCATCCTGGGCGGGAGAGGCCTTTTGGCCGCAGCCGGCCAGCAGCCCGGCGCACAGGGCGAGGATCAGAAGAAGGGAAAGGACTCGTTTCATGGCGGCATCCTCCGTTTGAAATTTGTGTTGTTTAGTATACCATAAGAAACGTGGCCTGAAAAGGGCTTGCAATCGGGATTCTTTTTTTTTATACTGGAAGCGTGAAATAACGGACAAGCGAGGAGAACAGCATGAACGAGATCTACGTCACCGGCCACCGGAATCCGGATACAGACTCCATCGTGGCCTCTCTGGCCTACGCCAACCTGCGCAACGCCCTGGGAGACCGGAACTACAAGGCGGTGCGCCTGGGCTCCGTGAACGACGAGACCCAGAAGCTGCTGGATCGCTTCGGCTTTGAGGCGCCGCCGCTGATCAAGAACATGCGTACCCAGGTGCGGGATCTGGATTTTGACCATCCCCCCACGCTGGATCGCACAGTCCCCATTGATCTGGCCTGGCGTACCATGCGGGACGAGTCTCTGACCGCGATCCCCATCGTGGACGAGGAGAACAATCTCTACGGCATGCTCTCCACCGGGGACATCGCCGGCTACGACATGGAGTCCATTCTGGAAAGCCATCTGGAGAACATCCCGCTCTTTAACCTCCTGAGCGTGCTGGAGGGCACCCTGGTGAACGAATACGCGACCTCGATCAACACCGTCTCGGGCCGCATCTTCGTCGCCCTGCCCCAGAATTACGAGGATGCCGCCCTCACCGCGCCGGATAGCATCCTGATCTGTGGCAACCAGCCGGAGCTCATCGACCGGGCCATCGCCAGCGGCGTGGGCTGCCTGATCATCTGCCGCTCGGACATCCGGCCGGAGTGGGCCGCCTGCCGCTCCAACACCTGCATCATCTCCACGCCCCTCGGCGCCCGCCGGGTGACCAGGCTCATTTACCAGGCCCTGCCGGTGGAACGCATCTGCGCCCGGGAGGAGATCGTAGCCTTCCATCTGGACGACTATCTGGACGACGTGCGGGAGACCATGCTGAAAAGCCGCTATCGCGCCTACCCCATTCTGGATGAGAACGAGAAGGTGGTGGGCACGCTGGCCCGCTTCCATTTGCTGCGTCCCCGGCGCAAGCAGGTGGTGCTGGTGGATCACAACGAGGTGGCCCAGTCCGTTCCCGGGCTGGAGCAGGTGGAGATCCTAGAGATCATTGACCACCACCGCCTGGCGGATATCCAGACCGGCCAGCCCATCCGCATGCGCAACGAGCCCGTGGGCAGCACCAACACCATCCTCACCGCCATGTATCAGGAAAACGGCGTGGTGCCCTCTCCCAAGATCGCCGGGCTCATGGCCGGGGCGATCCTCTCGGACACCGTTATGTTCAAATCCCCCACCTGCACCAGGCGGGATATCGCCATGGCCCAGCGCCTGGCCAATATTGCCCATGTCTCCCTGGAGGAGCTGGGAAAGTCCCTGTTCTCCTTCGACGGCGGGGAGAAGAGCGTGGAGGAGCTTTTCCGTACCGACTACAAGCAGTTCCACATCTCCGGACAGGATCTGGCCGTCAGCCAGATCACCTGCGCCGACGCCGAGCAGCTTCTGGAGCGGCGGGAGGAATTCCTGAGCTTCATGCGGACGCTGCGGAAGAAAAATGCGTTTGACCTGGTGATGCTGATGATCACCGACGTGCTGCGAGAGGGCACCTATCTGCTTTACGTAGGCAGCGACGACACCATCCAGCAAGCCTTCTCCGTGGCGCCCAAGGACAACGAGGTGTTCCTGCCGGGGGTCATGTCCCGGAAAAAGCAGATTATCCCCATGCTCACGGCCCTCTGGGGCTAAACAGAATCGAAAGCATGATCTTTGCAGGGCCTGCCGCCGTTTTTGGCGGCAGGCCCTGCCCGTCCGGGGGGAGAGTTGCCGGACAGCAGGGGAAAAACTGTCAGAGACGCAGGATTTTTTCAAGATTTCGGGCAGTTCTCCCTTGAAAGAATATGCAGATTTTGGTATGATGTTATGCAGTAGTTTTTACACAATTCTACACGGTTGAGCTTAGTATGAGAAGGGGGTGTGCCAATGTCATTGGAAGCGATCACAAGCGTGACGACAGCAGAGCAGGACGCCAGGAATGCCGTCGCCGCCGCGCAGGCCAAGGCCAAACAGCTTCTGGCCGACGCGGAGAAGGCCGGGAAGCTTGCGCTGGATGCTGCCCGGGATCGGGCGGACAGCGATTTGGAGACGCTGCGCGCCAAGCAGGTGCAGAAGGGCCAGGCGGACACAGCGGCTCTGTCGGAGGAACTGGAAAAGGACCGGCAGGCGCTTCGCCGCAAGGCCGAGACCAGGCTGGATGCCGCTGCGGCGCTCATTGTGGAAAGGATAGTGAAGGACTGACATGGCCATTATGCAAATGAAACGGCTGCGGCTGCTCCTGATCCGATCCCAAAAGGAGGCACTCCTGCGGGAGCTGGCAAAGCTGGGCTGCGTGCAGATCACCGAGATCGGGGACGCGCTGCAGCAGGAGGAGTCTCAGGGCCTGGTCAGCCGCGAGAGCAGCGATCTGACGACGCTCAGAACACAGCAGGCCGCGCTGGATCGGGCGGTGGAGCTTCTGGGCAAGTACGCCCCGGCGAAGACGCCCCTGCTCAGCGCAAAGCCGGAGCTTCCGCCCGACACCCTGCTGGATATGGCGGACGTGGACGCGGCCCTGCAGCTTGCCGGGGACATCGGCGAGCGGGAGGATCGGATCCGCCGCATCAGCGCCGAGGAGAGCCGGCAGCGCAGCGTGGAGGAGAGCCTGCTGCCCTGGGAAGCACTGGATCTGCCGCTGGAGACGGAAGGCACCGAGCGCACGGGCCTGGTTCTGGGCTCGCTGAGCAGCCGGATCCCGCTGTCCCAGGTCGAGACCGAGCTTGCCGCCGCCGCGGAGGAGGCGGAGCTTTTCCCCGTGTCTCAGGACAAGAGCCAGCAGTATGTGCTGCTGCTGGCCGCGAAGGAGCAGCTCCCTGCCGCCCAGGAGTGCCTGCGGAGCTTCGGCTTCGCCGCGGCGTCCCTGAACGGCGCAGTCGGTACCGCCCGGGACGGGCTCGCCGCCGCGCGGCAGGCCCAGACGGAGCTGGCCCGGGAGAAGGAGAGCCTGCAAAAGGAGATCGCGGCGCTGGCCCCCCATCGGGAGGAGCTGAAGCTGGCCTCGGACCGGCTGGGCACCCGGATCGCCATGGCGGAGGCGGAGGAACGCCTTTACGGCACAGGCTCCGTTGTTGCGCTGGAGGGGTGGATTCTTGCCGAGCGGGAGGCGGAGCTGGACAAGCTCCTGAAGCAGTATACCTGCGCCTGGGAAACCCGGGAGCCTGCGGAGGAGGAGTATCCCCAGGTACCGGTCAAGCTCAAAAACAATCCTTTTTCAAACGCCTTGAACATGGTCACCAACATGTACAGTCTGCCGGCCTACGGCACGGTGGATCCCAACCCCGTCATGGCCCCCTTCTTCATCCTGTTTTACGGCCTGATGATGGCGGACATGGGCTACGGCCTCATCATGATGGCGGCGGCCCTGGTGGCCATGCGGAAAATCAAGCCCCGGGGCGGCACCCTGGCCTTCTGCCAGCTGCTGCTCTACGCGGGGATCTCGACCTTTATCATGGGCGCCCTCACGGGCAGCTTCTTCGGAAATGCCCCCGAGGTGGTGGCCAAGATGTTCGGCTCCACCTGGCCGGGCCTGCCGGCTCTGTTCAGCCCCGTGCGGAACAGCCAGACGGTGCTCTACGGCGCCATGGTGCTGGGCGTCATCCACCTGAACGTGGGCATGATCGTCTCCTTCCGGGAGAAGAAGCGGGCCGGGAAGCTGGCCGACGGGCTCTTTGAGGAGGGCCCCCTGTGGGTGATCCTGCTGGGCGGCGTGCTGCTGGCCCTGGATCTGCTGGGGCTGGTGAAGTCCCAGGCCCTGCACTATACGGGCCTGGCCCTGCTGATCGTGGGCGGCGTGATGCTGCTCTACGGGGCGGGCCGGCACGCCAAGGGCTTCGGCAAGGTGACGGCGGCCTTCGGCGTCATCTACAGCACCCTCACCGGCTGGTTCGGCGATATTCTGAGCTACTCGCGTATCATGGCCCTGATGCTGGCCGGCGGCGTGGTGGCCCAGGTGTTCAATTCCATCGCGGCCATGCCCTCGGCAAACGGCGTGACGGTGCTTTCCGGCGTTATTTTCCTGCTGATCTTCCTGGTCGGGCACGCGCTGAACTTCGGATTGAATCTGCTGGGCTGCTTCGTGCACGACCTGAGACTGCAGTGTCTGGAGTTCTTCGGCAAGTTCTATCAGGACGGCGGCAAGCCCTTCCAGCCGCTGGAGATCCGCAGCAAGTACGCCGTACCCAGGGAATAAGCGTTTCGTTTATAGTTTTTTAGGGATTACATATTTCAAATAACGATTAGGAGGAAATCAAACATGGAAGGATTGTTCAACAACATCGGCGGTTACGCCATCGGTCTGCTGGGCGCCGGCCTGGCTGCGTTTCTGGCGGGCATCGGCTCCGCCAAGGGCACCGGCATTGCCGGCGAGGCGGGCGCGGGTCTCGTGTCCGAGGATCCCAGCAAGTTCGGTAAGGCCATGATCCTGCAGGTCATCCCCGGTACCCAGGGCCTGTACGGCTTCGTCATCTGGTTCCTGGCCTTTAATAAGCTGATTCCCGAAATGACGCTGGCCCAGGGCTTCCAGGTCTTCAACGCCTGTCTTCCCATCGCCTTCGGCGGCCTGCTCTCCGGTATCGCCCAGGGCAAGGTGGCCGCGGCCTCCGTCAATATCCTGGCCAAGAAGCCCGACGATTGGTCCAAGGGCATGATCCTCTGCATCACCGTCGAGTTCTACGCCATTCTGTCCCTGCTGGCCTCCTTCCTGATGATCCTGAACGCCGCCGGTTGATGGACCGGATCGACGAACCCCAGATCACAGGAAAGGAAGAGCGATTATGAACGGTATCGAAAAAATCTCCAACCGCCTGGTCGCCGACGCCGAGGCGGAGATCGCCGCGCTGAACGCCCAGACCCGGGAAAAGTGCGACGAGATCCGCGCCGTTTACGAGCAGAAGGCGCGCTCGGAGTATGAAAGCCGCATGGCTGAGGGCGTCAAGGCCGCGGAAACGCGCCTGCAGCGCCTGGGCAGCGCCGCGGAGATGGAGGCGAAGAAATCCATCCTCGCTTTCAAGCAGGAGATGGTCGCCAAAGCATTTGACGAAGCCGCGAAAAAGCTGACGAACCTGCCGAAGGAACAGTATGTGCAGTTCCTGGCATCCCAGGCTGCCGCTGCCGCCTCCGCCGGAACGGAGGAGCTGATTTTCAACGACAGGGATAAGGCTGCCGTGGGCGCGGATGTGGCGAAGGCCGCCAACGCCCTCCTGCAGCAGAAGGGCTTCAAGGGTGCCCTGACCGTCTCTGCCGAGACCCGTCCCATCTCCGGCGGCGTCATCGTCCGCCAGGGGAACATCGAGGTCAACTGCGCCGTGGAAACGCTGGTGCAGCTCCGCCGCAGCGAGCTGGCGTCCCAGGTCGCGGAGATCCTGTTTTCGTGAGCAACTGACATAGGAGGAAACGAATTTGTCTAAGAAGATCAAAGACAACCGGTTCATCTGCCTTTCCGCGATCCTCCGTGCCAAGGAAGCCAGGATGCTCTCCGGCGCGAAGCTGGAGCGGATGCTGGCGGAACCCTCCTTTGCCGACGCCTGCCGCATCGCGACAGAGAGCGGCTATGAGGACATGTCCGAGATGGACGTCGCCGGCATCAACGCCTCCCTCGCCGCGTTCCGCGCGCGGGAGCTGGCGGAGATCGCGGACCTCGCGCCGGACCAGTCCGTGCTGGACCTGTTTCGCATGAAATACGGCTACCACAACGCCAAGGTCATCGTGAAGAGCATGGGCGACCCGGAAAAGGACGCCGACCTGCTCTCGGACGCCGCGCGCTTCACCCCGGAGGAGATCCTCGCCGTCTACCAGAGCGAGAGCGACGACGGCGCGCTGCCCGCGGCCTATGCCGCCGCGATCCGCGAGGCCAGGACGGCCCTGGCGCGGACGGGCAACCCCCAGATCGCCGACTACATCCTGGACAAGACGTTTTTTGCCGAGTCCCTGCGCGAGGCGAAGAAGAGCGGCAAGCCCTTCATCGAGAACTACATCCGCATGCAGATCGACAAGGCCAACCTCCGCAGCGCCCTGCGCACCTTCGGCATGGAGCGGCGGGAGGAGCTTCTGGACTACGCGCTCATTGAGGGCGGCACGGTCTCCGTGGAGGAGATCCGCGGCGCGCTGGAGAGCCGGGACGATCTGCTCCGCCTCTTCGCTCCGACGGCCTTCGGCAAGGCCGCCGCTGCGCCCGGCATGACGCAGTTCGAGAAGGAAGCGGACAACGCCGTGCGCGACTATGTGCTGCAGAGCAGTTTCATCTCCTTCGGGCAGGAGGTCCTGGTCGAGTACCTCTCCGCGCTGGAGAACGAGATCACCTCGCTGCGCATCATCCTCACCGGCAAGCGCATGGGCATCCCGGAGGCGAAGCTGAGAGAAAGGCTGCGTGATAGCTATGTTTAAGATTGCGGTCATCGGCGGCAGCGACAGCGTCGTCGGCTTCAAGGCCCTCGGCCTGGACACCTACGAGGTGGACAGCCCGGAGCAGGCCCGGAGGACGCTGCACGAGATCACCAAACCGCGGGACGACGAGTACGCCATCATCTACATCGAGGAGACGGTGGCGGCCCCGATCCTGCCGGATATCCGGAAGTTTGACGAGCGCCCCTCTCCGGCGATCATCCTGATCCCCGGGCGGGACGGCCCCATCGGACTGGGCCAGAGCGCGCTGCAGGAGGCCGTCGAGAAGGCGGTCGGCTCCAACATCCTGTAAGTCCGATATCCTTTATGAAAGGAACAAAGAACGTATGAGTGGTAAAATTATCAAGGTCGCGGGCCCGCTCGTGGTCGCGGACGGCCTTGCAGAAGCCAATGTTTCGGACGTTGTCCGTGTCGGTCATCAGCACCTCATCGGCGAGATCCTGAACATGACGGGCGACCAGGCCAGTATCCAGGTCTATGAGGAGACCACCGGCCTCGGTCCCGGCGCGGAGGTCGTCACCACCGGCGCGCCGCTGTCCGTCGAGCTCGGGCCCGGCATGCTGGAGGGCATCTATGACGGCATCCAGCGCCCGCTGACCGAGATCCGCGAGCTGACCGGCAGCACCATCGCCCGCGGCATCGACGTTCCGGCGCTGAACCGCAGCAAGAAATGGGACTTCCACCCCACCGTCAAGGCGGGCGACGAGCTGATCGCCGGCGACATCATCGGCACCGTGCAGGAGACCAGCGCCATCGAGCACCGCATCCTGGTGCCCAACGGCATCTCCGGCAAGGTCAAGTCCATCGAGGAGGGCTCCTTCACCGTGGAGGACACGGTCTGCGTCCTGGAAGCGGACGGGAAGGAGATCCCGCTGACGATGATGCAGAAGTGGCCCGTCCGCGTGAACCGTCCCTACAACAAGAAGTTCATGCCCGACCGCCCGCTGCAGTCCGGCCAGCGCATCGTGGACACCATGTTCCCGATCGCCAAGGGCGGCACGGCGGCCATCCCCGGCCCCTTCGGCTCGGGCAAGACCGTCATGCAGCACGCGCTGGCCAAGTGGTCCGACGTGGACATCGTGGTCTACATCGGCTGCGGCGAGCGCGGCAACGAGATGACCGACGTTCTGATGGAGTTCCCGGAGCTGATCGACCCGCACACCGGCGAGCCCCTGATGAAGCGTACCGTGCTGATCGCGAACACCTCGGATATGCCCGTGGCGGCGCGTGAGGCGTCCATCTACACCGGCATCACCATCGCCGAGTACTTCCGCGACATGGGCTACGACGTGGCCGTCATCGCCGACTCCACCTCCCGCTGGGCCGAGGCCCTGCGTGAGATGTCCGGCCGTCTGGAGGAGATGCCCGGCGAGGAGGGCTACCCCGCCTACCTGCAAAGCCGCATCGCGCAGTTCTACGAGCGCGCCGGCGTCGTCGAGTGTCTCGGCGCGGACGAGCGCCGCGGCTCGCTGACCGCCGTCGGCGCGGTCTCGCCCCCGGGCGGCGACCTCTCCGAGCCGGTCTCCCAGGCCACGATGCGCATCGTCAAGGTCTTCTGGGGACTGGACGCCAACCTCGCCTACGCGCGCCACTTCCCGGCCATCAACTGGCTGACGAGCTACTCCCTCTATCTGGACACGCTCGCCCCCTGGTACGAGGAGCGCTACCCCGGCTTCATGACGAACCGCAACCGCGCGATGGCGGTCCTCCAGGAGGAATCGAGCCTGAACGAGATCGTCCGCCTCGTCGGCGCGGACTCGCTCGCTCCGACCGAGCAGCTGACGCTGCTGACCGCGAAGATGATCCGCGAGGACTTCCTGCAGCAGAACAGCTTCGTCGATATCGACTCCTACAGCGAGACGGAGCGTCAGTACCTCCTGCTCGGCCTGATCATCGACTTTGACCGGCTCTCCCGCGAGGCGCTCAAGAACGGCGCCGAGCTGGGTCGGCTCAGCGCGATCAGCGCGCGCGAGCGCATCGGCCGCGCGAAGACCGTCCCGGCGGATCAGTATAAGGATACCTACGCCGCGATCGCGGAAGAGATGAAGGCAGAGATTGCCGCAGCCTGCAAGGGAGGCGAGGACGCATGATCAAAGAGTATAAGACCATCCATCAGATCGCGAGCCCGCTGATGATCGTCGATCAGGTCGAGGGCGTCACCTTCGACGAGCTGTGCGAGATCCGCCTGCCGGACGGAAGCACCCGCCGCGGCAAGGTCCTCGAGGTGGACGGACCGCACGCGGTCATCCAGCTGTATGAGAGCGCCGCCGGCATCAACCTGGCGGAGAGCAAGGTCCGCTTCCTCGGCCACCCCCTGGAGCTGGGCGTCAGCGAGGACATGCTCGGCCGCGTCTTCAACGGCATGGGCCAGCCCATCGACGGCGGTCCCGAGATCCTGGCGGAGAAGCATCTCGACATCAACGGCCTGCCGATGAACCCGGCGGCGCGCGCGTACCCGGCGGAGTTCATCCAGACCGGCGTGAGCACGATCGACGGGCTGAACACGCTCGTCCGCGGCCAGAAGCTCCCGATCTTCTCCTGCAGCGGCCTGCCGCACGCCAACCTCGCCGCGCAGATCGCGCGCCAGGCCCGCGTGCTGGGCGACGCCGGCAACTTCGCCGTCGTCTTCGCCGCCGTCGGCATCACCTTTGAGGAGTCCGAGTTCTTCGTTCAGGACTTCAAGCGCACCGGCGCCATCGACCGCACGGTCCTCTTCACGAACCTCGCGAACGAGCCCGCCATCGAGCGCATCGCCACCCCGCGCATGGCCCTGACCGCCGCGGAGTACCTCGCGTTCGAGAAGGACATGCACGTGCTCGTCATCATGACGGACATCACGAACTACGCCGAGGCGCTGCGCGAGATCTCCGCCGCAAAGAAGGAGGTCCCGGGCCGCCGCGGCTATCCCGGCTACCTCTACACCGACCTCGCGACGATGTATGAGCGCGCCGGCCGCCGCATCGGCAAGTCCGGCTCCATCACGATGATCCCGATCCTGACGATGCCGGAGGACGACAAGACCCACCCGATCCCCGACCTCACCGGCTATATCACCGAGGGCCAGATCATCCTCTCCCGTGAGCTCCACCGCAAGGGCATCGTGCCCCCCGTGGACGTGCTGCCCTCCCTGAGCCGACTGAAGGACAAGGGCATCGGCGAGGGGAAGACGCGCGAGGACCACGCGGGCGTCCTGAACCAGCTCTTCGCCGCCTACGCCGCCGGCAAGGACGCGAAGGAACTGATGACCATCCTCGGCGAGAGCGCCCTGAACGACACCGACAAGCTCTACGCAAAGTTCGCCGACGCGTTCGAGCAGCGCTACGTCAACCAGGGCAACGAGACGAACCGCAGCATCGAGGAGACGCTCGAGCTTGGCTGGGAGCTGCTCTCGATCCTGCCGGAGAGCGAGCTGAAGCGCATCAAACCGGAGTATATCGAGAAGTATTACCCGGTGAGAGAGGGATAAGTATGGCGAGACAGACAGTCACCCCGACCAGAATGGTCCTGAACCAGCTGAAGGGGCGGTTGAAGACGGCGCAGCGCGGCCACAAACTGCTGAAGGACAAGCGAGACGAGCTGATGCGGCAGTTTATGGACGTCGTGCGCAGGAACCGCACGCTGCGCGATCGCGTCGAGCAGGGGCTCACAGAGGCCTTCGGCGCGCTCACGGTGGCGAGCGCCGTCATGAGCCCGGAGATGCTGGAGCAGGCGCTCAT
>JAEEGJ010028196.1_pt1 | contig 11197 bp, 11 predicted proteins | sample 8958761 | NCBI WGS metagenome assembly JAEEGJ01 (sample SAMN16246546, study PRJNA631951) | gut metagenome | biome: gut microbiome; feature: rumen; material: RS-attached | host: Bos | place: Iran: Karaj | collected 2018-10
TCTAGAAAATCTAGAACCGGTTTCCTGAGCTACGAAGGGCTCGAACCTTCGACCCACGCCTTAAAAGGGCGTTGCTCTACCAACTGAGCTAGTAGCCCGAACGCACCCAAATATATTAAACGTTTCGCCTTTTGTAAAGGCAAAAGCCGCATTTATTCGTAAAAATTAACGCTTTTTTGGCGAATTTCCCGTTCGCATGGTCACAATATTTGTAAATTTCAACCATGAATTTCAAGCACTTTTTGACAACGGCTTTTGCGCTGCTCTCGATCCCTGTAGCAAGCCATGCCTATTTCACTCAAGGCGACGCCGGACAAGAAGTGTTTTCGTTCATCAACACCTTTGATAGCCCCCGCAATGCCGCGTTAGAAAAGTCTGCCGGTGCCGGAGTTTCCACCGACCCGACGATTACGCAGCTGAACCCGGCCGCAGTTATTCTTCCCGAAAACAAGAACCACATCGCATCGGTTCACTGGCAAACGGGCGACATGGCCGACAACCAGGGAAGCATTTACTACACCGGTCACATAAACAAATACATTTTCCAGGTTTCATACAATTGGCTTTCTTACGGAAGCATTGACGGATACGACGAATACGGCGAAGCAACCGGCAAAGAATACGAACCATTCAGCCAATTGGCAACAGCAACTTTAGCGATTCCGTTCAAGCACTTCCGCTTCGGTGCAACACTCAAGTTCGCATCCGACAAATTGACTGATGAATCTGGTGACCGCACGGCATTAGGCGCTGCTTTCGACTGGGGTATCTCCTGGCAGTCCCAAAGCAACCGTTATGGATTAGCCCTAATGGCTCGCGATTTCGGATGCCTTCTGCGAGACTACGTGGACGACGGTGAAGACGAATACTACCCCATGTCGCAGACCTTTGCCATCGCAGGTTTCTTCAGGCCCAAGGTTCTTCCCCGCCTTACGGTTTTTGCAGACAGCGATTTTCCGCGTTACCAGGAAGCCTTCTTGAGCTTGGGTGGTGAATACGCCCTGGGTCAGCATTTCTTCATTCGCGCCGGTTTCCAACGTACTTGGCTTGACTTGATTCGCGATGCCAAGGAACTCATGGCCTCCGAGGATCGTCCGGATGAAACCAACAACGCCCATATGTTGAGCGCCGGTCTCGGTTATTCCATGGATCTATTCTCGCTGGATTACGGTTTTTCGTACCTGGCCGAAGGAATGGGCCACGAGCACAGGCTCGGAGTTCGCGTGAACTTCTAATTCAGGTGTGCGATGCGGCAATTTGACGTCATTGTACTCGAAGATAACGACTCCCCTTCTGACAAATGGATTCCCCCTTTCGAAGACCCTGCTCTAGGGTGGTTTCATAACGCAGACTGGAATCATCCCCTACAAAGCATCGATGCAGAATGGGTGGTATTCGCAAACTCCGCAGTAAAAATAGACCGCGATTTTCTGAACAACTTGGCTGAAGTCATCGAGGGGTTCCCCATGGTAGACGCCTTCGCGCCGCGACTGAAATTCGAAGGGCATTTTTACGGAGGACCGTTGCTCAATGGATCCAAGGGTCTTGTTCCAATTTCTGAAAACGAAAAGATGCGCTTTGTAGCTGCGCCGAATCCTTTGATTGCCGTATTTTCAAGCCGTATTATCCAGCGCACTGGCCAGTTCGACCTGGATTTGCCTCCTGAATTTAGACTATTGGATTATACGCTCCGAATGGCCCATGCCGGCGGAAAAATGTTCAGCGTCCCGTATCTCGTGGCAAAAACATCCCAGCTAGCCAACTCCAGTTGTCAAAACCAAATCGCACCGCTGTGGGAAATCTATTACAAGAGCCTCCCTGCGAGCCTGCTATCGGCATTCACATTACGCCACCCGACCATGCTCCTCAAATTCTTGGGGTTCGACAAAGACAAGAAACGCCGCCAGTTCAAGCGCGACAAGGCCACATCGCTCTCGAAACTAACCGCAGATTACCTAAAAGAAATTTCGGTTTAGAAAAACACCCAGACAGCAAGCCAGAAGACCATCAGGCAAAATTCCATCTCCTTAGAAATCTTCGAGAGGAACGTACTGCATAGTGTCATGCCCAAGACCGCAAGAATGCGGGTCCAAGCGATATCAATGCCGCGGTAATACAAGGCAATGCCGCCAAAGAGTTCTATCCAGCACCAGAGTGATTGCGCCAGCACCAGATAACGTCTACGATAAAGGGACAGCGACGTCGTCGAGAGACAAAGGCACAGGGCCAGCATGCGGAAGGGGTAATGCTCCAGCGTCGGATCCACGGAGATGTCACCGGCAAAATAAGTGAATAGGCAGAACAGAACCAGGAACCCGGCAAGAAGCGCCCCGTTGCGGTACGGAGACGAGCCCTTGCGCCACAAGAACGAAGCGCAACCGAGGGCAATCAGGCAAGAAAGCGAATTAGCTAAAGCCGTCATTTTTCGCCCTCCTTTGCCATGGAATACATGTAATTCACAAGCCCAAGAGCCTCTTCAGGAGTCAAACGGCCCACATAGGGGTTCATGTTGTTGCGCCCGTTCAAGATGACTTTGACAAGAGAATCGATGCCAAGGCTATCAAGCCGCTGCACGCTCAGTTTTTGTGGCACCGGATAAAATTCACGCACGAATTTTTCATTGAAGTGGCCGTCCGTCCCGTGGCACGTGGCGCAGCGGGCATTCCAAAGCAAACGGGCATGATTTTGAGAAACCGGGGCATCGACACCTATAGGTTGCGAAGAAAGCGTTTTGGCTGAACTCTCAGAAGATCCGCCTGCGAAGAAAGCTCCCAAACAGGCCGCAAGCAATACAAACAGTACCAAGCACAACTTTTTTTCGCGGGAAGTCATGACTAGAGTTTTTTCCACAAAGTAGGCACGGAAACACAAAGCAACCGCAGTCGCCGCCGCCATAATCGGATACAAAAGCGGTATCACATTGGCTATAGAAAGTTCTGCATTGGCGAAAACACTTTGCCCCCAAGCCCAAACCGTAAACAGAATCGCAACCGCTGCCCCCACAAGCAAGGGGTTCCGCAACACGTGAAATTCTTCCGAAGACCAAGGCTGAATGTAAAAGCCCTTTTTGGGTTTTGCAACGCCACGCAAACCCGTTGAATTTTCTTTTTCAAGTTCTTCTTGTTCCGCCTCGGCCAAATCGGTTCCATCTACTTCGCCAAAGTAGGAGCCAGCGCCTTCCATATTGCGATTCAAGTAACGGCGAATTCCAAAGAACAGCAACACAAAGCCGCCCACCGAGAATGCAACAAGCCCCCAATCAATCCAATTAAAGGGTGAAGAAGCTTGCAAGCCAAATTCCGGCGAAACGATGTAAACCCTTTCAAGGAAAAGGCCTATCAAAATGCTCACGGAGAATGCAATTCTGCCCCACTTGTTTTCACGAATGATCGAAACCATTCGGAACTGAGGAAGAATCCCGGCAAAAACCAGGGCCCATGTGCAAATGGAACCCTTGAACATCAAGTCCCAAATCCAGATGGCGCAAAGAATCCAGGTGCAGATGAGCTGCAGGCGTTCCAAGAGGCGCACGCGGTAGCCTTCGGCACAAATCAAGAGGTTCACGAGCGCAAGCCCCGAAAGGATTGCCCCCGCGATAAAGTAAACCGGGAAGAATGCGCCGCGCCATTCCGGCACAAAAGTCGTCGCAAAATCGAGACTCACCACCGTATGCACCCAAAGCACCAGCGGGAACAAGAGCCACGCCATCGGCTTGCGGTAACGTTCCAGTAGCGGGTTCTCGCGGGATCTCAAATGTACCCCAAAGAACAGCAGCGACAAGAGCGCGTACACCGCAATGCAGCAGAAGTCCCAAACCAGGGGCGAGCGCACATTGGCAAAGTTGCCTCGGGCATCAAGGAAGGGGGCCACCATGTAAAAGTTATCGATGACTCCCAAATGCATAAGCGGAAAGATTCCCGCAAACACAAGACATACAAGCGTCGAAAGTTCTGCAATCAAGGCAGTACGGCGGTCAAGCTTTATATCGAGCGCAAGGAAAATCGCCGACAGAAGCGTACCGGCATGGGCAAGTCCAATCCAGAAAACAAACAGACTGATAGGCGTGCCCCAGAAGGTGCGAGAATCCACCATCCAGGCAGAAGGGCCTTCGAAAATCGAATAGCCCAGCGCATAAAGCCCCGGCAAGAACAGCGCAAGACCAGCAAGTATCAAGTACTTGAACATTAGCGCCTCCCCCGCATAAATACTACGGAAGGATCAAGGTCGGCCAATTCCCGCGGCGCGTACAGCACGCGGTTCTTGGTCAGCTTTACCAGCGGAGACTTTTCATCGAGCCAGTTACCAAAGATGATGGCGTTCTTGGGGCAGGCTTCGGCGCAAGCAGTTTTGACGCCGCGACCGCGCCATTCTTCTGCAGTTACGCCAACGGTAAGCGACGTCTTAAATTTGAGACGATCATTCTGCAGGCGATGCAGGCAAAGGCTGCATTTTTCCATGACGCCCTTGTCGCGGAGCGGAACTTCGCGATTGAACTGTCGGGCAAGCCCGAGTTTCTGGGCATCGTTAAAATTGAACTTTCGAGCCTGAACGGGGCAATTTGCGCCGCAAAAACGGCTTCCCGTACAACGCTTGTACATCATGGCGCTCAGGCCATCGGGCGTGTGATTGGCGGCCCCGGTCGGGCAGACGCGTTCGCACGGGGCATTGCCACAGTGCACACACATGAAGGGGGCGCTGCCGCGCATGTCGACCCAGTGCATAAAACGCCCGCGGGCAGCATCTTCGTCGGGAACCAGCGGCACGTTGTTTTCGAGGTTGCAGGCCAGAATGCACTTGCCGCAGCCGTCGCAGGCATCCAGGTCGATGGCCATGCCGAAACGGTTGAGAGTCGAGGCCCCCGGAATCTTGAGGGCACCCGGAGTCGGGACTTTCACGAGGTCGAGGGATTTTTTCGCCTGCGATAGGGCAAGCTTGACTTCGTCTTCAAAACACTTGAGGCTAGGCAAATCGCCGGCGAGTTCTTCGAGCGGAATCCTGCGGCAGCCAAACAGCAGCCCCATTACCGCTACCAGAGAACAACTCTTGATGAATTCGCGACGATCCATACTCATAAGATACCTTCACGAATCAGCGGTGGCAAGCGGCGCAGTACGTGGCCGCCGGCTTAAAGCCTTTTTCTTTGAAAGTTTCGCCCCTGTGGCACTTGAGGCAACTTTGCATATTGAACAATTCTGCGCCGTAACGGTTCTGCATGTAGCCCCGGCCGTGACAATCGGCGCAAGCGACTCCTGCAGCGGCATGCACGCCATGGTGAAACACCACATGGTCCGGCAAATGGCGCTTGTGAGACCACGGACGGTCATCGGCTTTTGCAAGCACGGAATCCAGCGTCTCGATTCCCGGATTTTCGGTCAGCGGGAGCCTATGGCAATCCATGCAATCCGCTTTCGAGGGCATAAAGGCGTTCGCCGAGGCGCGCGAGCCCGTATGGCAGGCGGCACAGTCCAAACCGATTGAATCGCCGTGCAACGCATGGTCAAAAGGAATCGCACCCATGGCACGTTCAGGAACGCGCGGCTCCCCCATCAAGAAATCCGCCAAGAAAAAGGAGAATACGACAACAAAACAAAGTGCAACCCACTTCATTTTGGCCTTCCTGGGTCGTCGGGATTCTTGAGAATGTACAAAAGCCACGCCGTCATCATTTTAGCCTGATCTTCCGTCAGCGGAGTGATGTCCATAGCAGGCCACTGTTCGGGGTGCTGCGGTGTGGGGTGCATCAGGTAACGCACCATGCCTTCCGGATTTTCGGCGTAATTTGCCACATTGTCGCGCATCGGGGGTGCCGCAAACTTGCGAGCCCAGCGGTGGCATCCGCGACATTCGTTTTCAAAATATTCGTGAGCTTGTGTTTTGAGTTCGGGCGTGACCGGTGGAAGCACAAATGCCTCTACCGCAAATAAAGCACATACTGCCACAAAAACGAAGACTACCACCCGGAGTTTCAAAACACCATCCTTTTGAATGCAAGATTCCCCTTAAATATAAACATTTTTTTTCAAACATATTCCTATTTTTGAGTTCAGGAGACACAAATGAAAAATTTCTTATTCTGCCTAATGCTTTTGGCGGGTTTTGCCGCAGCGAATACATGTACCGAAGCGGTGTTTAAACTTTCCAAGGGATCATTGGATATCAAAAAAGGTGAAGCCTATCACGACTCATCTTATTTCATGGAAAACTATTATAAAGAAAATCCCTGGTCCCATAAACTGTATTATACCAACGGGAAACTTGATAGCTTAGTTATGGACCCTATGGACGGAGAAAGCCTCAGAACTACTCATTACTATTGGAATATCGATGAAACAAAACTTTCTGGCAAAGGTTCAGAATTTGTCTTTTTTCAAGAAGCTTCGGGTGATACAATCGTACTTAAAGAGAAAATTTATTCCGATGGAGAATTTGAAAGTTCCACTATAGTAAAAATAACGGACTCGTATATATCCGCATTGGATGAACAAGACCATTCCTTTCAAGAATTTTTTTTCTTAAACGATACTTTATTCGAAAAATATGTTTTTGATTATGATTCTGAAAATTCTAGACCCGAAATAATTTTTACGGTTGGCGATTCCACAAATGAATTAAAATGCTACGAATACAGAATGGAAGACGACAAGCCAGAACTATATGAGACCATAGAGATAATCAATACAGATAACGGTTATATGCTAAAATATCTAGAAGAATCATCTACGGGATACTATCTGCGAGAATTCTTCTTTGTCAACCCAAGCACTACTGCCATTCGCAAGCAGCGCCCGGCGGTAAAGATATCGCCGAAGGCTAGGTACTTCGATTTGCTTGGTAGGTATAAGTATACTCGATAAAGGAGATGCCCGCTTACGCGGGCATGACAGATTATAGAATGGGCATTATTGAAATCATCATTATCGCGATTGTAGAAGCGATGGACTGCTTCGCCGTCTCGATTGCCACAGGCCTTTCAAAAAAAGGTATCAAATACAGCCGCGCCATGCTCCAGGCAGTAAGCTTCGGCGTTTTCCAGGGCGGTATGACATTGCTCGGGTATTTCCTCGGGAGTTTTGCTGAACGCTGGTTCAATTCCGTGGGCACGCCCATCGCCTGCACCATCCTTTGCATTCTGGGCGGACGCATGATCTGGGGCGCAGTCCGCGGTGACTCCGGCGAACAGGAAGGCGAACAGATTGCTGCGAAGAACTTGACCATTGCAAACATCTTGCTGCTTTCTGTTGCGACAAGTATTGACGCATTCGCTGTCGGAATTTCGTTTGCATTCTTGAACGCGAACATGGTTCTTGCCACCAGCGCCATTGCGCTTGCAAGCTTTATCATGGGCGTTCTCGGGTATGAAATCGGCCGTCACGCCGCTCAGCGGTTCAAAACAAAAATTCCTGAAATCATCGCAGGCATCATCTTGATCGGCATCGGCGTGAAAATGCTATTCTAGTCCGCAAGGATACTGCTTAAGCCACTTGATAATATCTTCCCTGGAATGTTGCTCTGAACAGATTTCAGGGTAAACTTTCGGGGCGAGTTCTTCGGGATCGAATCCGTATTTGAACACGACCCACACCGTGGTTCCAAAGCCCGCGCCAATGGCAAGGCTTACAGGCACGCTACCCGTGGTAAGCATACCGCCCAGGAATCCAAGGGAACCTTCAAGGACAGAGGTCCAGAAAATGCTTTTGGGTTCCATTTGCTGGCAATAATCCAAGGAATCCACGGGCACTTGGTAAATCAATTTTCCATAATCCTGCCGCAGCCAGACCGCATTCGCGCTTTCGTCGTAGCAAATTCCCTTGCTAGTGACGGCGACAACCGATTCGGTCGGATGGTAAATAATGGACATCGTCTGAGAGCTGTCGGCAAGGCGGAACCAGTTCCGTTTAATCGTATGGAGCGAATCGATGTTTTCATTTTTCGTTTCCACGGTATCGGCAGGCTTCGTTTTCATGCTATCGACAGAGACGGTCTTCACTTTTTTCATTTTCTCGATATTGTTGTCGGCTGCCCCTCTCATTATATCGTTTCCGCCGATACTCATGACCGAAGACAATCCCCAGAAATCCAAGGTAACTGCAAAACGGTTCCGGTTTTCGGTCCAATCGCGGCCATAACGGAATTCTAGAGCCAAATTGCCCATGCGTTTAAAGCTATGCGAAACATAAAATCCGCCACCGACTTCGGTATAGAACTTGGAGCGGGGCGAAGGCACCCCCTTCCCAAAACAAACGCCTTCACAAGGTTCGTCATCTACGTAAAAATATTCACGTCCGTTTCTGGACAAGTGTTCCGTAAAGCCGATTTTCCAACGGTCATTTAACGGAATCTGTTCAATCAGCATTCCGCCACCGGAGTAAGAAGCAAAAGACGACTCATCGTCTTCGGGCTCATCGGTAGAAACTACCGCCAAGCCAAAAATGTTGCTCCAGCCCGTCAGACCAAAATACGGAGAGACAAAGCCGCCCTGCAAAAAAGGAGTCAAAGACTGAACGCCCCAACCAAAGGTAAAGTACCCCCCATTGATATAGCTCAACAAGGTCAAATCACCCCACCATTCTGCATGGCTCCAGTGGCCGAGTTCCGTACTTTCGTGGTAGCCATTATCCAGGTTACCGAAATACTGCGAATAAGAAATATTTCGAACGGCCTTATCTTGCTTATAGCTTGCCATATAGGCGGCAGCCGGAGGCGGGCGCATAATGGAACTGCAACCGCCAAGAATCGCGGCCATTGTCACGAGCATGACAAGAATCACCCTATGTTTCATAGTATTCATCATATCATAAAGCTCATCACAAAGGACCAGAACGTTGCCGGATTGTCGCCGGATTTAATGCCGACTTCAAAAGACATCAAAACAGCGGTGTGCGACTTGAAATCGGCCTCCGCCAACAAAGGCAAATTCGTATAGCTAACAAAGTCTACGCCGTAGTAAAACACCCACTTATCAAGTTGGTATCCGTTTCGGAATTGAGGTGAAGACGGACGACCAGCAGAATAGTCATAAGAAGTGTAATAGTCTTTGCCGGGATTAAGGATATGGCAATCGCGAATTCCACCATGTGCTCCAAAAGCCAAGCCATGATTGTTCATGAAAGCCATCGCGCCGCCGCCTAAATTCACAGAACCAAAGAACTTATTTTCGTTGATATCGGAATCTACCTCGTCATCCGCATCGTGACCATAATACCGTCCGAAACTGAATTGATAAGCGGCCGCCAAATAGATTGGCCCAAACCACTGCACAATCATGGGCGAAAGGCCTCCCTCAAGCCACATCCCATAATGCAAATTCAAGAATATTCCGCCACCGAAATTGTGACCATTCCAATCATTGGCCCCTTCAATATTTTTCGTTTTGGGCCAAGTCAAATCCCAAAGGCTCACTTCGGCACGAAAAGCGGAGGCTTCTACATCTTTTTTTTCAGAACCGTTTTCTTCAACTGTGGCATCTCGCTTTATTTCGCAGGAATCGCAAAAAGCAAACGTGGTTGCCAAAGAAAATATGCGCGATGTCCCCGGAGCAATCTGCTTTGCCACAACTGCATGGGGAACAAAATGGGGCGCCATTACCACGTAATCGTCGGCAAAGGCATACGCCATCAAGAAAAGCAATAAAAAACGGGTCCACAGACGCATAGTTTGTTCAAAAAATAATAATAAATGCCAAAGGAGGGATATACGGCCAACCTAAATTGTCAATTTTTTGTAATTTTTGTCACAATCGAAGATGTTTTTTTGTCTAGCAGATAGAAACGATGGAACAGAAAGATATTGACCGCACCCGGTATTTTGAGCTAAAGAAACAGCTAGAAGAAGCAAGCCGCCTTTACTACAAGGAAGGCGTCTCCCCCATGAGTGACCAGGATTTTGACTTTGGCCTCAAGGAGATGGAAGCGCTCGAAGCGAAGTATCCGGAACTTCGCGGCAATGCATCGCTCACGCAACGGGTCGGCAGTGACTTGACCAACGACTTTGCGAAGGTCGCACACACCGTGCCCATGCTCAGTATCGCGAACGTGTACAGCGCCGAAGAAATGGCGGAGTTCGTGAAGGCGGCGGAAGAAGGAATGGCAAGTCTTGGCGACGACAAGCGCGCCACTACCGCGCACACCTGGATTTGCGAGCGGAAAATCGACGGCGTGAGTCTTTCAATCGTGTACGAAAACGGACGCTTGAAGCAGGCGGCCACCCGCGGCGATGGAGCCCAGGGCGATGACGTGACATTGAACGCGCTCACGATTGCAGACATCCCCGAAACCTTGGACGCAAAAAAGCTGAAAATTGACCCCAGCGAAATACCGCAGGGTACCTTCGAAGTCCGCGGCGAAGTCTACATGGAACGCGAGGCCTTCGAACGCCTGAACGAGCAGTTCATCCTGGAAGGCAAGAAGATTTTCCAGAACCCGCGCAATACAGTTTCGGGTTCGCTTAAGCTCAAGAGCGTGGCCGAATGCAAGACACGCCCGATGCGTTTCTTTGCCTACCACATTCCGCAGAGCAACAACAAGACGCACGAAGAGAACCTGCTGCAGCTCAAGAAGCTCGGGTTCCACACGAACGACTACTGGACCGCAGATAACACGGACGAAATCATGAAGATTTCGGAGCAGATCGGTGCAAGCCGAGACAGCCTCCCCTTCGAAATCGACGGCATGGTCGTAAAGCTGAACGACCTTGCCATGCAACGCGCCCTCGGAACAACGAGTAAAAGCCCGCGCTGGGCCATCGCCTATAAATTCAAGGCCGAGCGCGCCTATACCCCGCTCCTTTCTGTAGAATTTCAGGTGGGCCGCACCGGGGCCGTAACGCCGGTCGCGAACCTTGCCCCCGTGCGACTCGCGGGTACCACAGTCAAGCGCGCCACCCTCCACAACTTTGACGAAGTCGCACGCCTCGACCTCCACTTCGGCGACACCGTCGGCGTCGAGAAGGGCGGCGAAATCATTCCAAAAATCACCGATGTCAAAAAGGAACTCCGCCCGGCGGGGGCCGTCCCCGTGACCGCCCCCGACAAATGCCCGGTTTGCGGCGAACCGCTCACCCACATCGACGGCGAAGTCATTCTCCGCTGCGAAAACATGCACTGTGCGGCGCAGGTGCAATGCCTGTTCGAGCATTTCGTAAGCCGCGAGGCCATGAACATCGAAAACCTCGGCCCCGCCCTTATCGCAAGCCTGATTGC
>JAEEGJ010028199.1_pt1 | contig 11197 bp, 9 predicted proteins | sample 8958761 | NCBI WGS metagenome assembly JAEEGJ01 (sample SAMN16246546, study PRJNA631951) | gut metagenome | biome: gut microbiome; feature: rumen; material: RS-attached | host: Bos | place: Iran: Karaj | collected 2018-10
CGTTGATACAGGTTCTGGAACAGGAACCAGTTCTCGTGCTCGGCCTCAGACAGCTGGATGGCTTGATTGATGTAATAAAGGGCGCTGTCGCGATTATCGGGCAAACTGCGGTAATAACCGCCCATGTCGGTCAGACACACAATCTGGTAGTGCTTGTCGCCCAACTGGTTGTACAGGTCAAGCGCCTCCTTGTATTTCCTGATTTTCAAGTCGGCATAGTTTGAATTGTCGGCATAGAGGGCCGCCAATCTCAACTTGGCGAAGGCTTTGTTTTCCAGGTCACCATCTTCGGCCGCGTTCTCGGCATCCTTATAGGACGCTATCGCCTTTTCGGCATCGCCCATCATCTGATAGACACAGCCCTGATAGAGCAGTGAACGGGTGTATTTCTCGCGGTCGCCGTGGTGCTCATAGTAGTCCACCGCCTCGTTGATCACGGCATCGGTCGTGTCGTCGATATAGTTCTTGTAGTGCGATTGGGTGAGCAACAGGCTATAATAGGCGCGCTCGGCCTGCTTCATGCCGCCCGGATGGAGAGAATCCAAACGGTGCTGCGCTAGTTCATACTGGCGAGCCTTTGACAACAGCGAGTCGATGCCAGCCAATTCGCGCATAGCGGCGGTATCCGAGCCGCCGTGACAGCAGGTCAGAGCAAGGCAAAACAGCAATAAAGGAATGATAAGATTTCGTGACCTCATTGTTTGTTGAGTTAGTTTTCTATGGCAAAATTACTTCATTTTTTTGCAACAATTTCAGCCTCAACGGGCCGAATTATGCCAAAATGAACTTTTTATTTTTCGGGTATCTGATAATCAATGGTTTATGACTGTCAAAATGAAGTCACAATGAAGCCAAATTTCATAAATAATCCAATTATTTGCAGTAACTTTGCAGTTGATGAATCTATGCAAAAGCCTATGGGACGAATGATGATGTACCGATTGCTGGTTGCCTGCATATTGATGTCGTTGCCGACAGTGGCTGGGGCCTACGATTTTATAGCCGACGGCATCTACTATGACTTGGTGGATGGCCATGCCGTAGTCACCCATAACGGACAGACCAATTGCTACAGCGGTGATGTCGTTATACCCGAAACCGTCACCCACGAAGGCACGACCTATCCTGTCACTGCCATCGGTGACTATGCCTTCAAGGGCAGTACTGGCCTAATCCATGTGACGATTCCTGAGGGCATCACCTCAATCGGATACTCTGCTTTCTGGGATTGTATGGGACTGGTAAGCGTTACCATCCCCGAATCGGTTGCCAGCATTGGCGAATATGCATTTGCCTGTTGTTACTCATTAAGAGAATTGGTCTATAATGCTGTCAATTGCGAGGACTTCGGTTGGTCAGGAACTCCGTTTGTTTATTCTGGCATTGAAAACATCATCATTGGGGACAATGTCAAGAGGATACCTGATCTTTTTGTTTATGAGCTGGAGTCATTAAAAACCGTATCTATAGGAAAGTCTGTTACTTCGATCGGCATGTCCGCGTTTGATGAATGCGTGGGGCTAACAAGTGTGCATATCAAGGATTTAGCGGCATGGTGCACAATATCTTATCATGATTGGACTTCAAATCCCTTGTACTACGCTAGACGCTTGTTCCTGAATGGTGAGGAAATCAAAGACCTGGTCATTCCCAGTTCTGTCACATCAATCAGCAGTTTTGCGTTCCTGAGTTGCAGCCATCTGACAACTGTAACGATTCCTAACACGGTCACCAGCATTGGTGACTATGCTTTTGAGGATTGCCCCAGCCTCGTCAAAGCCACAATAGGTAATGGCGTCACTAGGATGGGCACTAAAATCTTTAATTACTGCCAAAATCTGGACAATGTGACCTGTATTGCTGGCAGGCCTCCTGTTTTTACTGAAAGCGGATTATTCTATGACCTGGGCTATTATGCTGATGCGACGCTGCATGTCTTGTCAGAGTCTGTAACAGCCTATCAGTCGGCCACCTACTGGCAAGACTTCTCATTAATCAATGGAGATGCTATCTTTTATCTCCTTGGAGACGTAAACGGCGACAGCGAAATTAACGTAGCCGATGTCAACAACGTGATTGACATCATCATCAATGGTGGCAGCAGCGGCGGTCACTCCCGTGTTCCCAGCCCCTTTGGTAATGGCTGGGCCATCAATGGCGATGTCAACGGCGACAGTGAGGTCAACATCGCCGACATCAACGTCATCATCAACCACATTTTGGGCAGTCAGTAAGTGTGGCTGGACTAAATGCTGATATACAAACGATAAGAAAAACACCCAAATGGGTATTGATGGGAAGAAAAGCATTCGGTACTTTTGCCACGATAAAGAATAATAACAATAAATCAGATAACGCTATGAACACGACTAAAACTAAATCTTATTTATCGTCACGCTGGGCGAGAATGTTGCTGCTGTTTGTATTATTCGTCAGCTTCCAACCAGCAAATGCGTTGACTTTTGAGTACGGCCAGTTCACCTACGTCACTAATAGCGACACCACTGTTCGATTAGCCTTCCGGGGAGTGTCGAATCAATATCATGTTACTGGCCATCTTGAGATCCCATCGGTCGTGTATCACGATGGTGTCGGATACCAAGTGAGCGAAATTGACGATATCGCCTTGTGCAACAACGCCATCACGTCGCTTGTTGTTCCTGGGACAGTCAAGAGAATCGGCAGGAATGCCTTTATTAACTGCCCAATCACTGAGCTCACCCTTGAGGAAGGAGTCCAATTGATTGACGGTGGGGCTTTTGCCAGTTGTGTGAAGTTGGATACTTTGACTCTTCCAAGTAGTATCACTACAATAAATGCAGGCTTTATGGGGTGTAAAGGCTTGAAAACTGTGTATATTAAAGGTGCAACTGACATTGGTTCGCTCTCGTTTTATTACTGTACTGATCTCGAGCATGTTACACTAGGTAAAGATGTCCGTAAGATTACCTATAATGCATTCGCCAACTGTCCGAAAATCACAGATGTTATCATCGAAGATGGAGATACGCAACTGGCATGTGATTCTGAATCTTTTGGCAATTCTCCTATATCAAATTTGTACATTGGTCGAGACATAACTTGCGCATTACCTTCCATTTACAGGAACACTCTCGAGCATGTGACCTTGGGGCCTAAAATGACCTTTATTGTGTCGGGTATGTTTGAAGGGTGGACAAAATTGACGAGCCTGGTAATACCGAGCAGGGTGAAGACAATCCACAACGCTGCATTTAAAGATTGTACGGGATTGAAAGAAATAGTCATTGGGGACGGAGTTGAGACAATCGGTCGTAGCGCATTCAGTGGTTGTACAGCATTGTCATCACTGACGATGGGAAAGAACATAATAACCATTAACGAGTGGGCGTTCTATAATTGCAGCAGCCTCAGATCCAGTGACTTGCAATTCGGAGATAGCTTAAAGTTCATTTACGCTTACGCTTTCAGTAATTGTACTGGCTTGACTGAATTCACCATCCCCAAGAGTGTAGAAAGAGTCGGTGCACGCGTGTTTAAGGGATGCTCTCACCTGAAAAAGGTGGTTATCGAGGACTCTTCCAAGGCTTTATGCACCGAAGGACCAGCCAGCCATCTGCTCACGGTCGAGACAGATACACTCAACGCGCGGGCGAGTTCCTTCTTCCCGTGGAGCAACTTCTTGTCTTTCGCCTGCACGGGTGAAGACTTCTCGGCTACAGCAACGTCGACGGCGTCGCGGATCAGGCTGACGATTTCTTCGCCGGTCATGTCAACTACTCGTTTGCCGAGCAAGTTGGCGTCATTTGTATTTCTTGAAGTTTTCATCGACCATCCATGCTGCAACAAATTTGCCGTCGTGCCAAGGGGAGATAGGGGATAAAATGCGCGTAGATAAATACCTGAAAATCAGAAGAATGAATTGTTTTGGGGGCTAAGGGGACGAGAAAATAAATTTATGATCTGCTGACATCTGCCATTTTGGCTTGTCAGGGTAGTGACAAAAAGTCCATTTTGGGGTGAGTATTGGATATATATATTAGGTAAAGGGCTGTGTAACGTTGGCACGGTTATCTGTGACTTGGCCATTTCGCTAGGGCTAACATCATTATTGCGTAATGGTGCCATTGATTTGTGTTTATGATGAAAAAGCATTATCTTTGCATCACGAAAACACAGTTATAACTATGAGTAAAAGAAATGTTGAATCCGCAGCAATGGAGAAACAAGACAAGTTGTTGGCAGCTCTTCAGGGTATACTTGATGAGCGGCACGATGATATGTGCATGTTTAAGTTGGAGTCTATGTGCTATCGACTGAAGTGTGCGATTATCGACCACAGCTTGAAATTGCCTTCATTGTCTGCGTTCCGGTACTATGTCAATGGAATATCATCTGCAGACCAGCTTGCTGTTGTCGCGGAAATGTTGCACGATTGCTGGATCTACTCTACATTGGAGTTCTATGATAGGCCGATAAAAAAGACTTTCAGATTAGATGATACTAATTTAGGGGAACACGGCAACGACTTGAATGAGAATAAATACTTGAATATACTTCACGAAAAGTATAAAAAGGTGTATTTTTTTCAAAGCAGGGCACCTAAAGACTATGAGACTTACCTTGTTGAGTTACACTCTATCGTCACAGAATTGGGCCGTAAATTTAACCTGAAGATTGATGAGAGATTTGTGCTGACTCCATTTTTGGACACCAAATTGAATTTGCGCACGCTGATGGAAGTGTATGAATATTTGGTAAATCAAGGATGTCTAGAAGCTGGTAAGCAGAATGATTTTGTTAGCATATTTAATGTGTCAGTATTAGCTTTACCGGCCAAGTTGAGATGGTTAAAAAAGGCGAAGAGAACAAATAAAACGAGTTTCTTCTGTCTGTTAAGTCTGATGAGGATGTTGTCAAGTGATGCTGTTGAGGATACCCAGGTGAAAACAATTATTGCCAGCGTTTTCACTGAAGAAGATGGTACGCCGATTAACGTGGAGCAATTGAAGGAACGCAACGTGAGCCCTGAGCAGAGGCTATTCGACAATGATATCCAGAATATCATATCGAAGCAAACACCGAAAAGTCAAAAGGGGGGTACATTGGGGGGAAGCACCGAGTAGAAATAAAAATAAGTGACTTATTTTCAGCCACTTATAAAATCGCTCGTGGAGCATAGCGGACTCGAACCGCTTACCTCAACACTGCCAGTGTTGCGCTCTACCAGATGAGCTAATGCCCCGAATTGCGGATGCAAAGGTAATACCATTTTCTGAACTGGCAAATTTTTTCTCGGGATTTTTTTATAAAAAAGTTTTTCTGTTGAACAATCAGCAAAGGTGAAATGTCCACAAAATCGATGTTTTAGGGCCAAAATAGGAAAATAATTTACTCAAGATGTTCAAGAAATTCAAAAATAATAGTAATTTTGCAAAAAATTGGTGATTATGGCTTCAATGGAGTTGAAAGATAAGCTGAAAACCGTGGCGCGCAAGTTAGCGATCTTGCGCAAGCGTTATCTTGCGCTCCAGGCCGAGAACAAAGAAATGAAGCGCGACATCGAGTGTAAAGAACTGGAAATCGCCAAGCTGGAGAAGGAAGTGAACCAGCTGCGCATTGATAACGAGTTTCTGCGGGTCGCCCATTCTGTTCCTGCCAAACCTGAAGTGGTTGCTGGCTACAAGAAGCAGGTCGCCAAGATGGTGCGGGATATTGACCGGTGCATCAAACAATTGAACGCTTGACACGACTCTCTACCGTTATGGCCGACAATAATAAAGTTAAAATATGGATACAACTTGCCGACGCTAACCCCAGTGCCCTGAGTATCAACCCAGGCGAGGAAGAAACGTATCGCAAGGCCGAAGAACTTGTTAACACGCTGTGGAACAAGTGGACAAAACGCTTTAATGACACGTCGAGTGATGTGTTGGCTAGGGTTGCTTTCCAGTTTGCACGTCTCTATTTGGAGGCTTATGGCGAAAACCGCCAGGTCAATGATTTCCTGACTGATTTAGACCAAGAACTCAATATCCTGCTGGATAAAGAGAAATAGAATATAAGTAGAAATTAGGTTCCTGCACCACTTTAGGAATGACGTCTGATGCACTTGATAATCAGTGCATTTGGCTTCATGTTAAGGTGGCGCTATTTGTTTAATATTTTATAGTTCAAAATGAATATAATAGTAACTGTTATCGTAGCCATCCTGGCGATGGCAATTGGTTTTGGGATTGCGTTGTACTTTTCACGCACTAACGCAAAATCTCATGCCAACGAAATCATCGAGAAAGCTCGTCTTGAGGCCGAAGTCCTCAAGAACAACGAGGTGATGAAAGGCAAGGAAGCCGGTATGACCATTAAGAGTGAAGCCGAGAAAGAGGCCAATGCGCGTTTGACCAAGGTACAGACCAACGAGGCAAAACTCAAGCAACGCGAGATTTCACTCAATCAGCAGCAGGGAGAACTCAAGCGTCGTAGCAATGAGGTGGATAACCTCAAGGCCAGCGTCGAGACCCTCAAGATGAATGTGGACAACCAGATGGCCTTGTTAGAAGACCGCAAAAAAGAGGTGGACAAATTGGAAAAAGAAGTGCGTGACACGCTTGAGCACGTGAGCGGACTTTCAGCCGAGGAAGCCAAGGAGAAACTTATCGAGTCGCTCAAGGACGAGGCCAAGACCAACGCCGCTAGCTATATCAACGACATTATGGACGATGCTAAGATGACCGCCAACAAGGAGGCCAAGCGCATCATCATCGAGACCATCCAGCGTGTGGCAACCGAAACCGCTGTCGAGAACGCTGTGACGGTGTTCCATATTGATAATGACGAGATCAAGGGACGTATCATCGGTCGTGAAGGCCGCAACATCCGCGCTCTGGAGGCCGCTACCGGCGTCGAGATTGTGGTGGATGATACTCCTGAGGCCATTGTGCTCTCGGGCTTTGACCCCGTTCGCCGCGAGATTGCCCGCCTTGCTCTGCACCAGCTGGTGAGTGATGGCCGCATCCATCCTGCCCGCATCGAGGAAGTGGTCGCCAAGGTGCGCCGTCAGGTTGAGGAAGAGGTGATAGAGACTGGTAAGCGCACGGCCATTGATATGGGTATTCATGGCTTGCATCCCGAACTGATCCGCTTGATCGGTAAGATGAAATACCGTTCCAGCTATGGCCAGAACCTGTTGCAGCACTCACGTGAAACTGCTAATCTGTGTGCCATCATGGCCAGCGAGTTAGGCTTGAACCCCAAGAAGGCTCGCCGCGCAGGTCTGTTGCATGACATCGGCAAGGTGCCCGACGATGAGCCCGAACTGCCGCACGCACAGCTTGGTATGAAGTTGGCCGAGAAGTATAAGGAGAAACCCGACATCTGCAATGCCATCGGTGCCCACCACGACGAGGAAGAGGCAACCAGCCTCTATGCTCCCATTGTTCAGGTGTGCGATGCCATCAGTGGTGCACGTCCTGGTGCCCGCCGTGAGATCGTCGAAGCCTATATCAAGCGTCTTAATGATCTGGAGCACTTGGCTTTGTCCTATCCTGGTGTAATCAAGACCTACGCTATTCAAGCCGGCCGTGAACTGCGCGTGATTGTTGGTGCTGACAAGATCAGCGATGCTGAGACCGAGAAACTCTCCACCGAGATCGCTCAGAAGATTCAGGACGAGATGACTTATCCCGGACAGGTGCGCATTACCGTCATCCGCGAGACGCGTGCCGTGAGCTACGCCAAATAATGACTGCGTACCACAATGATGGAAGAGAATACAAACATTCCAATCAATGTGCCTGAAGATACGGGTTCCTGCGTGAAATGCAGCGCGGGAGCTTGCAGTGGCGGATGCTGTAATGACGACATCGGCCGTTGCAACCTCACGAGTACCAACTGGCTTGAAGATGTGCCCGACAATGACTTTGAGATTGTTGAGGTTCTCTTCAAGAACACTCGTCGCGGCTTTTACCGTAACAGCACTCACATCCCCCTCAAACGTGGCGATTGGGTGGCTGTTGAGGCCAATCCCGGGCATGACATCGGTCGCGTGGGGCTCATGGGACGTCTGGTCAAGAACCAGATGAAACGTGTGAACCTGCGCAAGGATGCTGAGATATTGCGTGTTTTCCGCAAGGCCAAGCCCGCCGACATGGAACGCTATGAACAGGCCAAGGCCCGTGAGGAGGACACGATGATACGTTCCCGCAAGATTGCGGTGGACTTGGGCTTGAAGATGAAAATCGGCGACGTGGAGTACCAGGGAGATGGCAACAAGGCCATTTTCTACTACATTGCCGATGAGCGAGTTGACTTCCGCCAGCTCATCAAGGTCCTGGCCGAAGTGTTTAAGATACGTGTAGAAATGAAGCAGATTGGTGCACGCCAGGAAGCTGGGCGCATCGGTGGCATCGGACCGTGTGGTCGGCCTTTGTGCTGTGCCACCTGGATGTCGAGCTTTGTTTCGGTGGCTACCAGTGCCGCACGTTTCCAGGACATCTCGCTCAATCCCCAAAACTTGGCAGGACAGTGTGCCAAGCTCAAGTGCTGCATCAATTTTGAGGTGAACACCTACGTCGAAGCCATTCGTCAACTGCCGGCCAAGGATATCCACCTTGAGACCAAGGATGCCACCTATTATTATTTCAAAGCCGATGCCCTTAAGCGGGAAATCACTTATTCCACCGAACGCAATGCTCCAGTGAACACGGTGATATTGACTGCGGCTCAGGCATTCGAGGTCATTGCTTTGAACAAGAATGGTGTGAAGCCCGATAGTCTCAAGCCCGATGAGGACGGCAAGAAGACGGCATCGCCTTTCGGTGATCTCTTGACTCAAGAAAGCATCAGCCGCTTCGACAGCAAAAAGAAGAAGAAAAAGAAAAAGAAATCGGGCGGTGGCGACAAACCTGCTGCCGATGCTGCCCATAACAAGGAGACAAATCCTGCCGACAAGCCTGAGGATGGAAACGGCTCGAACAAGCCTGACCGTAACAAGCCTCGTCAAGGTAAGCCTAAACGTCAAGATGGTCCGCAGCAGCCTTCGGGGGGCGATCGTCAGCCCCGTGGCGATAAGCCCCGCCGTCAAGACAGGCAGCCGCGCCCAGTTAAGACTTTCAGACCTCGACAGGGTGCTAATGAAGGCGCACCTTCTCCCAATGCCAGCAATGCTCAAGGCAAACCCGATAATAAGGCAAATGAGTAACCGTAAGGTGTGTTACATGATAGCTCAAGCGGTGGCAATGACGATGTTCGTTGCCGCCGCAATGCTCTCCATGCCCTCTTGTCAGCGCAAACCCGTGATGTCTCATGCCTCTTTTGTACATCTGCCCGCCACTGGGTGGCAACGTACACTCCCGTTGACGTTCATGCCGGAGTATGACGACTCGGCGACAACCTATGACATCAAGTTAGCCATTCGGCACGATAATTCTTACCGTTACAGCAATCTTTCACTAGTGGTGGACATTATCGATGAGGATTCGGTGGTTAATCGTAGCATGGTGGACATGACACTTGCCGATGAATACGGCAACTGGACGGGTGGGGGATTTGGTGCCCTCTACCAGGATGCAGTGACCATTGCCCATGTCATTGACCCTGGAGATGCGAGTTCAGTTGTCGTTTGGCACACGATGCAAGGCTGTGATACGTTGCGTGGACTCGTCGATTTGGGCATCATCGTCAATCCATTATAGAAATGAGTAAGACAGATGCTTGATAAAAGCTAGAAATAATTTTGTTAATTCGTTAAAATTACCTAATTTTGCCGAGTTAAAACTGTTATCATGAAGATAGATAAAGCCGAGGCCCGTGAAACGGGCATACAATTGCTCAAGTATGGTGTGATAGGCGTGCTCAACACGCTCATCACCTTGGTGACATTCTATCTGCTCAACACCAGGATGGGTCTTTCCTATGGTATTTCTAATGTTACGGGCTACATTCTGGGTGTGATTAACAGTTTCCTGTGGAACCGTAATTGGGTTTTCAAGAGCAAGGATAACGTCAGGCGCGAACTGCTATTGTTTGTCTGTGGCTTCCTCATTTGCCTTGCCTTGCAGTTGTGTGTCAGCTGGATATTGCTTGAAGGCTTGGGTTGGAAGAACCTACCCGATGATGTCATCCCCTTCTTCCCGATGGTGAAAGCTGGTCAGAATATTGTAATGATTCTCGCAATGGTGGTCTATACGCTGGCCAATTACGCCTACAACCGCTTCGTCACCTTCCGTGTCGATCCCCATTGCACCGCTGCCAAGTGATGGCATGAGTACAATATCAAAAAGAAAACCGCCTCTTGGGGCGGTTTCTTTATTGTGGAATGTCATATCAGGCTTTGTGTTCTTGCTCTAATGCCAATAGGACTTGCTTCTTGTCTGTCCCTGACGCATAACCACCCAGCGAGCCATCGGCGTTGATGACGCGGTGGCAGGGGATGACGATTGAAATGGGGTTATTGTGGTTAGCCTGGGCTACAGCACGGGAACCTTTGGGATTGCCAATACGGGTGGCTTGTTCGCCGTAAGAGATGGTTTCGCCATAAGGAATCCGTTGTAATTCTTCCCATGCTTTCATCTGGAACTCAGTACCATGTACATGGAGCGGTAATGAGAACTCGCGGCGAGTGCCGGCAAAATACTCATTCAACTGGATAGCAGCTTGGGCGAGTAGGGGAGTAAGCACCTCGACGGGCTGTAATCCCTCTTGTTTGGCTATTTCCTCAATTTCATCTTTGTCCCAGCCGACAAAGACGATGCCCTCATCAGTTGCGGCGATAATGAGGTCACCCGCAGGGGTGGGCATCGTCGTGAGGCACAAGTGCCCCTTGTGGACGGGCTCAATACCTAGCTCGGTTGCCTTGACTAACATCAAGCGATAAGCCGAAGCATAGTCGTTTGTGATCTCGCCGTCAAGGATTGCATCCTTAATCGCATCCTTGATATAACCGACAGGACGCGAGGGCGCCAATCCAAACGTGGCCATGATTTCCTCGCCGTCAACAGGCGGTTGGAAATTGCGCACCCGGTCTTTCTCCTCGATATCCACCAATTTGCGCTTCACCAGATCAAAGTTCTCACGGAAGCGCTGCACCTTATTCTCATTTTTGCTGGTGATGTCTGCTTTGCACAAGATCATCAGATCATCAATATCGTCTCCCGCGTCGAACAACAGACGCCTCACAGCACTGTCGGTCACCTCATCCTCGACGAGGGCGATGGGCCGC
>JAEEGJ010028200.1_pt1 | contig 11197 bp, 9 predicted proteins | sample 8958761 | NCBI WGS metagenome assembly JAEEGJ01 (sample SAMN16246546, study PRJNA631951) | gut metagenome | biome: gut microbiome; feature: rumen; material: RS-attached | host: Bos | place: Iran: Karaj | collected 2018-10
TTGTGGATGATTATGCTTATTTCTTATCTGGTGTAGCTATTTCTTCAATTGCGTTCTATCTTGCCTATTATGTCTCTTTGAAGAAGGGATATAACGTGGATAAACCAAGAAATTTAGCAAAAAGCGTGACAGTAGAATAAAAGAATAAATAAGAAAAGACGGGATGAAAACAAATCTCGTTTTTTCTTTGCAAAATCGATAAAAATGTATTGACACCTCTATACCTCGTGATATGATGTATATCGTGAAAGGTGGTATTGTATGGATGCTCAACTAAGAAGAGGTGTGCTAGACGTCTGTGTCCTAGCCGCGATCAAGAATGAAGATTCATATGGTTACAAGATTATAAAAGATCTTAAACCAGTCTTAGAACTTTCTGAGTCCACGCTTTATACAATCCTTAAAAGATTGGAAGAAGCGAAGATGCTTATTGTGCGTTCTACCGAATTCGAAGGTAGATTACGTAAGTATTACCACATTACCCCGTTAGGTCTAAAGCGTATTGAAGAATTCAAGAACGAATGGAAAGAACTAATGGGTATCTACTCATTTATTGCGGAGGATAGATAAAAATGAAAAAGCAAGAATTCTTAAATGAACTTAGAAGCAAACTTAACGGTTTACCAAAAGAAGACATCGAAAATCGTATCAATTTCTATGAAGAGATGATTAACGATCGCATGGATGATGGCAAAACCGAAGAAGAAGCAGTAGCGGATATCGGTAGTGTTGATGAAGTCGTAAGACAAATCGCTAACGACACACCAATGTTGAAGTTAGTAGCAGAGAAAGCCAATCCAAAGAGAGCGTTAAGGGCTTGGGAAATCGTCCTTATCATTCTCGGATTCCCACTTTGGTTCCCTCTCCTCATTACACTTTCCGTACTAGTCTTAGTGTTCTACTTACTATTCTGGATCCTAGTCATTGTCTCATACGCTGTTGAAGCTTGCTTAGCTGCGACATCGGTGGCAGGACTAGTGGTGTTCTGCGCCTATCTTGCCGATGGCACAGTCAACCTCTTACCACTTGGCTATTCCTTAATGGCCTTAGGCGGAACGATGTTATTCATCTTCGCCTGTATTGGTGCCACAAAGTTAACAATCTTCTTATCAAAGAAGATGGTCCTCGGCATCAAAACCGCTTTTATTAGAAAAGGAGCAAAATAAAAATGATTAAAGGTTTAATAGTACTTCCAATTGTTCTCGGAACAATGTTATTAATCGGCGGCGGTGCAATCGTTGGTGTTGCTATCGCACATAACCATGAACAAACACAATTAGTGACCAACGAACATGAAATTAGTGATTCATTCACAAACATCAACTTCGATGTCGAAACCGCAAATATCGAATTCGTTGTTTCTACAGATGGACAAACCAAAGTTGTTTGTGAAGAAAGAGAAAAATACCCACACGAAGTCGAAGTTAAAGATGACACATTAAATATCAAATTTGTCGACAAAGTGAAATGGTATGAAAAGGTCTTCAACTGGTCTTGGAAAACAGAAAAGATCACTGTCTATATGCCAGTAGCTGCCTATGGCAATCTCAACATTGAATGCTCAACAGGCGCTGCAAAGATCAAAGGTGATTACACATTTGAAAACTTCTATATTAAAGCTAGCACTGGTGCTCTATATCTCGAAAGTGATGTCACTGAACAAATCGATGTTAAAATGAGCACAGGCGCAGTTAAATTTAAGGGCGTTGCTTCTAAGAATGTTAACGTCGTCACATCAACAGGAGATATTAATCTCGAAGATGTAAATGTTGAAGAAAAACTCTATATCAAAGCATCCACAGGTGATGCCACATTAAAAGGCGTTAGAGCTAAGAACTTAGAAGCCAAATTCTCCACAGGCGATATGAAACTCGACGATGTCTTAGTGGAACAAAAAGTGGACTTCAAAGCATCAACTGGTAAATTCACGTTCTCTGGTTTCGATTGTGAAACACTTAACTGTAAAACAGATACTGGTGATATTAGAGGCGCAATCATTAATGAACATATTATCTATGCTCATAGTGATACAGGCAGAGTGGATGTCCCACACTGCGCAACTGGTAGTGTTTGGAATATTGAATCCGACACCGGAAGAATTATCATTACAATCGCACAATAATTTACACAATGAGAGGTTTGTCAAAGAACCTCTTTTTGTTTACTAAAAAAATATGATGACTTCGAGAAAAAAGTGCATATAATATAGGTGCAATTTTGGAGTATTCATTTATGAAGGACATCAAGAAAGTAAATAGTGATCTTGTAGAGTTCTGGAATGAGGCAATTAAGCTTCCAGAAGACTATAAAGAACAAGTTAAAAACTCAAGTGATAACTCAGTGATGGATTTAGTTCCTGCACAAAAACTTTTTGATGCCGTTAAAGAACTCGGTTCTTGTAAGAAAGTATTAGATTATGGCTGTGGTTCAGGCTGGGGCGCATTTGTCGCCGCGAGTAGTGGTTGTGATGATGTCTTAGCAGTGGATCTTGGCCAAGATATTATTGATTCCTTAAGATTCTACGCTGAAGTTTTAAAACTTGATGTGAAGGGTGAAGTCATAGATGAAAACTGGATTAAGTCCGCTCCAAGTATGACTTATGACGGGCTCGTTTGTAGCAATGTTTTAGATGTCGTTCCTTTGGAAACTGCGGAAATGATCATTAAAGAAATGGCAAGAATTACCACAAGCAATGCCAAGATTGTCATTGGTTTAAATTTCTATATGTCAGAAGAAATGGCTTCTAAAAGAAAGATTGAACTAGTGGATGGCATGTATCTATTTGTTAATAACGTTTTACGTTTATCTTCACTAAGTGATGATGAATGGAAGAATATCTTCGCCCCATACTTTGATGTGGTCAAATTAGACCACTTTGCCTGGGAAGGCGAACCAGTAGAAAGTCGTCGATTATTCGTTTTAAAAAAGAAATAAATCTTATTATAAAATAAGCACCAGCGCGGAAAATTGTTTTAAAATCATTATTGATTTTGTATTATATTTTTAAAGTGGCTGACCCACAGGGAAATAATACGGAGACTTCTTATGGAAGAAATCTTTAAACAGATAGGTTCATATATATCCGAATATGGATTTAAACTTTTACTCGCACTTTGTATTTGTGTCGCGGGTATTTGTGTTGCGTGGTTAATAGGATTTTTATTAAAGAAAATCTTACTTAAAACCAGACTCGATGGTGCGATGCTTACATTCATCGTCTCCATTTTAAGAATTGCTATTATTGTCCTTGTCGTATTAATCGCAGCGTCAGTCCTTGAATTATCAACTGAAGGCTTATTAGTTTCCCTTTCTACAATGGCCATTGCTATTGGTTTAGCGTTAAAAGATTCATTTGCGAACTTAGCTAACGGCATTTTAATCATTATCAATAAACCATTCCGTCGTGGTGACTTTGTTAGTATCAACGGTGTAGAAGGTAAAGTTCATAACATCAAACTTTTAACTGTAGAACTCATCACCTTTGCTAATGTGAAGATTGTTTTACCAAATAACACAGTCTTAAATGGCAACATCATTAACTATAGTGCTTTAGCTATTAGACGTGTTGATATGGAATTCACCGTTGCTTATGGAAGTGATATGGATAAAGTTGAAGCAATCCTTAGAAAGATTGCCGAAGAACATCCTCAAGTTCTTAAATCCATGAAGATTAATATCTATATGAAATCTCACGATAACAGTGCGATTACCTATTCTATAAAAGTATGGGCCAACAATGGAGATTACTTCTCTGTCACCCATTCATTCCCAAGACTCGTTTATGATGCCTTTAAAGCAGAAGGAATTACCATTCCATTCAATCAACTCGATGTTCATTTGGATTCATCCAAAAAATAATAGGGGGGTAATAGTATGTTAAAAAGTCTCACTCTTCTGTTATTAGCGTCATTTATGACTCCTGTGGCCACGAATATGACGGAGTCATTTAATCGTGCTTCTGAACCGGAATTTGTCCTTAACGAGGACGAAAATCCCGATGTTTTGCATGGTTATACATACACTGATGTGACTTCCACTGAAAACCATGAGTTATATCGTACTTACGATACTGATGAATTGACACCTGCAGCGGTTCGTCAATTCTACGCTCCTAGTGGATATGTATTTAATTTAGGTCCTGAGCAATGGCAAATTGAAGAAATGCTCGACCAAATGATATTCTTTGATGCCAATTTTAAGTTTATGGAAGTGATGGTAGCGTACAAATTATCAGGCTCAACAGTAACTATATACCGTACTCTAATGCCAGGAGTTGCTCCTGATACATCAGTTGATGTGATACGCGATTATTTTGTCGGTATTCTCATGACCGATTTTAGTAAAACTCAGTTATTTAAAATCGAAAATGCAGTTTCCGAATTTGCTATTACACCAGTTATCGATATTCGTTTTTCTCGAGATGGTGGTAATCCAACTACGCATTTAACATTCAACGGAAAACCAGTTTACACAAAACCATTTGATCCATCTGATTTTATTTTTGTGGCCGTGTCATACGTTCGCGTAGACTATGCTAGACCTGGACACATGATTTTGTCTTGCTCCATTCAAAACGATTTCTTCTACGAAGCCCCAAATTACAATGAAAATGGCTGGCATACAGATACAACCTCTGAAATTGGAGAAGAAGGAGAATTTTACGCAGATTACACATTCTCAATCTTTGCATTAAATGATCTTCCGCTTGCTTTGGATTTGCTACCAAGAAAAATGGTAGAAGTGACAATTCCAGAAGATGACTTCCCAGTAAAAGTGGTTATTAAATTTACTTCTGACCACGTAGAATACGAATTTGAATCTAAAACCACAGTATTAAGAGATCCTAATGCCTCTATTCTTATTGATGGCTACGCTGATAGAAGCGCAGTGGAAAGAGGAACTGAACATACATTCGATTTATTCCTTGATAATTTTGACTTTAGTAGAATTACTAAAGTAGACATCGATTCCTCTCTTATTCCATATCGTTTAAACGACATTGATAGAGGACATGACTTATATGACAATCCAGTACTTCCACCTGTCTCCGAAGGTAAAGAAGGACATTATTATTACATTCCTTCCGAAAACGAAATTAATCTTTATAACGAAAATAGAACTGATGAACTAAAAGAAATACCTGCAGAAGGACAATACTTTATTTTCAAAAACAATGAATTTAAAGAATATGAAGGCGAACAAATTCTTAAAGGCAAATATGATCCAGCTGAGGGTATAGGAGAAGACCTCAATCCATTAGATTTACTTACCAAAGACATGTCTGCTCCATTTAATGGAAGCTGGAATATTAATATCAATGATACTGATGTTAGCGCTAACGAAGTGAATCATCATATTGATAATTATTATCAAAAACTTGATGTGTTCTCTAAAGGTAGTACTGAAGATGCAATTATCTTAAATGTTCCAGACAATACAAACATCGTTTTAGGTGGCCGTGAACTAGAAGTCATCCCAACCATCACCACCGCCAGTGGTGAAGTGGGTGAATACTACTTTGAATATGAACTTGACCGCAATGGTGTAATCAACGTCACTGAAGGTGAAAATGGTAAGCTTACTATTGAACCACTCCATGCTGGTTTAGTTAATTTAACTATTGATGTGGAAAGTTCCTTATTCCCAAGAATGAGTAAGACTATCAACATTAGAGTCTTTGACTCTATCTATGATGTGGCAAAGATTGAAGTGACTGATGAATTCCATAAAGCTGGTCAAAATGTTGATGTGGCAATTAATGCGAGAGGATTCACTAACTTCCAAAACATCGATGTGACATGGAAAGTCACTGATAAAAAAGGAAATGCACTTCCTGAAAATAAGATTGATAAACATAGTGACGCCACAATGACATTAGTGAGTCCTGATACCGGTGACTACACAATTAGTGCATCTATTGATGGCATCGAATTACAAAGTATTACCGTACAAGTAAGATATGTCGATATGAACAACTTCCTCCGTATTAATATATGGTGGATCTTTGTCATTACTATGGGTTTTGTCGTATTAGTGGTCTTCTTCTTTACAGTCACCAAACGTAGTAAATCTACAGTTGATCGTATTGAAAGAGTGTATGGAGTGTATTGCCAATGCATCTCTAACGATACTTTAACTAAACCTGAATTAAAGAGAATTAAACGCGAGATTACAAGATGTTTACATCACTGTGAAGACCTCAATATTGATGCCTTTAACCAATATGAAAAATCCACTCGTTATCTCCGCAAATCTTTAATGGATACCAAGGTTTTGATGGAAAAATATAGTGATTTAACCCCAGAAGAAAAGGGCGTTTTATACGAGAATTTAAACCGCGACTTAGGTAAAGCTCTTAATGTCGCAAAAGAGATTGAAGCTGCGAAGAATATGTCGGAACAATATCATTCTCAAGCGAATCGTCAAAACTTTGAAGTTGTTAAAGAAGACAAACCTAAAAAAGAAAAGAAATAGTGGTTTATGAGATTAACCGATAAGGAAAGAAAGAAATCGACATTTGAGATTATTGGAGAACACGTTGAGAAATACCGCATCAGCATGATCATTGTTTCCGTGGTGGTTTCTTTAATCGCGCTTTTCTTCTGCATCTACTGGCAGTTTGATGAAAACTCCGGTGGTGCGTTAAGTGATAATCTCTATTTAGCGTCTCATATTACATTCCTTGTCTTATCTCAAATCATGCTTATTTTCCTTATATTAAATAAATATAAGAAAGTAAGTACCAAAGTCTTGTCCATTTATACACACATACATTCGTTCTTATTAATATCCTGGGCGACATTTGTCTGTGTTTTAGATTTAGACTTAGGCATTACTCCATTTATCTATTTAATTGCGGCGACAGTTATCGCTGGTTTATTTATCTTAGAACCAATCTTCTATACTGTTTGTGCTTTAACATCTTTCTTAACCATTCTTATTTTCCAAATCATTAATAGATTCACATTCTTTGAAGGCCCATACCAATTTGAACATATTGCTGAGATGGTCATCTTTGTAGGTATTACAATCTTCATTTGCTTCAGACACTTCAATGTCACAATCAGCGAACATAAAGCGAAAAAGAAACTTGAAGAACTTACTTACTATGATGAACTAACTGGTTTACTCAATGAGCGCTCCTATATTTCACTTACCGAAGAGATAAATAAGAACATTGAAAAAGGAAAAGAAGAACCTTTTGCAGTAATTCTTATGGATGTTAACAATTTAAAGGCCACAAATGACGCGTATGGGCACCGTTACGGCTGTTCCCTTGTTGTGAGATGTGGACACACCTTACCGGAGTTATTTACTACCTCAAAACTATTCCATATCGGTGGTGACGAATTTATTGCCGTGGTGATGGGTGATGATTACGAAAACTTTGATAGCTTATATAACCATTTCCTCGAAGTTATGACATATAGCCTTGTCGAATATGAAGGAGTGGAACTAATCTTCTCTGTCGCTAGTGGACACGCCATCTATCAAAAAGGCGATCGATACCAAGATGTCCTCCAAAGAGCGGATAAGATGATGTATCAGAACAAAGCGGAAATAAAAGCAAAATATAATATGAAAGGCAGATAAAAACTGTCTTTTTTATTAAATAGAAACATCATTAAAATGATGCCCTAGAAACGAAATTATAAATATTTATATATGTAATATTTCAATTCGTTTATAATAGAAACGAATAAAAAAGGAGATTATTCATTTACTATGGCAAAAATAGTTAAAGTCCACGGCCGTGAAGTCCTCGACTCTCGTGGCAATCCAACAGTTGAAGTTGAAGTCTTATTAGACGATGGTACCAAAGCATTAGCAATCGTTCCATCCGGTGCTTCCACTGGTGAAAGCGAAGCCCTCGAATTAAGAGATGGCGACAAGGCCCGTTATTTAGGTAAAGGCGTTCTCAAAGCAGTTGAAAACGTCAATACAAAAATCGCTCCAGCCGTTATCGGTATGGATGCCGAAGATCAAGTCGGTGTTGATAGAGCAATGTTAGCTCTCGATGGCACACCATTCAAAAAGAACTTAGGTGCAAACGCCATCTTAGGTGTCTCTCTTGCAGTCGCAAGAGCAGCCGCTCAATCACTCCGTATGCCATTATATCGTTACATCGGTGGTGTTAATGGTAAAACAATCCCAACCCCATGTATGAACGTTATCAATGGTGGTGCTCACGCACAAAGCTCAGTTGATTTCCAAGAATTCTTCATCATTCCTGCAGGATTCAAAACATTCAGAGAATCCTTAAGAGCAGGTGCTGAAATCTTCCACGCTTTACGTAAAGTCGTTAAAGAACGCGGTTACGAAACAGGCGTTGGTGACGAAGGTGGTTTCGCTCCATCTTGTAAGAAAGGTAATGAAGAACCATTAGAATTAATCGCCGAAGCAGTTAAAAATGCTGGTTACAAATTAGGCGAAGAAATCTTCTTAGGTATGGACGTTGCTTCTTCTGAATTCTATGAAGGCAATGGTGTCTATAACTTAGTCAAATCTGGCGAAGGCAAGAAGACAACTGAAGAAATGATCCAATTCTTAGAAAAATTAGTCAAAGACTACCCAGCAATCGTTACCATCGAAGATGGTTTAGCAGAATCCGACTGGGAAGGTTGGGCTGAATTAACAAGAAGAATGGGCAAGAAAATCCAACTCGTTGGTGACGACTTATTCGTTACAAACCCAGAATTCGTTAAGAAAGGTATCATCAATGATGTCGCTAACAGCGTCCTCATCAAAGTTAACCAAATCGGTACATTAACCGAAACATTAGATGCTATCAGATTAGCACAAACAAATGGTTACACCTGCATGGTCTCTCATAGATCAGGTGAAACAGAAGATACCACAATTGCTGACTTAGCAGTTGCAGTCAATGCTGGACAAATCAAAACCGGTTCCGCAAGTAGAACAGACCGTATGGCCAAATACAATCAATTATTAAGAATTGAAGAAGAACTCGGTGAAGAAGCCGTTTACCTCGGTGTCAAAGCATTTGCCAATCGTAAATTCTAATTAATATCAAACTAAAAGAAGAGCCAGTGCAAACTGGTTCTTTTCTTTTTCTCTTTCATAACCTACATATATTTAAATAATTGTGATTAATCAAAATAGTAGTGGTAGTGACATATCTTTAAGAATGTTCTCTTAACTTTATAAATGAAGTTGAGAGAAAAGTCTAAAAAGAATAGAATAAAAACAACGAAATTAGGGGATATAGATATGATAGTTGGATTATTTGGTTCAAGCGGCCATATGGGTATCAAAACTTTAGAGGAATTTTTAAAGATTCCAGAAGTTAATAAAGTGAAGGTACTCCTTTTAAAAAACGAGAAAAAGAGAAATAAACTCGTTAAAAAGCTCGCAAAAGCCAGTAAAGGTAAAGTGGAAATCTATTATGGCGATATCGCAAATAAAGAAGATGTCATTACTATCGTTGATAAATGCGATTACGTCTTTAACTTAGCTGCAGTTATCCCTCCAAGAAGTGATAAACGTCCTGACTTATCTTATCTTGCTAACGAAGTCGGTCCTAATAACATTATTGAAGCCCTAGAAGAACGTCCAAATATTAAATTTATTGATATTACCTCTGTCGCATTATATGGACATAGAAACGCCAAACATCCATTTGAAAGAGTGGGAGATCCATTACTTCCAAGTGTCTTTGATGTTTATGCCGCACATAAACTTAGAGGTGAGTATCACATCTTAGAAAGTAACATTCCATACTTCGCAGTTATTAGACAAACAGCGATGGTGTATTTAGAAATGCTTAACGCAAATATGTCTGATGGCTTAATGTTTCACACTCCATTTAACGATCCATTAGAATGGTCTACCGCAGAAGATAGTGGTCTATTAATGGCAAACATTATTAGAGAAGATATCGCCGGCAATTTGAACTTTGATAACTTCTGGAGAAAAGTATTTAACTTAGGTGCTGGTGAAGTTAACCGCATTTCCGGATATGAAACATTAGAAGGTGGTTTCAAACTTATCGGTGGCACCACAAAAAGATTCTTTGAACCACATTATAATGTGGTTAGAAACTTCCATGGTGGTTTCTACTATGATGGAGATGATTTAGAGAACTTATTCCATTATCAAAGAGATAATATTGGTGAGTACTGGGCTAAAGTGAAAAAGAAATACCCATACTATGGAATGGCTAAAATTGTTCCTTCTGGATTAATTAAGAAATTCGCAATTAAGAGACTGTTTAAAGATAGTAACTCACCACAATATTGGTATAAACATAACGACATCGCAAGACTTACTGCTTTCTATGGAAGCAAGGAAGCCTACGAGAACCTTTCCAAGAAATGGGAAGACTTTAAGATGTGGGATTATCTTGCTGTTCAAAACGTGAAAAACTATGAACCAATCGATTATGGTTTTGACATCGATAAGAGCGATAAAGAAATCACAATTGAAGACTTGCAAAACGTCGCTAAACTCCATGGCGGTAAACTCCTTTCTCAAGAATTTAAGAAGGGTGATGTCTATCAAACACTCAAATGGGAGAATAGTGATGGCGAAGTATTCTTCTCTCGTCCATACACCGTTTTAAGAGGCGGACACTGGTTTAATCCTTTATATAAGTCAAATACATGGGATTTTGACCGTTTAAGCAAAAAAGATGCCATTTTTGCGGCATTTTGGTACGATTCTCATGACAAAGAAGAGAATAACTGTTACTACATGAATGAAAGATACGAGGCTAAGATTAAATGAGATTTTTAGCAATCTATTTTACAGGTACTGGCAATAGTAAGAGAGTCATTGATGTCATTGAACATTCCCTCTCTAATTTTGGTCATACCTTAGAAAAGATTGATGTCGCAAGAGATGAAGTGAAAAACATCGATAATTATGATGGCCTCATTATCTCTTATCCAATCTATGGTTTTAACGCGCCTAAACCAATCATTGCTTATGTGAAAAAGATGTCTAAAGCGACAGTAAGAAAACCGTGCTTAATTATGAAACAATCTGGTGAGCATTTATTCTGGAATAATGCCTCTAGTTTATATCTCACTTCATTACTCAAAAAGAGAAATATCGCAGTCACAAATGAGTATCATTACTTAATGCCTTATTCCTTTATCTTCCGTCATAGTGACTATATGGCTTATCGAATGAATAACGTTATGGAACAACTTGTCCCATTAGATCTAAATGATTT
>JAEEGJ010028201.1_pt1 | contig 11196 bp, 11 predicted proteins | sample 8958761 | NCBI WGS metagenome assembly JAEEGJ01 (sample SAMN16246546, study PRJNA631951) | gut metagenome | biome: gut microbiome; feature: rumen; material: RS-attached | host: Bos | place: Iran: Karaj | collected 2018-10
ATGTTCATTTTGATTCTCCCAAACAAATGCGCGCAGTTCCCATCGATCCTCAAACGAGGACTCCTTTTAGCAATACTATTATAATTTGTCTACTAAATACATACTTCTCAAAAAAATGTAACTTTATTGTATAAATTAGCAATAGTGATGATTTATTGCCCGCGATTTAATAAAATATAAAAAGAGAGTTCTTCACAACGCTATTGTTATAAATTTCGAAAGAAACCGGAGTTATATATGACTTGCAAAAAAACCTTGGGCACAGTGCTCTCACTAATTGCCACCGTTATCATCCTGCTCGCGTTTGGCGGCATTACTGTTCTTGCTGACGAGACCGAGAACCCCGAGCCGACGATCGTAGCCAGCGGGTATTGCGGTTCTACATCTGAGGGAAATGGCGAAAACATCTCCTGGGAGCTTGACAGCAACGGCCTTTTGACTGTCAGCGGAACGGGGAGAATGAAAGAATTCACTGTTTCTAATTCACCTTGGAAAGACGATAACAGGATCCGTGAAGCAGTCATTTCTAATGGTATAACAAACATCGGTACTTTTGCTTTCTATGGCTGCACTTCACTTGTATCTGTCGAGATTCCTGACAGTGTAGTTACTCTAGGCCAGGGCTCATTTGAAGGGTGTGTTTCACTTGATTCGATTGTTATTCCTGACAGTGTGACAAGCATCGGTATCAGCGCTTTTCAAGGCTGCACCGGACTTACTTCAATTACAATTCCCGGCAGTGTGACCGGCATTGGTACCAGTGCTTTCGAAGACTGCACCGGACTTACTTCAATTACAATTCCTGACAGTGCGACCAGCATTGGACCTAGGGTTTTTAAGGAATGCACCGGACTTACTTCATTTACCATCCCTGACAGTGTAACAAGCATTGGTTCCGGTGCTTTTCAAGGCTGCACCGGACTTTCTTCAATTACTATCCCTGACAGTGTAACAAGCATTGGTTCCGGTGCTTTTCAAGGCTGCACCGGACTTTCTTCAATTACCATCCCTGACAGTGTGACAAGCATTGGTGGCATGGCTTTCGGAAATTGCATTAATATAACCAGCCTGATTATAGATGTTGACCCGAACAGTTTTAATGATGGCCTGAACTCTATTTTTCCTGATTCGATCACAGCAAACGTTTATGTACCGGTTAAATATGGTTCAGCTTACGCTCAATTATTTTCTGAATTTTCAAACATAAATCTCATCGATTCGGACGGAACAATTATCATTAATCGCAATATTAATAAATTAAAAGGTTATTCGTTAAGCCTGGACGGAAGTATCGGTGTTAATTTCCGCATGCATCTTAGTAGTAAAGCATTAGAAAAACCTGAAAACTCATATATGAGATTTACTGTTAATGGCAATGTACAGAAGGTCTATGTGAAAGATGCTGAGTTCAAGGACGGTCAATACTATTTCCGTTGTAATGCTACAGCGAAAGAAATGGCTGATGAGATAACAGCACAATTCTATTATGATAATGATACGCCTGCAGAAATGAACATCAAGTATTCTGTCAGAGAATACGCCGGATATATCATTAACCATCCGGATGAATATTCCAGGGAAACAATTATATTGGTAGAGGCAATGTTGAACTACGGAGCAAGTTCTCAGGTTTACTTCAATCACAATACAGATAATCTCGCAAATTCGATCCTTGATGATGGACAACAGCATGCCTCATACAGCGGTACGCCGACATTCACAGATAAAGGAGATATCTCCCCTGCTAAAGTAAGCCTTGTACTTAATTCTACCCTTACGCTGAAGCTTTATTTAAAAAATGAAGATGTCGCTGATATCACTTCTTTCCAATACGGCAGTAAGACTCTGACCACCACTGTGTCCGGTGATTACACGATAATATCGATTGAAGGACTCAAGGCAGCGCAATTCAACAGGGTGTTAAATATCAGATGCTACACAAACGGGAGCACCAGCTATAAAAGCATAGGATATTCTCCTGCAAACTATGCATATATCGTTATAAATTCAAATAACGGAGGCGTCATTACCAATGAACTTAAGAGTGTAGTATATGCGCTGTACCAGTTTTCCAGGGCCGCCCTTGAATATAACGCTAGCCAGTCAGGCCAGACCGATCCGACCGGCACCTGATCATATCCGTTAAGAACTTTAAAACCCTGCCCCATCGCGGAGCAGGGTTTTCTTATGAACCTTAGTCTCTAATATCCCTTTGGTTTTCCAGGCCATCCGGAGACAGCGGCTTAAAGACGCCAGCCATCGGTGCCTCTGACGCCTGTCTCTTCTCCCACTCTTCGAACTCTGCCTCTGTGTCAGCGAGGGGCGTGTTGATCCGGCTCTTCTCGGATACGTAGAGGCCCTTCGGCGGTGTCTGGGCAGCCATCTTTTTGTACTCTTCACGCTCTTCGTCTGTAAGTTTCCTGACAAGGTCGGTGCCCTTAGGCTCGCCTGAGTCATCGAACTTCACTGCGTGATAGTGAATGTAGGAACTGCTCTCGGATTTGGTCATGCTGTCACTTCTGGAAGTGAAGTTGACGTTCGTGTTGTATTCGTACTTGGCGCCCTTGCTGTCACCGATGTTGTTGGATCTGTTGAGCAGAGTGCCGAAGATCCAGCATGAGAAGCCGAAGCCGACGCCTATTGCAAACAGGAATGAAACTATCTCTACCATACCGGTCACCCCTGTCTCTTCTTCATGAAGTTGAACATTGCTTTGTCCTGCGTCAGGTTGATGCTCTTGATGACCTTGATAACCTTGCGGATTCCGGTCGAGAACAACGCGACGATGCCTGCTATTAGGAAGGCTATGATCCTTCCCTCGCTTCTGGAGGAAGACGATGAGCGGCGGCCTGAGAAGAATACCGGGAGCGTTGCCTTGAATACGAAGTAGGCAGCGACCGATATGGCGATTCCGACGCCGATCAGGAGGCAGTAGAACAATACCTTTTTCCACGGCAAGCCGCACACGACTTTACCTGAGTCGCCGTTGACCAGGATGGTGTTGTGCTTGCCCTTGTAATTGAAAGTGATGAACCATGCAGGAAGCATCGCATAGACCATGTCCGGATCGACCTTTATGGACGGACATGAGGAGATGACCTCCTTTGCGGAGGCATTCTTAACATCATTGATCGCTTCTTCGTTGAAGAATTCCTGCGCCCTTAAGAGAGCTGCGCTTCTTACGTCGCTGTATGTTACGTCCGAGACGTTCGAATAGAATCCTGCAAGATAGTCTTCGTCAAAGGGCTTCATGTTAAAGAGGTTGTACGGCTCCAATTTCGCGCTGCTCTCGTCGGAAAGCGCCTTGGAAGCGTCGATCGGGAGGTTGTCGAAATCAAGTGTTCCGGAGCGCCCGAAATACTTGGTAACGCTATTCTTGCCGGACTTTACCTGGCCCTTGATGACTACCGAGTCGGCATACTTTGCCTTGACGATCCAGTAAGGAAGATATATGCCCCTGCAGCAGTCCACGGAGAAGTTCTTTATCTCCCTGGGCACGAAAACTCCCTTCTTTACGGCATTCCTTGCAAGCTCGATCGCCCTTTCCTTGCTGACCGAGAAAGGCATTATGAACTCAGGCCTCTTCTGCCTTGATATCCTGCTGAATACTACATTCGGATTGCCGCAGTAAACGCATGTCGTCGATGCCTCGGTGCCGTTTACGATGATCTCGCCGCCGCACTCGCTGCACGTGTAAACGTAGCAGTCCATGAGGCTCTTATCTTCCTTGTCACCATAGATCTCGCCTGCCGCTTCGGCCTTCAGGTCTTCCCTGTACTCCTTGGATTCAGCCTCGACCTCTTCCGGCCTGAACCTGCTTCCGCATGCGCTGCACTCGAGCATCTGCGAGACAGGATTAAAGACCAGCGCGTGGCTGCAGTTCTTACATAGTGTTGCCATGATCTACCCCCTATAAACCCTTATTATTCCATTCCGTATATATTAAAGATTTTTGCGGTGCAAATCAATAAAAATCGGGCGGCCTGATAAACCGCCACGCAGATATGCCTTAATAGTTCCCGCCGGGCTTTACCATCATAAGTGCCCGTCGGTACGCTTCACCTTCACCATTGACCCCTGTCGGCACGTTTTACCCAATCCGGCTCCTCGTCTCTGACTGCGGTGTAGCCGTCCGTGTTTCGCGAGACAAAAGCTCCTGTGGGAGCCTTACGGTTCTTCTTGCGCTCTTCATCGGTCATCCTTCTGACCTCTTCCTTCTCATCAACAGCATCGGAGATATTGTATTTATATGCATACAAGTCGAAAAATGCCAGACCTTCAGATTTGCTCATGTTGTTGCAGGAATGGGTAAAAGTAGTATCGACATTATATGCGGAGCTGTTTGCGTGGCTGTCTCCTAAATTGTTGGATTTGTTGAGCGCCTTGCCGCAGATCCAGCAGGCCAGTCCGAATCCGAATCCCAGTGCTAAAAGGCCGGCAAAAAATTCGATCATAATATCACCCCTGCCTTTTCTTCATGAAATTGAACATTGCCTTATCCTGCGTAAGATTGATGTTTTCGATGACTCTGTAGACCTTGCCGATGCCGGTCGAGAAAAGCGTGACGATACCGATAATGATAAAGATCAGCATCTTTAAGCCGCCGCCGGCGCTATCGCTGTCACCCGAGAACATTCCCGCCAGCAGATATTTGAATACAAAGAACGACAAGAAAGACACTACAGCAGCGATGCCGAAGAGCATTAGGAAGAACAGCCATTTGCGCCACGGCAGTGCGCACACGACTTTGCCTGTGTCACCGTTAACCAGGATCGTATTATGCTTTCCCTCGTAATCGAAAGAAATGAACCACGCCGGCAGCATCGCATATTTCATATCGGTGTCAACTTCAACAGAGGGCCCGCGCTGCAGGATATGTGTAGTTTTAGCATCGCATCTTTCGACGTCTTTGAGCGCTGCCTCAGCGAAATATTCCTTGCCCCTTGCCAAGGCAACTTTCTTAACATCTTTGTAAGTTACATCCGATACGTCCGAATAAAAGCCTGCAAGATAATCCTCGTCAAAAGGCTTCAGATGGTTCATATTGAAAGGCTCTAATTTCGTGCTGCTGTCATCCGAGAGCGCCTTGGAAGCATCGACCGGGAACATCTTAAGCGTAAGGTATCCGGAGCGTCCGTAATACCTCGTGACGTCCTTATCCCTGCTCTTTCTTATCCGGCCCGTAACGAGCACCGTATCGTAATATTTGATGTTAGTAAGCCAGTACGGAAGATAGATTCCCCTGCAGCAATCCACGGAGAAATTCTTAATATTCCCCGGCACGAAAGCACCCTTGCTTATTGCCTCTCTTGCCCGCATTACGGCCTCAGCCTTCGTGATCCTGAAAGGCAATATATATTCAGGCTCTCTCATCTTTGCTATCCTGTTGAAAACAACATTCGGATTGCCGCAATACACACACGTCGTCGACGCCTCGGTACCGTTTATTATGATCTCGCCGCCGCACTCGCTGCACGAATAAACGTAGCAGTCCATGAACTTCTCTTCTTTGGAATTATAGACCTCTGACGCATCTTCAGCCTTCAGGTCTTCCCTGTAAGGCTTGGCTTCTGACTCAATTTCTTCGGGCTTGAAAGTGCTGCCGCATGAGCTGCACTCGAGGAGCTGCGAGGCAGGATTAAATACCAGCGCGTGGCTGCAGTTCTTACATAATGTAGCCATTCTTTATCCCTTAGAACAGATTGACAGACTTGCCGTCCTTGTTGTAGATCTTCTTCTCATTTACGACCACATAGCAATCGCCGCCGAGCTTATTAGCCTTGCTCTCGATGGTCTTGAAATCGATCTGCCTGCCGCTGATCTCAAGATAGATCTTGCCGGCCTTCCTGGCAGTTGTGGATTTCTTGGTTGTAGTTGTCTTTTTGGCAGTTGTGGATTTCTTGGCAGCAGTGCTCTTTTTTGCAGTTGTCGACTTCTTGGCTGTCGTAGACTTCTTCGCTGTAGTAGATTTCTTAGCTGTTGTGGACTTCTTAGCCGTGGTCGTCTTCTTGGCTGTGGAAGACTTTGCTGTGGTCGCCTTTTTCGCAGTCTTCTTCGTGGGCGAGACGGCCTCTGTCACCTGCTTGATAACGTCGCCGAATACTGATGTTAAGTCCAATCCCTTATCGTCTGCCATTTTGATCTCCTCCGTGAATAATTATCCAAATGGGCCTTACGTTATTCCTTGATTCTATAAATCTTCGAAAACAACGTCAACTTATAAGCGGCCGCCTGCCTTGTTGCCTCAAATGTTGCTTTCTGTGTCCGCCTAGAAGGCAACAGATAAGGCAACATTGGCAATGTTGCTCTAAATGTTGCTCTTTTGTCCGTCCGGAAGGCAACAAATCCGATACATAAACAATACAGCGCCGCAGTATTATGATGTAAAACCATGCCCGGGGGCAGTTCATGCAAAAATCAAGAAAGACCGTCATCATCGTCACAGCCGTGCTCGCCGCAGCAGGCCTCGTGTCGGCTGTAACCGGCACGGCAATGAAGAAGCGAGTCAGCAGTGCCGAATATAAGGATGCGGGCAGGATCGATGCGTCAGATATCGGCAAGAGTTATTCGGTAAAGCTTGATACGGAGAATCTTTTCGAGGGCGGGCAGGACCTGTACTGCTATCAGATCGACTATGGTGACGACTCCTTTATCACGATCCCGGTGAGGGGCTATAAGTCCGATTCCAGCGTCAACAGTTCGTCTTACAGCAGCGCCAACGGCCACATGACCGTCAACGTTAAGGCGACTCCGGAGGACACCGACAGAGACACGTCAAATGTGATTGAAGTGACGAGGGCGACGTTTAAGTGAGTGTCCTGCTATTTAAAAGTAACGTGTTTTGACGGGTTTTACTTTGTCACCGGATTTTTTACTTTATCCCTGAGTTTTGGTTTTTTCGTTGTTTTTTGAAACAGCATTTTATATTATCTGATTCATAGCGTTGCTTATTGCAAAGGTGAACCGGGATGATAGAAATACGTAATCTGAATAAGTCGTACAAAAGCTTCAAATTGAACGACGCTTCTTTTGATCTTGCTCCGGGTAAGATAACGGGGCTGATCGGTGCTAACGGAGCAGGTAAAACAACGATCCTGAAGATCTTGATAGGGCTCGTAAAGCGTGAATCCGGAGAGATATCAATAGACGGAAATAAGGTTTCCGATCTTGGAGCGAAGCTCAGGGTAGGGTTTGTATCGCAGGAGCTCAATATCTATTCTGATCAGAAGATGTCTGCGCTGTCGGCCTTTGTTAAGGACATTTATAGGAAACAATGGGACGATGAACTATTCAGACATTATATGCGTGATGTTTTCAGACTGAACGATGATCTTAAGATCAGAGAACTGTCAACCGGCATGAGAGTAAAGTTCTTTCTGGCCCTGGAGCTGGCTAAAAAGCCGGAATGCCTGTTGCTGGATGAGGTTACTTCCGGACTGGATCCGATGATAAGAGATGAGGTCCTTGATATCCTGCAGCAAATAGCGCAGGCAGATAATATCCCTGTCCTGATGTCATCCCACATTACAGAGGATCTGGAGAAGATCGCTGACACGATCGTCTATATCGATTCCGGCCGTATCCTCCTGGAAGATTCTGTGGAGAATATCAAGAAGAGCTATTACAGGATCAATGAGGAAGAGTTAAACAACCTGAGCGAAGAAACCAAAACAATGATATTGAATAATGGCATTAAACAGCATCAATACTATGTTTATGATGCAAGCGGTATCGAAAGTGATAAAAGAGCGGGAGATCCGGCATTGCTTTCAGATGTTTTATCGTTCTTGAGAAAGGCAAAAAAATGATCAGTTATTTGAAAAAAGACATTCGCTTTTCTGCAAAGTGGTTGCTTATTGTAATCGCATACTGCCTGATTGCCGGTTTTCTCCTGGTAAAAGAAAGAGGAGAACACATATACTTTATTGAATTCCTGATACCGTTCTTTGCTGTTTATTTTCCGCTTGGAAGATTAATGAGCACTGAAGATCCCAGAGATACACGTGACTTTTTAAGAAGAATGCCGCAAGGAGTTTGCGGAAGAGTAACCGCCAGGATCATATACATTTTGTCACTGCTTTTATTCTCGTCTGCGGTAAAGATCTTTTATAAATTCCTGCTGATCGAAGGATATGATCTGTTATCAGAAGGTAAATTGGAAAAGGAGAGCGTTCTCATCCTTGCTTTCTTCAGTTACTTTCTTATCCAGTTGATCTTCTTTTACAGAACGTCATACCACTTGTCCCAGAGTCTGGGGCTCATAGCATGTGCCTTGATCTTTATAATCGCTTTGTTAGGCAAGTATACAAATATCCGTATCAGTATTCCCAATGTCAATATTGCAGTCGTTATTGCTGCTTTTGCTCTATTGATAGTTGGCTTGATAATCGGTGCTGTTAAGGCAGAGAAGGCACATCGCAACTAGTTAACGAGGTGACGAGGGAGACGATTAAGTAAGGAGCGATATTTTCGCGTTTTCCGGACATCGAAAAAAGGAGCTGCCTCGTGATGAAGCAGCTCTTTAAAGCACTTACTGCTCTGCAGGTGCCTGGGTCGTTTGATCCGGTGCTTTTTCTGCAGTTTTACGGGTCTGATTATTGCCGCCAGAACCGTTACTGCGGGAGGATCCTGAAGGGTTGTTACTGCGGGAAGATCCGGAAGGCCTGTTGCTGCGTGTCCCGCCGGAAGGCATATTCGTCCTGCCTTCCGAATGGCCAGAAAATCTTTTATCTAGAGTTCCCCTGTCTTCAATGACCTTAAGCTTGTCCTTATCAGAAGTTCCGGCCGGCTGAGCCTGTGCGGCATCGTTCCCGATATCGGGTGCAGGCATTTCCGGACCTGCTTCCGGCATATTTACTATCTGCATGTTCCGACCAATAAGAAAGCGGTCAACGGCGATCACACCGCCTGCGCCTGCCGCACTTCCGACAAGAGAGCAGCAAAGCGCCAGAACTACGATCTTTGCTGCCGTACCTCTTGTCTTCTTTTGGGGGAGCGTACTATGAGAAATGTTTGAATCTGTTATCTGAGGTCCTGCAACGGCCACCTTAACGGCTGCCTCCTTGCTGCTATCTGCCGCAGCATTAACGACAGCTGTCTCTTCAACGATGTCTGCATTCTTGTTCATGTCTTTTTCCATGGGCATCTGTCCTTTCTTCCGTTTGGATTTGAGTTCATTATCCGGGCCCAACCTGAAACGGACTTGAAATCAAATGAGGCAGTTTTGTGGACAATTTCGCACCGGACCAACATAAACAGACGATGCTAATGCTACAATGTCTGAAGGATAATCAGGAGGAAAACTATGAGCAACGTTCCCTTTTTTGAGAGCGAGAAGATCGCTGACAGGACATACAAGATCAAGAATGCATTCACTGGCGATATCGACACGTTTTGTTATCTCGCAGAGGGCGAGACTGGCGCCCTTCTGATCGATACGATGTACGGCTTCGGCGACCTGAATGCTTATGTGAAGACCCTGACCGACAAGCCCGTGAAGGTCGTTAACACGCACGGGCACTGGGACCACGTCGGCGGCAATTTCCATTTCGATTCGTGCTACATTCCGGTAAGGGATATAAACACCTTTCAGGGGTATATCGGGTTTCCTAAAGAGCAGCTTTTCGAGCTCGCGAAAAACTCGGCGAAGGACGAATACAAGGACCTTCTGGTGCTTGATGAGAATTTCGCCGGCACGCATCCGATGAAGGTGTATCCGGTATCTGACGGTGATGTTTTCGACCTTGGCGGACGGAAACTCGAGGTCGTGGACTGCGGCGGCCACACGCCCGGACACATTGTCCTGATCGATGACATGACGAGGATCTGCTTTGCAGGCGACGTGTGCAACGGCAACACGCTCCTGGAGTTCGACGACTGCCTCCCCGTCTCCGTCTATCTCGAAAACTTAAAGCGCCTGAAGACTTACGCCCCGCGCTTCGACATGATGTACGGCGGTCACGAGATCTTCGATTCGTCTATTATCGACGAAGGCATCGAGACGGCCGCGAAAGTCATCGCCGGCACTGATGACAAGGTCAAAGAAACCGGCATGACCGGCAAAGACATCTGCTATGCCTACAAGAAGAACGACGACGGCTCCAACGAAGGCGGCCACCGATTCAACATGAGCTACGACCCGGAGAGGGTTACGGTGGATGATGTGAGGGGGAAGGTAATAAGGTAAGGAAACATGAAAAGAAACCATTTTGAAAGCTCAAGCTGGGTTTCAGAGTTATATGTACGGAAATGATAAATGGACTAAAACGACTAGAAGACAGAGTGATTGGGTTTAATTTGCGAGTAAACAAATGTTCAAACTAGCGTCAATTAGTGTGAAAACTAAAAAACAAACATTTTCATCTATAGCCCATGACGAAAGAATCAGTAGGTAAATCATCATGTTCTTTAAGTACTAAAACGCTATTTTAATGAGCTTTTGTGCACTTGTTTTCCCTGTCCTCCAATCACTCGGAGTTTTAGAAAGAATATCACTATAGCGACCATCTCCATAGTAGAGTAGTTTATAATGTTTGCCATCTTCATTTACTTCAAAACCATATGATTCAAGATCTTGTTTAAGTCTAGCCGGCATGCCATCATATCCTTTAAGTAAACGTTTGATATCTTCTGCTCGGGATTCACTTAGTTTCTGATAATTGTTGCTATCAACAATATCTTTTACAACATCGCGACGTCTAGATTGTTCAGGCAAACTTTTAAGAGCTTCCTTCAACGTAGACAGAACCAGATCTTTTATTTCACCCTGATAGAAATCATGCTCAGAACCATAATAAATTAGCGGAAGATTATCGCTGTTATCCAGTTTTGCTCTAAGGCCATCATTCTCATAGCGCAAAGCTTCATTGGATTTTGATAACTCCGCAATCTGATCTTTCAACTTCTCCATATCTTCGTCAAATGATTGCAACAACGCATCAGCTTCAGCTTTTGCTTCCTGATACGCTTCTTTGCGGATACGGGCTTCCTCATCGGTCAGTGTCTCGCTTAATTCTGAAGCTCGTTTCTCTGCTTCTTTCCATGCTGCTTCGGCTTTTTGGCGTTCCTGACTCTGCATGTTTACTCTGTCAATTAACAGAGCATTATTTACACCTTGCCAGGTAAATAACGAATCCGTCATTTGAGCATTATTATATTGTGATACTGACTGAACTATTCGATCCATCATGAAATTGT
>JAEEGJ010028203.1_pt1 | contig 11196 bp, 5 predicted proteins | sample 8958761 | NCBI WGS metagenome assembly JAEEGJ01 (sample SAMN16246546, study PRJNA631951) | gut metagenome | biome: gut microbiome; feature: rumen; material: RS-attached | host: Bos | place: Iran: Karaj | collected 2018-10
GCAGTTCAACGCCTTTGTCCTTTGCCTTTGCGAGAAGCTGCAGCGCCAGATCGAGTTTGTCCGGTTCGCAGAGGGAGCTGCCTATCGCAAATCCTTTTGCTTTAAGGAACGTGTAAGCCATGCCGCCGCCGATTATAAGCGTGTCGACTTTTTCAATAAGGTTGTTTATAACGCCTATCTTGTCGGATACTTTCGCGCCGCCTAAGATAGCTACGAACGGATGCTCCGGATGTTCAAGCGCGCCGCCCATAACGTCAAGCTCTTTCTGGATAAGGAAGCCGCAGACTGAGGGCAGGTAGTGGGAAACGCCTTCCGTGGAAGCGTGCGCTCTGTGAGCGGTACCGAACGCGTCGTTTACGAAGATCTCTGCCATGGAGGCGAGCTCTTTTGCAAATTCGGGATCGTTCTTCTCTTCTTCTTTGTGGAAGCGGACGTTTTCTATAAGCATAACGTCGCCGTCTTTGAGCGCGGCGGCCTTTGCCTTGGCGTCTTCGCCTATAACGTCTTTCGCCATGATAACGGGCTTGCCTAAGTATTCGGAGATCTTTTCCGCAACGGGAGCAAGGGAGTATTTCATATTGAATTCACCCTTCGGTCTGCCCATATGGGAGCAAAGTATGACCTTCGCGCCGTGCTCGGAAAGATATTTGATCGTCGGCATAGCGCCGGTGATCCTCTTGACGTCGGTTATAACGCCGTCCTGCATGGGAACGTTGAAATCGCAGCGGGCAAGTACTTTTTTGCCTTTTACGTCAATGTCTGTTATTGATTTCTTGTTATACATAATTTACCTCTTTCTTTTATTCATTCCGTATAATATTATCATTTAATTGAATCATTATCAAGCAGAAAAAATAAATAAATTGAAAACACAACCGTTATTTCCGCACTCAAACCGCGTGTATATGCATTTTATATTACATATTTTCCTTATATTCATCATATTTTAACATTCATATTTTGAAAATCGGAAAATTAAAAGATATAATGTATTTTGAACAGATGATCGATGATTGCCTTGTGTTCATTCCGCGCCGGCGGAAATTCACGGTGAAACCAATTCACTTTCGCGTAAGCGGAAATTCACGACGGCGATCAGCCGTCAATTCATCTTTAAAGGCTTTATCAATCTGGTATCTTTTGTTATGCAGGAATGAATTGCCCTTCGGGCGTGAATTGCCTGACGGCATGAATTGTCTTATGACGTGAATTGTCTTGCGACATAAAAAACGGGGCGTCGAGGCGCCGCCCCCTGCTGAATTCTGAATTCTGAATTCTTAATTCCAATAAGGAGAACCCCCCTATGTTCCAGATGCCGCCCGACAGACGGGCAATAGATCAGTACCGCATCCCGCCGCCCAAACATATAAAAGAAGTGCCGGGATACTTAAAAAAAGTCTTCTCGTCTTTCTTCAAACGGTTGGGATATATTATAAAACTCGTGTGGGAGGCAAGCCCCGCCATCGTTTTCGTTATGTCGTTCATGGCGCTGTTCGACGGCGTTATGCCGGTGCTGGGCACGTATATAAGCGGTCAGCTTATTAACAAACTGGCAAGCGCGTACACGGGTCAGATAACGAATTTCCAGATTATAACGTGGCTGCTTATAGCGCAGTTCGGCTACCTGCTTTTCACAAGCGTCATAAGACGCGTTGACGGCATAGTCGTGCGTATATCCGGTGAGCTCGTTTCCAATCACATAAAAGTGAAAATAATGGAAAAAGCAAAGGAAATTGACTTAAAGAGCTTTGACTCGCCGGAATTCTACGCCAAAATGGAAAACGCCAACCGCGAAGCCGGAAACAGACCTATTCAGGTGCTAAACTCCTCCTTCTCCATTATCTCCACGGTCATAAGCATTTTCTCGTATATCGCTCTTATTACCGTTATAGGCATACTGCCCGCGCTGCTCGTCATAGCAGTCGCGATACCGTCGACCATAATCAACTTCGTTTACAGAAAGAAAAACCACGACTACGTTTTCAGAAGAAGCAAGGACAGACGGCAGATGTCGTACTACTCCGAGGTGCTCGTCAACAAGGACCTCGTCAAAGAAGTGCGTATGCTCGGGCTGGCGGACGATTTTACCAACAGATACAAAGCCGTTTTCAAAAAATACTTCGGCGGACTCAAACGGCTAATGCTCGCCGAAATGTGGTGGGGCATAGGCGCCACGCTTCTTACGACGGTGGTAAACTGCATACTTTTCGTATCTATCGCCCGCGGAGTATTCAATACGGATTACCCCGTCGGTGATTACAGTATGTATACGGGAGCCTTGAATGCCATATCAAACGGCATAGCGACGCTCATAGGCACGTCCGCGACCATATACGAGGGCACGATCTTCATAAACAACCTGATAGCGTTTATGGAGGAAAAGCGCACGATAGTGCCGACCGTCGATCCGCCGAGAGACGTTCAGCGCGGTATCGGCCACACGATAAAATTTGAAAACGTCTCCTTCCGTTATCCCGGTACGGATCACGATACGATAAAGAATATAAATCTTGAGATCAAACCGGGCGACACGATAGTCATGGTAGGTCTTAACGGCGCGGGAAAAACGACGCTTATCAAGCTGCTCACGCGTCTGTACGACCCGACGGAGGGGCGTATCCTGCTTGACGGATACGACCTGCGCGAATACGACGTGCAGAAGCTTTACGATATGTTCGGCATAGTGTTCCAGGATTACGGCAAATACGCCGTTTCCGTGCGCGACAACATAGCTTTCGGCGAAATTATGAAAGAGATACGCCAGGAAAAGATAGAAGAGGCGGCGAAAAACAGCAACGCCTCGGGCTTTATAGAAAAACTGCCGGACAAATACGACACGCCGCTTATGCGTTACTTTGAGGAAAACGGCACGGAGCTGTCTATCGGTCAGTGGCAGAAGCTGGCTATCGCGCGTGCGTTTTACTCCGAATCCGATATACTTATACTCGACGAGCCGACGGCGTCGCTTGACGCGATAGCGGAGCAGGAGATATTCAACCAGTTTGACGAACTGCGCGGCGGCAAAACGTCGCTGTTCGTATCTCACCGCCTGTCCTCCGCCACGACCGCGGACAAGATAATTGTGTTAAAGGACGGTCAGCTTATAGAAGAGGGCAATCACGCGGAGCTGATGCGCGCGAAAGGCGAATATTACACGCTGTTCTCCACCCAGGCAAAGCGTTATATAACGCCGGTGGACGAATATGAAGAACATCCGGAAAATCATCACAACCGCAAGCCGGTAGGTGACAATATATTCAAAGGAGATAACAATTATGAAGGTACTTTTTCAGGGTGACAGTATAACTGACTGGGGACGCGACAGATCCGATCCTCACAATCTCGGTTTCGGTTATCCGGGATACGCCGCAAAATACATAAGAGAAGCGATGCCGGATACGGAATTTGAGTTCATTGACCTCGGCATAAGCGGAGATCAGACCGCAAATCTGGTAGCAAGACTGCAGAGCGATTTTATTGACGTCGGCGCGGACGTCGTATCCATACTCATAGGCATAAACGACACCTGGCACAGAGCGGAAACGAGAGAATACTTGGACGATGCAATATTTGAGCAGAACTACCGCACCGTGCTTGAAGCGGTAAAAAAGACCGGCGCAAAGATAATGATGCTTGAGCCGTTCATCGTTCCCTGCCCGGATAAAATGTATTTCTACGAGGATCTTTACAAAAAGATACTCATCGTGCGTAAGCTGGCGCGCGAATTTGCGGACGCGTACATCCCGCTTGACGGAATTCTTGCCGCCGAATGCCTGCACAAAGACCCGACGTTCTTCTCCGAGGACGGCGTCCATCCCGCTCCCGGCGGCGCGGACTTCATAGGCAAGCTGTACGCGGAAACGTTTGTGAAAATGTTGAATTAAGAATTCAGAATTCAGAATTAAGAAGGGCGGCCGACGGCCGCCCGTTAATTTATATAGATTATTCCGATAAAACTCCTTCCGTCACGGCAGAGCCGTGACACCTCCCTCCAGGAGGGAGGCGACCGGGGCTCCTCCTTCGGGGGAGCTGTCGCCGTATGGCGACTGAGGGAGTTTTTCTTAATTCTTAATTTCCGAATATCACGTCCGTTACGAACGTTCCTCCGGTAACCTTGCTTACGTACGTATAATATTCGTTTATATCGTTTCCCGTGAGTATATTTGTTTTGACCTCAAACGTATACGTCACGTTATTTTTTACTCCGTTTTCCTCTCTTATGAAGTCTAATGAAAACGTTATGACGTCGTCTGCGGTGTCAATGACCTTCATTGCGAGCAGAACGTCGTACGTCGTTATAAACTCACCGCCTGTGTTTCCTTCCGCATCGAACACATAGGTAAATCCGTGTTCAAACGCGGGGGTCGTTTTTGTTTTCGCATATTTCGGATACACCGCCATATCGCCGTCGTATGCTCCGCACGCCCTTGTTAATTCGTTATATATTTCTTCCGTCGCGCTGCTTTTCAATAACACAAAATCTTTTTTCTCCGACAAAGTAAGATATACCGGGAATTCCGCGTCCGCATCAACGCGGTCCCTGTATTCTTTCGGTACCTGATCTATACTGTCATATGGGCCGCCGTATCCTAATATATTGGCGATATTGTTATATTCAGGCTGACCTTCGCGCAGAATACAGTATGAGCCTATAACGTTCGACGCGGCTACGGATGCAGACCTGCACGGCGACAGGAGCTTTTCCGCAAAAACTCCGCCCGTAAGGCGTACGCCGTCCCCGTATTCCTTCACCTCAAACGTAAGATTTCTTGTAAATCCCATCATAGCGTTGGGAAAATGCACGTCCGCGGTGATGACGTACGTATCGCCGTTCTGCTCTGACAGCTTTGCCGAGCGGTGATCTATGCTTAACGAGCTTTGCGGTCCTCCGTCAAACATATAAACTCTGCCGCTTTTTATCGTGAACCACGCGTTCTGCGTTTTGCAGGCGTTGTCGATTATTGATCTGTCCATATATTTTTCGAAGTAATTGTAAAAAACTTCTTCCGGACAGTAATGGTAAACGTCGTTCTTTGTCCGCTCCGTCAGCTCCTGTCTCATATAATATTCCACGGGCAGGCAGCTTTCGGTAAGCTTATCCGGCACCCATCCGTACGTCACAGCCTGGTAAAGCTCTGCGGCGGCTTTTATCACTTTGCGCGAGCGGAACGCTATATCCGGCTCGCCGGGTTTATACGCGTCAAATCCTACGGCACAAAGCAGCGCGTACGTAAACGGATATTCGTCGCGCACTTCGTTTTCAAGCATATTTTCAACGGCGCCTTTGACCTCTTCCGTATACTTTCCGATAAACGGCCTCACTGTGTCCGCATGGGCTTTTATATCCCACTTTTTTGCGGCGTCGTAGTTTTCCGTCCCGCGGTATATGGATACGGCTCTGTCCTGTCCTAAAAGGCTGCTTATCTCCGGATACAGTATTTCGTATGCTATCCAGCTCATAGCGGTGCGGCGCATAGCGTCCGTTTCGGTAAAATAATTATCAACACAGTATTGGAACGCGGTGTATCTGTGCGTGCGCGTAAGATAATTATATATATGCGACGCGTTCTGAGAGCTGAAGTTTTCCGATATCGCCTTGTCTAACAGCACTGAGATATCCACACCTGTCGGGTCGTATAAGAACGGGTCTTCATCGGTCAGCAAAAGCATCCTGCACGTATAAGGCAGTTTGCTTTTCGCCTCTTGCTCGTGTACGTATTTTGCGTAATTTTTCGCTTTTATTTTGAAAGTCGAAAGCCAGACGTATAAAGATTTCCGGCTGTCGCCAAGCGCGGTCCTGTCCGGAAATTCCAGGCCGGAAAAATAACTGTTGCTGAATTTTGTTGTCTCCTCTTTTACCGTCTCGGACACGAAAACGCTTATTACGGATTTGATTTTTGCGTTTGTTTCTCCGCCGAAATACCGCTTTACAAGATGATCGAAAGCCACGTCGCCGAACGAATGCAGCGTATCCCAGTTTTGATCGGAATTGTCGCCTGACGCTATTGCTATAACGATCTCGTCTATATATTTCTCCGACTCTGTTTCTGCATCCGCCATTATAACGTCCGTAACAAACGTTCCGCCGGTGAGCACGTAATACGTATATTGGTAAGAACCGTTCGTTACGTGTTCTGTTTTTATATCAAACGTGTACTTTACGTCCTCTGTTTTACCGTTTTCTTCTTTTGTAAAGTCAAGTGAGATGAGCAGGTGATCGGACGTTGATTCGATGACGTTCATACCGAGCGCTATATCAGGGCCTAAAATGTACGAAACTGCTGCAAATTCATCTTTATATATCTCTATATCAAATTCGTAATCGAATTTAGGCGTGTGTTTAACAGTCGCGTGCTGAGGATAGAGTGCGACGCCGTCAAACACGTCCGTTTTGCGCAGTATCGCATCCTGTATCTGTTCTGTCGCGCTGTGTTCAAAATCAAAACCGACCGAGTCATTAATCAGGTGTTCACCGTAGTAAAGCGGATATTCCATGTCATCAGTCAATATACCTCTGTATATTTCCGGCACTTCATCATAGCTGTTATACTGACAGACAGTTGTCGATGAAAATTCTGTCTGTCCTTCCCGGATACGAAGATAGGTATTAAGTACGTTTGATAAATAGTTTACCGCAGCGTATTCCGGTTTAAGTATCCTATCCGCAAATGAGCCGCCGGTAAGGCGTATGCCATCCTCATATTCCTTAACCTCAAACGTCAGATTTCTTGTATATAAAGCAATTCCGTAAGGAAAATGCACGTCCGCAGTGATAACGTACGTATCGCCGCTCTGCTTTGACAGCTTTGCCGAACGGTGATCCACACTTATAACGCCTAAGATACCGACGTCAAACATATATACTCTGCCGCTCTTTATTGTAAACCACCCGTTTTGCGTTATGCTTCCGTCTATTACAGATCTGTCTAAATACTTTTCAAAATAGTTGTAAAAGTCTTCTGTCGGACAATAGTGGAAAAATTCGTCTTTCGTCCTCTCCGTCAGCTCTTGCTTCATATATTCTTCAACGGGTAGGCAGTATTCGATCAGTTCTTCCGGTACTATGCCGTAATTCACAGCTCTATACAGCTCATAGACGGCTTTTATAACTCTGCGCGAGCGGAACGCTATGTCCGGCTCGCCGGACTTATACCCGTCAAAACCGTCGGCGGACAAAAGTACGTATGTACGCGGATATTCGCTTGACACCTCCTCCTCATACATATCTTTTACAACGTTTTTGACCTCCTTTTTATACTCTTCTATCAAAGGATCAAGAACGTTCGGATGATCTTTAAAATTCTCATCTGTGACGTCAATACCACCGTCGGACGGCTGCATTGATAAAGTTTTCTCATATCCTAAAAGGTCTCTCATATCAGAGCTCACTATATTGAACACGATCATACTGACGAGCGCGCGACGGGTGACGTCCGGTTCTTTATCATGATTTTCCGTGTAGTATCTGAGCATCTGGTATCTGCGTTCTACTCTGAGATTATATAAAACAGGAATCGAATCCTCATAATTTGATTTAATTATATAATCAAGACAGTTATCAATGCTTTCTTTTTCACATTCAAAACGATCTTCCGCCTCGCCTTCTTTTTTCACCTCAACGTCAAACGGGTATTCCCAGTATACAGTTTTATTCTGATCTTCTTTTACCGTAAACGATACGACAAAACGGTAAACTCCCGCCTCGGCTGATCTGAAATAACTATCCATAAAATCAAACGCAACAGAATGCGCTTCACCGTTGACGTACACTCTGAAACTGACTCTTTCAATATTCAAAGCACCGTTATAATCTATGGATATCCCGCTGTTTCTGTCATATTTTATAAGCGAAACATTTTCGTCGTACGATGCGTTTTCGTCGCCTTTTTCGGATAACGCGCGGTAAGGATCGGGATATATCGTAGTTTCGCCGCTCGTGACGCTAAAATTCAAAGGACATTTTTCGTCATCATCATAAGGCGTCGTTTCCGTTTCTTCCGACGTGTCGGCTAAAGTCGTTTCCGGAGGATTTATCATACCGGCTTTATATTCAAAATATTTGAGGGCCGCAAACATACCGCCGAATATTACGGCGCAGACCGCAAACGCGCCCGCTATACGGAGCACGGGGTGGTAAGATCCCGCTTTGCCTGATCTTTCGGGCAATGAGTTTTCATATCTTATAAAATCAGCCACGTTATCGTCGTTTATATCCGACACGGCGCTGTATAACAGTTCTTTTTTCTTCATATTCTTCACAGCGTATATCCCTCCTGCAAAAGCTTTTCCTTCAAGCCCGCTTTTATTGACGCAAGCTCCTTTTTGACCGTTGATACGCTAAGGTCAAGCTTTTCCGCTATCTCGCCGATCGATCTGTTCACGTAGTATCTGCTCATGAATACGTATCTCTGCCTTGACGACAGCGAGCTGACGTAGCCGTTTATTATACCCGCCAGTTCTCTTTCATCAAACATACATTCCGCGTCTTTGCCGGGCAAAAGCTCCGCCAGATCGTCAAGCGGCGCGTACAGTTTTTCAGGTATGCGGCGCGCTCTCTTGCTCTTTTTTATAACGTCAAGCGCCGTGTGCCTTATGAGCACGGTGAGATACGCCTGAAGCGACGCGGGCCTTTGCGGCGGAATGGAATTCCACGCGGCAAGATACACGTCGTTTAAGCACTCCTCCGCATCGCGCCTGTCGGCTGTCATGGCTGCCGCCACGTTTTTAAGATACGCGCCGTATTTTTTGTCGGTTTCCGAAATTGCTTTTTCGTCGCGGTCAAAAAACAGGTCGTTTATCTCTTCATCCTTTAAAAGCATACCGGTCTTCCTTTCGTTTGAGGTCCCTCTGCCGTATATGACGACAAAAATGCAAAAAGGTGTAAAAAAGTCTGAAATTTCTGCAAGTTACGCTGTGAATGAAAAGGCGATACGGCTTTTACCGCTCGCCTGTATTTTTTCTGACGTTTAATTCGTGCCTGTTTTTCTTTCTTTCGTATGATTTATATCCGATACGAGCGTGTCAAGCATCTGCGACGAATGGGACTGCGCGGTAAATTCCGTGCCGTCCGTTTTTTTGATGTGCAGCGTCTGATATCCCACGGGGACCGTCTTGCTTCCCTTTTTATATACCGTCTGATCGTCCGTAAGATACGCTCTTTCTATTTGCCCGTACGGTATCTGCTCGCTTCTGTCCGTCTGCTCGTCTTTTATAAGCGATATTTCTTTTGAGCCTATGCAGATCCCTTCTTCAACGAAATAAACGTGCGTTTTTGAATATATTTCCGTTCTGTATCTGCCTTCCTTGTCGCGCCGCAGATACGAGCCGTCAAAATATTTATAGCTCTCTATCAGAACGGACTCAAGATACGGAAGCTGTCTTTCGTACAGATCGAACTTTTGCAGCGTCTCTTCTTCAAACAGCTTGAACGCGTCGCTTATGTTCTCGTCTATCTTTTTGTCGTTTGACCTAAGCGTCATGCTTATGCCGAAAACCGCGCCGCCCGTGACGATAGACAAAACGGATAAAATATACATAACAAAGCCGTTATCCGCGGAGCGCGGCAGTATCCACAGTATTATACCGAGCACCAGAAGCCCCGCGCTGCAGTACAAGAGCAGCTTTTTATTTTCAAAATACCTTAAATTCTTTTTGTAATCCATAAACCCCTCCGGCGCCGCGCCGTCAAACTTCCGCCCGATACGGACACCGGGCTTTTGTATTTTTTAAAACCTCACCCGTATCCGATCCACAGGTGAGGTCAAAAATTTACGCCGTATTATTTATCAGCCGTTTCTTTTTCTTTATCGTACGCTCCGTTTACCTCCGCGGGCGTGTGGTACGTGGGAACGACGGACATAAGCGCGTGTCTCGCCTCCTCGTCGCTGCCGGATTCCACCGCGTCACGCAGGACGGCGAGCTTTTCTTCAAGCTCCGCGTCTGACAGTGAAACGTCTTTTTCTATATATATCAGGTTGTTTTCCGTCTTGCCGAGCTCCTCGCTTTTGACAAGCAGCTCCTCGTACAGCTTTTCGCCCGGGCGAAGACCCGTTTCCACTATATCTATATCCTTATACGGAACGTAGCCGGACAGTCTTATCATATTCTCCGCAAGATCGAGTATCTTTACCGGCTGACCCATGTCGAGCACGAACAGCTCGCCGTTTTTCGCCATCGCGCCGGACTGCAGAACGAGCTGCGACGCCTCGGGAATGGTCATAAAGTATCTGTTTATGCGCTTGTCCGTTATCGTGACCGGACCGCCGTTCGCGATTTGACGCTTGAACAGCGGTATGACGGAGCCCGCGGACCCGAGCACGTTGCCGAAGCGCGTCGCGCTGTAAACGGTTCCGCAGTTATGGTTTGCAAAGCATCCCGTTATCATCTCGCAGACGCGTTTCGTCGCGCCCATGACGTTCGTCGGGTTGACGGCTTTGTCTGTTGAGATCATTATAAAATGCTCCGCCTTGTATTTTTCGCTCAGCATAACGACGTTGTAAGTGCCGAAAACGTTGTTTGAAACGGCTTCTACACAGTTTTTCTCCATAAGCGGAACGTGCTTGTGCGCGGCGGCGTGCAGAACTATCTGCGGCTGATACGCACGGAACACCTTTTCGATCGCGTCCATGTTGCAGACGGACGCGATTTCAACTTTTATCTCAAATTTGTCTTTATACTTCTGAAGCAGCTCCTGCTGTATATCGTACGCGCTGTTTTCGTAAATATCAAGTATAACGAGCGTGCGCGGGTTCATTTCAGCTATCTGCCGGCACAGCTCGGAGCCGATAGAGCCGCCGCCTCCGGTCACGAGAACGGTCTTGCCCTCGTAATACGAAACGACTCTTTCGTCCGCTACCTGTCTTACGTTTCGGAAAAGCAAATCTTCTATTTCAAATTCACGGAGCTTAACGACGCCAGTGTTCTCGCTCGTCAGAAGCGACGACTTTTCGTAGACCTTTAAAGTACAGCCGTACTCCCTGTATTTTTCGTATAGTTCTTTTTTCTTTTCCACGCTCATATCCGGCAGCGCGAAAACGAACATTGATACGTTGTACGCCGCAAGCATCTGCCGCGTGACCTGCTCTTCTGATATGATGGCGACGTCGCTTATCCGGCGGCCGATCTTCTCTTTCTTTATATCAACGTACAGCACGGGTTTGTATATCGCGCTGTTGTCCGCGGCGAGCGCGTCCGACA
>JAEEGJ010028205.1_pt1 | contig 11195 bp, 8 predicted proteins | sample 8958761 | NCBI WGS metagenome assembly JAEEGJ01 (sample SAMN16246546, study PRJNA631951) | gut metagenome | biome: gut microbiome; feature: rumen; material: RS-attached | host: Bos | place: Iran: Karaj | collected 2018-10
ATCTCCACTCCGCGCACGTTCTTAAGTGAACATGCAAAGATGGGAGAATCGATGTCTTCATTAACTGTAACCTTCATGCGGACCGTGTACTCGGTTCCCTTTTCAACGGCGTTGGTTACATTTCCGTTCTTATCGATAACGACCTGGTCGCTTATGGTTGCTTTTCCGTTACCGTACTCGAGAACGTCATTGTCCTTTGTTTCGACAATATGTACGTCCTTACCGCCTGCAAGGATCTGTTTGTATTTATCAATCATCTCCTTGGGTGAACCGTTTCCGATCATCTCACCCTGATTAAGGAGATAAACTCTGTCACAATATCTGGATATGGAACTTAAGTCGTGGCTTACGAAGAGGATGGTCTTGCCCTTTTTCTTAAACTCCTCAAACTTCCTGTAGCACTTTGCCTGGAAGAAAACGTCTCCAACAGAGAGTGCTTCATCTACGATAAGAATCTCGGGATCGATGTTGATTGAAACTGCAAATGCAAGTCTTACGAACATACCGCTGGAGTAAGTCTTGCAGGGCTGATATACGTAATCACCGATATCCGCAAAGGCAAGTATCTCATCGAGCTTCTTATCTATCTCTTCTTTGGAAAATCCCATCATGGTTCCGTTGAGGTAGATGTTCTCGATTCCGTTGTAGTCCATGTTAAAGCCGGCACCAAGCTCGAGCAGTGCGGAGATTCTTCCGTTAACGGATACATCTCCTGCCGTGGGTGTAAGGACACCGGTAAGAATCTTAAGAAGTGTGGATTTACCGGATCCGTTTGTTCCTATGATACCGACGGTCTCGCCCTTTTTAACTTCAAAATCAACTCCCTTAAGAGCATAGTGATATTTGAAGCGGTCCTTCTTACCGGCAAGTCCGAATGCATCAAGGACGCGGTCACGGTTTCGCTCGTAGAGCTTGTACTTTTTTTCTATTTTAGAAGCCCTTATGGCAAATTCTTCAGCCATTGATTCTCCTACAATACATCCGCAAAGTGCGGCTTAAGTCTCTTGTAAACGATAGCGCCGATTCCGAAGAGGATTGCGCAGATAACCCAGAAATACACAGTGGAGAAGAATCTCTCGAAGAACCAGATCCTTCCGTAAATGGCATCCCTGTATCCGGTTACGATGTAGATGCAGGGGTTTAATTTCATTAATGAAACAAGTTTCGGATGGCCTGCAAGCTGATCGATATTCCACATGATGGGAGTTGCCCATACGAGAATCTGAAGCATTACGCCGATTAGCTGACCCAGGTCTCTGATAAATACGATGACAGAGCATGTGGTGTAGCAGATTGCAAGCGCAAGGACGAATGCACAGAATGTGTAATAGACCATCTGTATCCAGTAGATGTTGGGATAGTATCCGCAAAGCACTGCGATGATCATAAGAAGCACTACGAAGAATGCATGTGTCATCAGTGCTGCGACAACTTTGATAATGGGAAGGACGCTGATCTTAAATACTACCTTCTTAACAAGGTACGAATATTCCAGAAGTGCCGAAGTTCCCGTAGAAAGCGCTTCGCTGAAAAAGAACCAGGGGATCATTCCACAGGTAAGGAAAAGAACAAAGGGGACATCCGATCCGCTTGTTCTGGTTCCCTTCATAATGGTTCCGAATACGAAATAGTAAAGTCCGATGGTAACCAGTGGCTGAATGAATGCCCAGATAACACCCATGTAAGAACCTGCATAGCGTCTCTTAAAATCATTGCCTGCAAGCTTTAAGATAAGTCTTCTGTTTTGCCAGATCTCAACGGGCAAAGTGACGATCTTGTCATATTTGAGTGCTAAGAAAATTCCGGCACATACTATGACAGTTACCGAGATGGTCTTCTTGATAAGCTCATAATGTGCGTCGGCTGCGGGATTAACATGTAGAATAACGCCGGTGGCAAGTGCCGCAAGAAGCAGCTCTACCACGGCGATTATGATCTTTTTCTTTTTTAATACGACTTCAAGCATATTATTTATTTAAGAAAGTCTCTTTGAAGGGAGGCCATACTTTATCGCGTTCGGAGAAGATAAGTTCCATATCGTCGGGGATGGGCCACTCAACTGCGATGTCGGGATCGTTGTACATGATTCCGCCCTCATCTCCGGGAGTATAGAAATCACTTACCTTATAGCAGAACTCCGCATAATCGGAGAGAACGACGAAGCCGTGGGCAAATCCCTTGGGAACAAAGAACTGCTTTTTATTTTCCTCGGAAAGGAGAACGCCGAACCACTTACCGAAAGTCTTGGATCCTTTTCTGAGGTCTACGGCAACATCGAAAACTTCTCCCTTGATTACTCTTACGAGCTTGTCCTGAGGGTGATTAATCTGATAGTGAAGTCCTCTGAGTACGCCCTTGGTTGATGCGGACTGATTGTCCTGTACGAATGTAACATCAATACCTGCCGCTGCATTGAAATCCTTCTGCTGATATGTCTCCATGAAGTATCCGCGGTTGTCACCGCGTACTTCGGGAGTAACAACTACAAGTCCTTCGATATCACATTTCTCAACTGTAAGCTTTCCCATTTTCTAAAACTCCTTTATATCAATAGTAAAGAATATCGAAATCTACATTTCCTTCGATGCCGTCAACACGGCCTCTTGAAGTGTACTGCCACATCGAATAGTATCCGCCGTAAAGCGGAGTGCTTCTGTACTCCGCAAGCCAGATGTTGAATCTGTCTAAGCGAGATGCATCGATGTTATTATTCAGCCAATATCTGCATGCATAAACACCGCCCTGTACTCCCGCATTTTCAAGAGTCTTGCAGAAAGCTTCGCATACCAGAGTTCTGGTCTCAACGTCTATCTGATCTCCTCTTCCTCCGTTTGACCCTTCAACATCAAGATAGATCGGAAGAGTGAGGTTATAGCCTTCACACATCTCCATAACAGCGGATGCTTCTTCGACGGCTTCGGCTTCGTTAACCGCCTGTGTTACGAAATACACTCCGACGGAAAGTCCCGCATTAAGTGCACCCGAAACATTGGCGTCAAAATTCTTATCCTTAACTATCGCGCCGGTCACGGAGCCTCTGTATCCGGCTCTGACGATAACAAATTCGATTCCCGATTCTCTGACCTTATCCCAGTCAATGTCACCCTGCCAGCTTGATACGTCGATTCCGGCCTTGTGATCGTTTCCGCCGGGCTGAAGAGTTATGATCTCGGAATTATCCGAATCTTCTATCGCATCTTCTTTATCAGCGGTGTCTTCAAGAGCAGCGTTTATCTCATCTTCTGTCTTAATGAGTACCGAGATATCCTGAATGGGAATATATTCGATTTTTTCCTTAACAGTAACTCTGGTGGAATGAAGAGGAACTCTGTATCCTTCTATCGGATCAAGGGTCACATCATAATCTCCCGCCGCAAGAGTTCCTGCGTAGATGATACCGTCCTGGTCCAAGTCCTTAAATCTGGTGGTAACATCCGAAGAGTCCGTAAGCTTAATGTTAAAAGGAACCCCTGTCACTAGTTCACCGGCATCGTTAAGGATAAGTACTCTTAAATCCTTCTCAACACTGGTCACCATTAAAGACAGGTTACCCGATGTATCCATTGCCGCATCAAGCACCGCATTTGGCTCAGGATCAAAAAAGGTGGGATCATTTAAAAATCCTCTCGGATTTCCTCCGATCAAATGACCTTCCAGAGGCGTTCTTGCATTGCTGACGGGCGCAGGCGATGTTTCTGCCACATAACCTGCCGGCTGTCCCTGAGGTGTATTCCATCCGTCATAAGTGCAAAGTAATACTATCAGTACTATTAAAAGTACCGCACCCATACTTCCAAGAATTGTCAGAGTCTTGGACCTAGAGTCCATTTGCCACCTCAACTAAATATTTGCCGTAAGCTGTTTTAATAAGGGGCTCGGAGAGCTTAAGGAGCTGCTCTTTGTCAATGAAGCCTCTCTTATATGCGATCTCCTCAATGCAGGAGATGTAAAGTCCCTGGCGCTTCTGGAATGCAGCCACGAAATCGGCGGCATCAAGAAGACTGTCGTGATTGCCTGTATCGAGCCATGCAAATCCTCTACCGAGAGTCTCTACATGGAGATTACCTCTGCTTAAATATTCATTATTCACGGAAGTGATCTCAATCTCACCTCTGGCTGAAGGCTTGACATTAGCTGCGATATTAACGACATCATTGTCATAAAAGTAAAGTCCGGGCACTGCGTAGTTGCTCTTGGGATTTGCAGGCTTTTCCTCAATGGAGATAGCCTTTCCGTTTGCATCAAATTCAACAACACCGTACTCTCTTGGATCTCTTACATAGTATCCGAAGATGGTTGCTCCGGGCTCTGCTTCGGTTCTTTCTGCCGCAGCCTTAAGAACCCTGGAGAAGCTCTGTCCGTAGAAGATGTTGTCTCCGAGCACAAGTGCAACTGCATCGTTTCCGATGAACTCTTTTCCTACGATAAATGCATCTGCAAGTCCTCTGGGAGTCTCCTGAACAGCATATGAGAAATTCATTCCAAGCTGCTCACCGGTTCCGAAGAGTTCCTCGAATACGGGAAGATCTCTGGGTGTGGAGATGATGAGCACTTCTCTTATCCCTGCAAGCATAAGTGTTGAAAGAGGGTAATAGATCATGGGCTTGTCGTAAACAGGCATGATCTGTTTTGATATGGCTTTGGTGAGAGGATAAAGTCTGGTGCCGCTTCCTCCCGCTAAGATAATTCCCTTCATATCAGATCTCCTTCCTTGATCCGTACATGTTCTCGTAATATTTCTGATAGTCTCCGCTGGTTACATTCTCCATCCAGTCCTGATTCTCGAAATACCACTTGATGGTCTTTCTGATACCTTCTTTGAACATGGTCTCGGGCTCCCAGCCTACCTCAGCCTTGATCTTGTCGGGAGCGATGGCATATCTTCTGTCATGTCCCTTTCTGTCCTCTACATAAGTGATGAGGTCTTCGTTAATATGTGCTTTTCTCTCATCGGAATCGGGAAGTTCTTCTCTGAGAACGTCAAGGATGGTGTGGATGATCTCGATGTTCTGCTTCTCGTTATGTCCGCCGATGTTATAGGTCTCGAAAAGTCTTCCCTTTTCCTGAACCATATCAATCGCCTTGGCGTGATCTTCAACATAGAGCCAGTCACGGACGTTCTTACCGTCACCGTATACGGGAAGCTTCTTTCCCTTAAGAGCATTGTTGATCATAAGAGGAATGAGCTTTTCGGGGAACTGGTAAGGGCCGTAGTTATTGGAGCAGTTGGTGATGTTTGCAGGGAAATGATATGTATCCATATATGCCCTTACAAGCATGTCAGAGCTTGCCTTACTAGCAGAGTAGGGGCTGTGAGGGCTGTAGGGAGTTGTCTCATAGAAGAATGCGTTCTCATCCTCGGGAAGAGAGCCGTATACTTCGTCGGTTGATACGTGAAGGAACTTCTTTCCCTCGGGATAGGTTCCGTCCTCTTTCTCCCATGCATCTCTTGCACATGCAAGCATGATACCGGTTCCGAGTACGTTGGTTCTGATGAAGGTCTCGGGATCCTTGATACTTCTGTCTACATGGCTCTCTGCTGCGAAGTGTACAACGCGATCGATATCGTTCTCATCAAAGATCTTCTTGATGGCATCCTTATCGGTGATGTCCGCTCTGATGAAAGTGTAGTTACTCTTTCCTTCGAGGTCCTTGAGGTTCTCAAGGTTTCCCGCATAGGTAAGTACGTCTACGTTGATGATACGGATATCGTCGCCGTATTTTTTGAACATGTAATGAATATAGTTGGAGCCGATGAATCCGGCGCCTCCGGTTACAAGATAAGTTTTCATATTCTGTCTCCTTATTATGAATACCACAGGTTCAGGTCGACGCTTCCGTTTATTCCGGGAAGGGTTCCCTTGTCAGTGTATTGCCAAACTGTGTATCTGCCGGTGTATCCGCAGACCGATGAATAATGTGCGACCCAGATGACGTAATTTCCAAAAGCGGATGCATCCATCTTGGTACCGAGCCATGTCTTGTTGGCATAGATACCTGCGGTGTATCCCGCATTTCTGATCGTTTCGCAGAATGCTGTAATGACTGCCGTTCTGGTCGCTTTATCTATCATATCTCCTCTTCCGCCGCTTGCCTCCACATCGAGGAAGACCGGCATATCGAGGGAATAACCTTTAATACGGTCGAGGACCATTGATGCTTCGTAAACCGCTTCAACATCATTTATGGCCTGCGTTACGAAGTAGACTCCCACTTTGAGTCCCGCAGCCTTTGCTCCCTGGATGTTTGTGGTAAACATCGCATCGTCTATAAGTGCTCCGGCGCTCGATCCTCTGTATCCTACTCTTATTATTACAAACTCGACGCCTGCTGCCTTAACCGCATTCCAGTCAATGACGCCGTTCCATTTTGATACATCTATTCCCAGAACTCCCGACGCAGATGTCAGTTTACCGTCCGCCGCGAACTGGTATGTGACTCCGCCGATGACCTGGGTTCCGGTTACGGGCTTTCCGTCCTTATCGTAGTAATAAGTGGCCCCGCCTATTGTCTGCCATCCGGTGTATTTCGTCCCGCTTACTATGTAGAACTTATCGAACTTGGCATAATCTGCGTTAGTCGCTTTCCTGTAAGCGTTATTATCAAGGACGTATACTTCGTTACCTGATTTATCCTTAAGCTGTGCATTCGGATCAGCGGTATTTCCGTTACCCGATACATCCGTAACACCGGGATCTGCAATAGTATCTTTTCCGATCTCCGTGTAATCCGTGGATTCGGATGATGCCACGTTTTCGGTCGTATCCGTCATGTTCTGCTGATCGGTATTACCACGGCTTGCGGTATCCTCGGCATTTTCGTTGACCTGGTTTGCTTCTTTTACTTCACCCTGTACGTCAACGACTGCATATTCGATGGTACTCTTGACCGTTACACTCTTATCCGAAGGCCATGAAAATCCCTGATAAGAATCTCCTTCGATCTGCTCCACATGGACCGTGTACTTGCCCTCGGAGATCGAAGATTTATATATGATACCGTCCTTGTCGTCGTCGGACCATGAAAGAGCCTTGCCGCTGGGATCGGTTACGGTAACTTTGAATGCCACATTGGGTATCAGCTTACCCGTTTCGTTATTGATAAATCTGATCTTTAGATCGGACTTTACGGTGATCAGTTCTATCGAAACACTGGTGCGGGTTATGATATCGGACTCTCCGTAATCGTGTGACTCAGAAGGCGCCGGCGAAGGTGCCGCATCCGCAAGCTGTGTCTTTCTCGCATTAAGTGCCGAGTTCAAACCACCCTGTCCTATCATCTCGATCCCGGCTATCTCAGATCCGGAGCCGATCATCTGCTCGGAATACGGAAGGGTTACACCGCTCGGTGTCGTGATGTATTCCACATCCGCTACGGAATTATTCTTAAAGAGCTTATCTTTCAGGGCAAATACCCCGACCGCGGCAAGGAGAAGTACTGCCGCCGCGATGATGGCGATCTTTATGATATTTCCCTTCTTGCGGGGCTTATCAAAGTCGCGGTCATAGGACTTATCCAGATCCACGTATTCGTCTTCTTCAAGCTTGTCGCTCTTTTCACGTAAGCCGGGCTCGTCATAGTAGTCATCGCAGGAATCTTCGTACGATTCGTTTTCCGCATCGTCATACGAGTCTTCGTAGTCGTAGTCGGATCTGTAGTCGCGGTCATATTCAAGACCGTCTTCTATATCCCTTGTATCAAAGGCCGAGGTATCATAACCGATTTCTTCAGTATACTGTCCGATTTTTTCGGTGTACTCACCTATTTCTTCGGTATACTGTCCGAGTTCTTCGGTGTATCGACCTATCTCCTCGGTATACTCTCCCGGCTCTTCTTCGTCGTAATACTCCTTCTCCTCGATCGTCTCTCTGACGGATTCGTAATCTATGGAAGCAGTGTCATAATCCACATGACTTAAAGTCTCGAGAGAAGCCGTATCGAAGGATGCGGTATTATATTCGGAATCATAATCCTCATCCGCATCAAAATAATCCCTGTCATCATCATATTCGGAAAAACCGTCTTCCGAATAATCATCCTCGTAATACTCTTCCTCCTCGTAGTACTCATCTTCCTCATAGTACTCTTCGGAGTAGGGCTCATCTTTAAACGCAGAAAATTCGGAGTCGGCAGACTCCGCCCTGTGTCTTTTATTTCTGTTCTTGAACATAAAACCCATAATCTGTAAAATTATACCACTTTTACGCACATTTCACAACAAAACCGCAATTTTTGAGGCATATTTGACAAAACTCCTACACAGATGTGCTCACAACGGTATTTTTATAGATGGTAAAGCCGTCAATTATGGCATATTCCTCGTAATTTACGGGAATCTCTTCAAATTCCTCCCCGGGCCTTACGATTATGTAATGGACTTCCCTGACGGTACCGAGAGTTCCTATAAGTTCCGGATCCCTTGCGATCATGGCATCCCTGAAATCATTCTCCGCGGCATATATCCCCATGAGATACTGTCTTCCGTAAGCAAGGCATACGCAGGGGTCATACTGTCTCACAAACTGCATGAGCTCTTCCGGCATGGCGGCTCTTACTTCCCTGCCCTCCACATGAATGGTATCGCATATATCGACTACCACCTGAGGCATGTGACAGATATTTTCGGCCTTCACCATATGAACGCTTGTGTACATCAGCTTTCCCGCAAAAGCAAGGATAAAAGTAAGGACTAAAGCGGCTGCTGTTTTCTTTTTACGTGATTTAATTGAAGAAAGATATGAAACCGATGCATACGAGATCACGGGAGTTACCGGGATCAGCCAGAGGAGCCTGTAATATGTCACCGCCTCCGAAACCTTTCCGTAGAAAAGATATGTAAGTGGACACAGGAAAACTAAGATAACCACCAAAGGCATGTATATAAAGACGCACCGCTTGACGCGGTCCTTCTCGGTGAGCGCAAGATAAGCAAGGCACAGCAAAAAGATCACTGTGACAAAGCCGCTGCCCATATAGCTTTTTATGTCAGACATGATGGTTCCGAGCATTTCTTACCTCATTACAAAATAAAGAACCGGGAAGATCAGGCAGGGCACGCTGCACACCGCCATGATAAAAGGGTATTTAAACTTCCTGTAGGTCAAGAGCATGCAAAGGCTTCCCGTAAGTACCAGGCTTACGCACAAAACTCCGCCGAGAGTCGAGCACAGCGCTCCCGCAAGTCCGGTGAGCATTACCATGATGAGTCTGACGGGGTGAACTTTTTTTCTGTCGTTATATTCCCTTATGATTCCGTATATGAGCAGGAACATAAAGGGAAGTATGAATGATGCAAGTGCCGCTTTTCCCTGCCTTGATCTCGCAAGGAGGAAATTCTCCGGTGTATGGATGGAGTAATCTCCGAACATGATAAGCACAAAAGCAAAGAACATGAACATTCCGCGCTTTTTGGATTCATCCTTGAACATAGAGCCGGAGAGCATATACAGTACGGCTGCCGTAAAGAGGATCATGCACCAGGGCATAAAAGAATGAGCCACTGCAGCAACCTTGATCCCTGAAAGCTTTGATATAAATGCGATCCACATGGGAAAGGGCGCAAAAAGATACCTGTAGGGAGACAGGATCGGATCTCCTGTGTAGGGCTCTTTCTTATACATGGAATCGGAATTAATCCCCTCCGCCGCCGCGGCAACGTAATAAGAATCGTCCCCGTCGTAATAGGCTCTTACGAAACTCATGACGATAAGGACAGCCAGAAGAGCGATGGCAAGCATTCCCCATATACCGGGATTGACAGACTTAAGTTTAAAGTTTTTGATCAGGTCTTTTCTGTATTTGGTGAAGACGATAAGCGTAAGTAAGATGACAGTGATCGCAAGAAGAATTCCAAAGAGCATTGCCGCCTTACTGAATCTGTAGTCCTTCAGTATCGAGAATACGAATACAGGCTGGAACAGTGCATAGATTATTATCTGTCCGTACACAAAAGACTGCGCGGCAAGATCAAGTTTTGATTTTACTTCGCCCAGTGATAATGCCACTGCAAGTCCGGTTAATACCGGAAGCAGCAGCTCTATGCAGATTGTGATGAGGATTCCTGATATCATAAGTAACCGTGATGACATTGAGTCTTTGGGTGAGTCAATGAGAACCGTCCCCAAAGACTCATCCACAAACAAGTGGTAAACAGGGCTTTCCTGTGGTCAAACACGCTGCAGCCGAGAAAGCTGTAATGCACAGCGCACATTAATACTATGAGCAGTGCCGGAAGTATAAGAGTAAATGCTTTCTTATATCTCTTAGCATTCGTAAACGCTTCCGTAAGTACAAGAAGCACTGCAAAGACAATATACAGTACGCTGAAATATCTTAAATATATTTTGGTAAGTTTCGGATCATGCTGTTTCATCACATCGTAATTGCCCGCAGCAAATCCCCCGTCACCGTGTCCCGAAAGCGCCCTCTCGGTTTTAAAGGGTGCGAAGATATATCCGAAGATATCCGACAAAGTATCTTTAACGATCTGTTTTTTATTCCCCGCAAAAGAAAGCTTTGCCCAGGTGTAGAACTTATCGGAAGTTTCCTTGCTTCCGTAGATGTCCGTCACATACTCTGTGAACTCTTCCCTTACAAGTCCGGGATCGTTCATGAAATGAGTCATCATTCCGTCGTCAACAAACTCGGTAAGATATTCGGGCCAGTGATACCTGTCGCGGAAGTTCTCACTCCACGCAACTCTGTAATAGAGATTTCTTTTTATCATATCTGCCGCAGATAATCTCTCAGTATCTCTGAAAAGAGAATCCGTCATGCAGATGATCCCGGTAAAGCTCAGCGCAACGATAAGGGGCCACGCAATATGAGATACTTTCGCCTTAGTCTTCGCAAAACGCCGCACTATTGTGATCAAAAGTGCGATCACGGGAATTGCACCGAGAATAATGAATTCTTTTCTCGTAAGACCCGCAAGAAGCCAGAAAAGTGAGGTCACGCTCACATCTCTCAAAGCTCTTTCAAGTCCGAGGGTTTCTTCCGAATTCTTCCATTCACGCATGAATCTTATCTGGAACGAAACCAGAAGCGCCAGGAACGAAGATATAAAAGAATATTCCAATACAGCCAGATGAACCTGCATCGCATACGGATTGGTGATCAGAGCCAGCGCAAAGAACGCTTTCTTTTTGCGCGAAAAAGGTGAGAAAACATTTCCCGCGAAAACAAACCAGGAAGCA
>JAEEGJ010028206.1_pt1 | contig 11194 bp, 9 predicted proteins | sample 8958761 | NCBI WGS metagenome assembly JAEEGJ01 (sample SAMN16246546, study PRJNA631951) | gut metagenome | biome: gut microbiome; feature: rumen; material: RS-attached | host: Bos | place: Iran: Karaj | collected 2018-10
AACGCATGGCTATGTCGAAGCCACCTGCGATGGGCGCCTACCGGGCGGTACATTCCATTTCCCGATTTCGAGCGTGGGCGCCACGGTGAACGTGCTGATGGCCGCCACACTTGCCAAGGGCACAAGCGTCTTGCAGAACGCCGCCCTGGAACCTGAAATCGATAACCTCGTCGATTACCTCATCGGCATGGGCGCCAAGATTCAGGGTCGCGGCACGCGCACCCTTACGGTGCAGGGCGTAGAAGCTCTACGCCCGGGTAATGGCGTCACCATTCCCGACCGTATCGAAGCAGGCACCTTCCTCTGCGGCGCCGCCATCACCCGCGGCCGCGTCAAGGTCACCAAGATTATCCCTGAACACATCGCCTCGACGCTCGACGCCTTCCGCGACATGAACTGCAAGGTGTCCGTCGGCCCCGACTGGGCCGAAGTCGACGCCCGCAACGTAGAACTCAAGCCGATTACGATTCAGACGCTTCCGTTCCCGGGCTACCCCACCGACATGCAGGCGCCGCTTATGGCAACGCTCCTCTCAGTTCCGGGCAACAGCGTGATTCAAGATACCGTCTATAACGACCGCTTCAAGCACGTGGCCGAAATGGAACGCCTCGGCGCAAGCATTACGCTCAGCGGCAACACCGCCACCATCAAGGGCGGCCTCCCGCTGGAAGGTGCCGACGTGATGGGCTCCGACCTGCGCGCCTCTGCAGCGCTCGTCCTCGCCGCGTTAATCGCCGAAGGCGAAACCAAGATTAGTCGCATTTACCACCTCGACCGCGGTTACGAAGATTTCGAAGCTAAAATGGCTAAGCTCGGAGCCCAAGTCAACCGAGTTATCATCGACGCCGACGAACCGTAAACTAGACAAAAACATGCCGCTGCGCGGCTACAGACATTAAAAACTCCGGCGAAGCAATCGTCGGAGTTTTCATTTTGAAAGATTTTTCGAACTATTACAGAGCAGCTTCCGTAGATTCTGCGGTTGCGCTGGCAGTCGGTTCCGGAGTCGTTTCTTCGGCAGGCTTTACGCGAGAAGTCGGCTTGACCGGTTCACGAACCACAGGCACGCAACGTTCTACAGGTTCACCTGCAGACTTCTTGTCTTCTTTTTCCAAGATTTCCTGCAACATTTCGGCTGCCTGTTCAAATTCGGCAGACTTTTCACAGGACTTGGTAGAAAGGATCTTCTGCAGATACTGCTTCTGCATGTTGATGTCGCATTCTTCGCCATAAAGGCCCGAAAGCTTAAACAAAGCGGGGCAAGTCTTCTGGCCGTCGGGGAAGGCTTCCGACATGCGGGCAAAGACCTTTTTCGCCTTGTCAATCTGATTCACATCAATCAAGCAGAGTGCCATCCAGTAAAGCGAATTCTCGGCGAGTTCGCCTTCTTTCATTTGTTCATAAACCTGTTTGAATCCACTGTATGCCAGCTTGAATTCACCACGATGGTAATCGGAGCGGGCTGTATTGAACATTGCCTCGGCTTCTACGAGCTTTTCTGCTTCGCGTTCCAGGCTATCCATAGATACCGGAGCCGGAGCACCGCTCACGACAACCTTCTTCGCCAAGATCTTGTCGGACTTGCCGAGCAACATATCCAAGCGATAGATGATTTCTTCTTGCCTGGAATCGTTACGTTCGGATTCATCTGCCACTCGGCGAGAAAGCATGGTAATTTCGGCCTGCATGCGCTTTTGCGCAAGAGAAGCCGCTTCCAGCTCTGCACGCAGGGAATCATTCTGAGCCTGAAGCTGTATAGCAACAGAATCCATACGCTGTTCAACTTCAGCGCCAACAGCCTTCATTTCCTGTGTACGGAGAACCGTCATCTGGCTACAACCCGTAAGGGCCGCTACCATAAGCAAGGGAAATACGATGTTCAATTTTTTGTTTTTCATATAACAGGTTCTTTTTAATTATCCGCAAAATTCCTCGCCTGCAACAACAGGCAAGACGATGACGAAATTTAAAGAATCTTATTCCTTGATGTTCACGCGGAAGTTTGCGCGACGGTTCTGGGAGTAGGCTTCTTCGGTTGCACCTTCAACCTTCGGAGCTTCCTTACCGTAGCTCACCGATTCCATGCGCTTAGCGTCAATGCCATAAGCAACGAGGAATTCCTTCACCTTCATGGCACGCTTTGCACCGAGAGTGAAGTTATAGTCTTCGGTACCGCGAGCATCGGTGTGGCCTTCGATCGTAATGGTGAAGCGTTCTTCCTTGATCAGGAGTTCGCCCACCTGAGCCAGGAGTTCCTTAGCCTTTTCGGTGAGTTCAGAACGGTCAAAGTCGAAGTAAACATCTTCGCTCATGATTTGGTTGATGAGGGCTTCGAGGCGAGCGCGTTCAGCTTCCAAACGGGCACGTTCTGCAGCCAGGCGTTCAGCTTCGAGGCGAGCCTGTTCAGCAGCCAAGGAATCAGCATTGGGTTCTGCAGCCGGGGCCACAGCGGCAGGAGCCGGTTCTGCTTCCGGTTCAGTCTGAGGTTGCTGCTTCTTGGCGCAAGCAACGAGACAGAGGGCTGCGGCAGATGCCACTACAGCGAGTTTAACGAAGTTCTTCATTTTTTACCTTCCTTTTTTGGTTGTTTAAAATCATCGTAGAAAAAAGACCACGTTGGCGAAGTATTTTCACCGGAATTGGTGATTCTCGTAACATTGGAACCGTCTTTTCTCATAATGTAAATCTGGTACGATCCGCTACGATTGCTGGAGAATGCTATCAGCTTGCCATCGGGCGACCAAGTGGGATGTTCGTTATTACCGGCGTTACTGGTGAGCTGCACAATGTCAGAACCATCGAGAGCGCAGGTATAAATGTTCATGTGACCGCCATCCATAGAGGTATAGGCAATGCGGTCCCCTTCGGGCGACCAGGCAGCACGTTCATTATAGCGGCCCATAAAAGTCACGCGGCGCAAATCGGAGCCGTCCTTGCCCATGGCAAAAATCTGGGGACCACCGCCGCGGTCACTCGTAAACAGCACCTCCGAAGCAAACGGGCTCCAAGCCGGGCTCGTCTGGTTAGACTTCAGATAAGCGAACTTCTTCGCCTTGCCCGTTTCGGGGTTACCGATATACAAATCCGTCTTGCCGTCTACCGTACTGGAGAACAGAAGTTCCCCTGTTTTCGGGTTCACAGCCGGGCTGTAAGTTTGGTCCAAATGAGGGAACACGGCCCTTTCGGTACCGCCAAAGGTCTTGGAATAGAGTTTCGGACGATGAGTCTTGAAGTTCACGTAGTAAAGTCCGGCATTCCCCTTCATCCAGACAGGCATCATGCTGATGGTCGTATCACGGGTAATCTGACTGCGATGGAAACCATCGTAATCAGAAACCACCACCTGTTTGATTCCATCCATCTTGGATACATAGGCAAGTCTAGTGGACGCCACACCACGTTCACCCCAAAGACGATAAATCACCTGGTCAAAGAACTGGTGCAAGGCACGACGCATATCTTTCTGTTCTACCAAGTAAGATTCACCAAGCATCAAATCCTTGGTCTGAGAAGCGTATAGGAAACATTCCACTTTCAGCATCTTGCCGACAGGAGTTACCTTGCCTGTAATATAGTGCTTGGCATGGGTCTTGCTGAACAAAGGCAAATCGAACTTGTCCGAAGAAACCACGTCAAAACGACCCGAAAGGTTCGCATCACGAGTCACGATCAGGTGAGGTTTTTCTTCAATCCAGTCAATGGACTTCTTTTCTGCAAAGGGAACAACGCCAATGGGCATCGTCTTGAACACCGAAATACCCACGTCAACGGCAATCGTATCAATGGTCGCATAAGATGCTGCCGGCAACAAAGCCAGCGCAAGGGCTGCGACACGTACAAAAAATTTCATTTTATCCATTCTAATCCACTCGTTTGTTCAATATAATACAATTTTCTTACGACCTAAACCACCCAACACCTTAATTTGGTGTAAAATTAAAGTGAAGAACCAACGAAGGGGCTCTAAAATTAGGCGGAAGTTCAGGAACCTTAGAAATTTGTACTGCACGAACTGACAAATGATCCCAAGTCTTATTACCAGAGCTACGCTTGAGCGTAATCGCCGTAATACCGCCAAAACGGTCTACCGTAAACTGCACCGTGGTTTTTACATCGCGCCGCACATTCAAGTTCGAAGGCGGATTGAAATTGCTCATGATAATTTGTTTTAAACGTTCCAAATAAACTTGCATCAGCGGGTCCATATCTACAGACCCTACCGGATTCAAGCTGGGCGCTTCAACGGCTGCGGGCAAATCCAAGTCATCTACTTCAAAATCATCCTGCGGTTCCGGTTCTGGCTCAGGTTCCGGCTGCGGTTCTTCCACCGGCTCCGGTTCAGGCGGTTTGTCTTCCACCTTGGGTTCCGGCGGCAATTGCTGGTCTACCTTGGGCTTCGGTTCCGGCTTGGGTTTAGGCTCAATAGGCTTAGGCTGTTCCGGCTTGGGCTCCACCGGCTTGGGGCGGGGCGGTTGCGGACGCGGCTGAACAGGCTGTTGCACCTGAACCATTTCGAACACCGGAATCGGTTCCGGTTCATGTTTGAAATTCACAAAATGGAACGCAATGCAAATGCCCGCAATGAGCAAATGGAAAACCACCGCACACACGATGATTTTCACCATCATTCCGTCATCGTCAGACGAAAAATACTGGATGTTTCTCTCTGCGCTCACCTATCTCTTTCCCGGTTTTTCCTTGGGATTCATCGTCAAGAATCCAAGCTTTGTCACACCGAGCTTTTGTACCTGGGTCACCACCTTCATCACGAGGCCATAGTTCACGGACTCATCGGCATTGATGACCACAGCCATCTCGCCATTCCAGAGCGACTTGAACACGTTATTAAAACTCTTAAAGTCCACCATCATATCGGCGATATAGAGTTCCTCGTTCTTAGTGATCGAAACCTTCAAAAGCTTTTCTTGCTCCATAGTCGGGGCTTCTGCCTTAGGCAAGTCAACCTTGACCCCCTGACTCATGAGAGGCGCAGAAATAATGAACACGATAAGGATGGCGAACACGATATCAATCATGTTCGTCAGGTTCATTTCCTGCTTAAGTTCTTTTCCGCGACTGCGCTTCACAAAGCCTCCTAGCCAGCCACTTCTTCAAGGGCGAGCAAGTCACCGCGCTTAAAGAGACTGAGCACCTGGGAGCCAAAGTTGAAGTACGAAATTTCGTTCTGTCCGTTGCGGGCGGTAAAATAGTTATAGCCGGCAGAGGCAGGGATAGCAACCACGAGGCCAGCCACCGTCGTAATCAAGGCCATGGCGATACCCGGAGCAACCACTGTCAAGTCTGCAGAACCATGCTGGCCAATCTGGAAGAATGCAACCATAATTCCCCACACCGTACCCAAAAGACCAAAGAACGGAGACAGGTTGGAGCATGTAGCCAAAAAGCCCAAGTAACGGTCTTCAGTAAGACGCAGACCTTCAATCGAACGCTGGATTGTATCTTCCAGGAGCGATGCACGGTGCTGGATAGAGTCGTAACTCACGAAATTACTGAATTTGGAAGCTTCCTTCAGCACTTCAGACGTAAGGCTCCTAAGTGCACTGTCGTCTGCAGTTTCACAAAGGCTCTGCAATTCCACGAACTGGCGCACATTCACAAACTTGCGAAAAAACACCACGTTGGCACGCTGGTTTTTCATGTTCACGATGTACTTTACAATAATGATGCCCCACGAACCGAGAGACATAACCGCCAAAATGCCCAAAATTACAATCGTCGTGATATCAGACTGCGTCAGCATCTGGAGTAAAGGTACCGAATTATTCAAAATCACCTCCCATTACAGGAAAAAGCGTAACTTGTTGTTTGGCAAGAATATAGCAAAAAGACGGAGTCATAGACCCCATCAACAAGGTAAAATTGCAACAAAATCGTAAGAAATAAAAATTTACAAAAAAGGCCTACAGATCCAGTTCGGTCTGTAAACTCTTGGGGTGGAAGCTTTTACGATGTTCTGGAGTCATGCCCTGAAGACGGATAGCTTCCAAGTGCACCTTGGTGCCGTAGCCGGCATGTTTGTCGAAACCGTAACCAGGGTAACGCTTTTCCAAATCGTCCATATAACGGTCACGAAAAACTTTTGCCAGAATAGATGCAGCCGAAATGCTCGCAATACGACCATCGCCCTTGACCACGGGAATCTGCAATTCTTCGGAAATCCCGTGAATTTTCAGGTTGCCATCAACAGCAATGAGAATATTGGACGAGAGAGAACCCTTTTGAAAGATTGGGATTTTAGGGGCTGATTCATGGAGGCCGGGCATTCCAAGGGCCTGCAGGGCCCGACGCATGGCAAGAAAGTCCGCTTCCAGAATGTTCATGCGGTCAATTTCTTCTACAGAAGCGCTTGCCACAGCAAAACATTCGCAAGCATCTTGCACAGCCTGGTACATAGCCTCGCGCTTAGGGCGAGTGAGCTTCTTGGAATCGTTCAAGGCTGGCATAATATCAGGAGCCTTGAGCACAGCGGCGCAGGCCACTACGGGACCAGCCAAGGGGCCGCGGCCCACTTCGTCAATACCCACGACCACGGCATTCTCCCCCATCTGGGAGGCTGCGAATTTGCGCATGGCAACTTCGCCTTCTATAGGAGCTTCTATTCCTTCGAGAAATGCCGGAACCTTGAACTTCATGAGTTACAAGCCTATTTGAGCAGCGTAATCCTTAATCGTCTTCCAATACAAAGCGTGTTCCTGCACCAGCACACGGGCTGCAAGCGTTTCCGGCGTATCGCCTTCTTCAACAGGTACGCGAGTCTGAGCCAAAATACGGCCCTTGTCAATTTCTTCGCCGACCAAGTGAACCGTGGGGCCAGATTCCGTATCGTGCGCGGCAATCACCGCCTCGTGCACATGTATTCCGAAAAAGCCCTTGCCGCCATACTTGGGTAAAAGCGACGGATGGATGTTCAAAATGCGATCTGGAAGCCTATTGATGAGACTTACCGGCAAGGCCTTCATGTAGCCAGCCAAGATGAGCAAATCAATATCGTAGCGATCGATGACTTCTAAAAGGGCAGCTTCGTAAGCAGCTGTGTCGGGGTGGGTTTTGCCCGAAATATGGAAAACGGGAATGCCGTAAGATTCTGCATGAGAAACAGCTCCACAACCCCCGTTATTAGTGATTAAAAACTTGCATTGAGCTTCGAGGTCACCCTCGCCAATGCGGTCAATAATCGCCTTAAAGTTGCTTCCGCCTCCGGAAGCCATGACGCCAATTTTAAACATGGCGCCAAAGATAGAAAAATTTAGCAGAAGCAGTGGATGAGAACCCAAGTTACTCCGCCAAATGCAACCAGATAGTTGAATGCGAAGTTCCAGAAGATTTTTGCTTTCTGTGCAGACTGTAAGTTAATGTTCTTAGTCATGCCCATAATTTAGATATAGATTCCACACAAATAAAGAGACGGAAATCACATTGCGATTTCCGTCACAAAATTAAGAAAAACTTACGAAAGTTACTTTACCGTTTCTTCGATTTTTACGACCGGTTCGTCCATCATCTTTTCTGCGATGACTTCCGGAGTTTCTTCGGCCACAGCGGCGTTGGATTCTTCCGGCATCCACGGTTTGTCGAGGTTCTTTTCCCAAGAAACCGTAGGCGCAGGCTGCGCTTCGTGCGAGGTATCGACAATCGGGAGACCCAAGAGTTCGCGGGCACGGTTGAGGGCGGCATCGATGTTACCGAGGGCGTTTTCTTCACCGAGCTGCTTGAGCACACCGGCGCGAGTCAAAGCCACCACCGGCTGGGCATGCACGCCCGAAAGCAACAGCTGCGTGCCTTCGCGGTTGCAACGGTTCAGCAAGTCTTCGATCATCTGGATACCGGCAGCATCGATGCTAGACACACTACGCATGCGCAAAATAAGAATCTTCGGCTTGTCAGAGATGCGCGCCATGGTATCTTTAAACTTGTCGACCGCACCAAAGAAGAGCGAACCGGCAAGTTCGTACACGGCCACACCCTTCGGCACCTGGCGGCTAAGTTCGTTATGGGCAGCTTCTTCGTCGTCTTCTTTAAGGGCTTCGGTCACCGTTTCCACTTCGGCAACGTCGCTCATGCGCTTAATGAACAGCACTGCGGCCAAAAGCACGCCCACTTCGATTGCGACCGTCAGGTCGATAATCACGGTCAAGAAGAAGGCCACAAGCATCACAGCCACATCGCTCTTGGGGGCCTTGAACATCTTGATAAAGCTGCGATAGCCGCACATATTGAATGCCACCTGGAAAAGCACGGCGGCAAGCGCTGCCATCGGGATCATTTCGGCATACTTACCGAGCACGAGCATTATGAGGAGCAAAACAATCGCATGCACCAGGCCAGAAATCGGGCTCACGGCACCGTTACGGATGTTCGTTGCCGTACGGGCAATCGCACCCGTCGCCGGAATACCTCCGAACATCGGGGAAAGCACGTTGGCAACGCCCTGACCGAAAAGTTCAGTATTGGAGCGATGCTTGGTCGAGGTCATACCGTCGGCCACCACGGCAGACAAAAGGGATTCAATGGCGCCCAAAATGGCAATCGTCAAAGCCGGTTGGAACACCTTCTGCATCATTTCGAGGCTAATGTTCGGCAGATGAGGAGTCGGGAAACCGCTAGGAATATGGTTCTTCATGCCAATGGTCATTACGCCGTGGCCAGTAACGGGATCATCCCACCCCAAGACCTTCACAAGCACGGTTGCCACGATAATGGCAATCAGGGAACCCGGAACCTTCGTGGTAATCTTCGGCCACAGAATGCAAACGGCCAGAGCCACAAGGCCCACAATCACAGCATAAATATTGATGGTATCGAGCGAAGAGGCGTAAAGCTTGATTTTACCTACGGCATCAGCCGGATCCTTCGAAAGGAATCGCAGGCCAAAGAAATTCGGCACCTGGCCAAGAGCAATAATAATAGCGATACCGGCGGTAAAGCCTACGGTCACCGGATACGGGATAAACTTGATAATCGCGCCAAATTTGGCCAAGCCAAAGATAATCAGCAAGATACCGGCCAAAAGGGTGGCCGAGGCAAGGCCATCGTAACCGTACTGGCTCACGATGCCGTAAACAATCACAATAAAAGCACCCGTCGGGCCGCCAATCTGGAAGCGGGAACCGCCCAAGAGCGAAATGGTAAAGCCCGCGATAATGGCCGTATAAAGGCCCTGTTCCGGACCCACACCCGAAGCGATAGCAAACGCAATGGCAAGCGGAAGCGCCAGAATGCCCACAATCAGGCCCGACATGAGGTCGCTTACGAAGTTCTTCTTGTCGTAGCCCCTGCGAATCGTGCGGAACAATTCAGGAGTAACGGTCGTCTTGACTCCAGCAAGGAAATTCTTGACGGAATCTTTGGCGTTTATATTGGACATGGGGGTTCTCCAATCTTAGGAACGCGGCCAAATTTAGGAAAATTTACACCCTTTGTTAAGGGTAAAAAAAAGCAACCAAATAATTTTCTATCTTTACGCCCGAAAATTTAAGAGGTAACTATGCTTTTCAATTTCGACATGATCCAGGGCGTGTATGCCCGCATTCCCGCCCGCGTTGAAGCAGCCCGCAAGCAACTGGGCCGTCCGCTCACCCTCGCCGAAAAGATTATCTACAGCCACCTGATCGATGGCGCCGAGAACAGGACTTACGAGCGCGGCAAGGATTTTGCCGAATTCCACCCCGACCGCGTGGCCATGCAGGACGCTACTGCCCAGATGGCCCTTTTGCAGTTCACCACCGCCGGTAAGGCCCGCGTGGCCGTGCCGAGCTCCGTGCACTGCGACCACTTGATTATCGCCCGCGAAGGTGTCGAAAAGGACCTCCCCCGCGCCAAGGAAGAAAGCAAGGAAGTGTACGACTTCTTGCAGTCCGTGTCTGCCAAGTACGGCATTGACTGCTGGCTCCCGGGTGCTGGCATCATCCACCAGGTGGTGCTCGAAAACTACGCCTTCCCGGGCGGAATGATGATCGGTACCGACTCCCACACCGTGAACGCCGGCGGTCTCGGCATGCTCGCGATTGGCGTGGGCGGTGCAGACGCTGTGGACGCCATGGTCGGCCTTCCGTGGGAACTCAAGTACCCGAAGATGATCGGCGTGAAGCTCACCGGCAAGCTCCAAGGTTTCGCTACCGCGAAGGACATCATCCTCAAGCTCGCAGGCATCCTCACCGTGAAGGGCGGCACCAACGCCATTATCGAATACTTCGGCGAAGGCGCACGTAGCCTCTCCGCTACCGGCAAGGCAACGATTGCCAACATGGGTGCCGAAGTGGGCGCCACCTGCTCCACCTTCAGCTACGACGATTCCATGAGCCGCTACCTCAAGGTGACCGGCCGCGCCGACGTTGCCGCCGCCGCCGACAAGATTGCAGAACACCTCAAGGCCGACCCCGAAGTCGAAGCAAATCCGGAAAAGTACTTTGACCGCGTCGTGGAAATCGACTTGAACACGCTCGTGCCGCACTTCAACGGCCCGTTCAGCCCGGACCGTGCATTCGCCGTGACCGACATGGCAGAATCCCTCAAGGCCACCGAAACCAAGCCGGAATCTACGCCGGTCGTAAGTGCCGCCCTCATCGGTTCTTGCACGAACTCCAGCTACGAAGATTTGTTCATGGCAGCGAACATGATCAAGCAGGCCCTCGCCAAGGGTCTTTCTCCGAAGTGCCCGCTCCTCATCAACCCGGGTTCTGAACAAGTGCGCTACACCGCCGAACGCGACGGCCTCATCGACTTGTTCAAGCAGTTCGGTGCCACCATCATGACGAACGCCTGCGGACCTTGCATTGGCCGCTGGGACCGTGCCGGAGCCGACAAGAAGGAACTCAACACCATCGTCCACAGCTTCAACCGCAACTTCGCAAAGCGCGCCGACGGAAACCCGAACACGCACGCATTCGTTGCCTCCCCGCTCATGGCCGTGATTGCCGCCCTCTCTGGCGACATCCGCTTCAACCCGATGACCGACACCCTCGTGAATAACGAAGGCAAGGCCGTAAAACTCGACCCGCCGGAACAGTGCGAACTCCCGCCGAAGGGCTTCGAAGTCAAGGACGCCGGCTACCAGGCTCCTGCCGAAGACGGTTCCAAGATTACCGTTTCCATCAACCCGGAAAGCAAGCGCCTCCAGGCTCTCGCTCCGTTCGTGGCTTGGGACGGCAAGGACATCGTGGGCGCCCCGCTCCTC
>JAEEGJ010028208.1_pt1 | contig 11194 bp, 7 predicted proteins | sample 8958761 | NCBI WGS metagenome assembly JAEEGJ01 (sample SAMN16246546, study PRJNA631951) | gut metagenome | biome: gut microbiome; feature: rumen; material: RS-attached | host: Bos | place: Iran: Karaj | collected 2018-10
ACGACTTCAGCGTCTTCTCCTCGACCAACCTCATCGACTGGGCCGACGAGGGCAAGATGCTTGACGTGAAGGGCGACCAGGTGAAATGGGCTACTGGCAACGCCTGGGCTCCCTGTATCATCGAGAAACCAGCAGCTGGGTTAATTGGCAGAAAGCAAGGAAACACCATCTCGCTGAGAGCTTCTAACGATTATAGGTATTTCTTCTACTTCTCAGCCCACAACCCGCAGTCGAACCGCAAGGAGATTGGCGTGGCCGTGAGCGACTCGCCCACCGGGCCGTTTGTTGACTCGGGAGCACCCATCCTCACCGATGCCGACCGTCCTCAGGGCTTGCGCGGCGGACAGGCCATCGACGTCGACGTGTTCCAGGACCCGAAGTCGGGTAAGTGCTACATCTACTGGGGTAACGGCTTCATGGCCGGTGCCGAGCTGAACGACGACATGACGAGCGTGAAGAAGGAGACCATCGTCAACCTGACGCCGAAGGGCGGCTCGCTCGAGACCTGGGCCTTCCGCGAGGGTGCCTACGTCTTCTACCGCAAGGGCACGTACTACTTCCTCTGGAGTGTCGACGACACGGGAAGCCCCAACTACCACGTCTGCTACGGCACGGCAAAGTCGCCTCTCGGCCCCATCATCCTCGACGAGCAGAACTACCTGGTCATCCGTCAGAAGCCCGAAGACAAGATCTACGGCACGGCCCATAACAGCATCCTCCAGATTCCCAGCAAGGACGAGTGGTACATTGTCTACCACCGCATCAACAAGAACTTCGTCGACCACGAGCCGGGCATCCACCGCGAGGTGTGCATCGACCGCCTGACGTTCGACAAGAAGGGCAAGATTATTCCCGTGACGCCGACGCTCGACGGTCCGGCGCCGCTGAAGTAAATGGAACGCAACAAGGAAATCTACATGGTAACACTGGTGGGCGGCGCCGTGAACGTCGTGCTGCTGGTGTTCAAGTTCGTGGCGGGCATCCTGGGCCATAGTGCGGCGATGGTGGCCGACGCTGTCCACTCGCTGTCGGACTTCGTGACCGACATCATCGTGCTGGCGTTCGTACACATCAGCGGCAAGCCCAAGGACAAGTCGCACGACTACGGTCACGGCAAGTACGAGACGCTGGCCACTACGATTATCGGCGTGGCGCTGCTGGTCGTGGCCGTCGGCATCGTCTACAGCGGCGCAGTGAAGATTGCCGCCTGGCTCGGAGGCCAGCAGCTGGAGGCGCCCGGCCTGTTGGCACTGTGGGCAGCCCTGCTGTCGATTGTTCTGAAGGAGGGCGTCTACCAATACTCGATGGTCAAGGCCCGCCAGCTGAAGTCGCAGGCCGTGGAGGCCAACGCCTGGCACCACCGCAGCGATGCGCTGTCGTCCATAGGGACGGCGGTGGGCATCGGTGGCGCCATCTTCTTAGGCCAGCGCTGGACGGTGCTCGACCCCGTGGCCTCGGTCATCGTGGGTGCGTTCATCGTAAAGGTGGCCGCCGACCTGCTGCGCAGCGGCATCGGCGACCTGATGGAGCAGTCGCTACCCGACGCCGTCGAGGACGAGATTCTGCGGCTTGCGGCCTCGGTGCCCGGCGTCAGCATGCCCCACGACCTGCGCACGCGCCGCATTGGCAACCACTACGCCATCGAACTGCACATCCTCATGGACGGAGACATGAGCCTGCGCGAAGCCCACGACAAGGCAACGGAGGTTGAAGACACATTAAAAGGCCACTATGGGCAGGACACCCACGTGGCCGTTCATGTTGAACCAAAATAGTAATCCCCCTTCCCTCGGTCGGCTGTGCTGCGGCGTTGCCGCAGCCCCCTTCTCACTCATCCGGCAGGAAGAGCGGATCCTCAGGCATCACCATCACCGGCTCCTGCTCGGCAGCCTGAAGAATCTTCTCGGGCACGTACTTCTTGTCGACCACCAGGCGGAACATAAATTCGCGGAACCAGCGGTCGGTCATAATCAGACAGCCCTTCTGCCCCCAGTCGGCACCCCAGGAATTCTCTACCTTCCACTTCGTGGCGTTGCCCTTCTCATCAAGATCGACGGCACAGAGCGTCATGGCATGGGTGGAGCCGCTGTCGAAGGTTGAGATGCGCTGGGCCTTGTCCATGCCGAAGGTGGTGTCGAAGAGCGAGCCGTAGTCGAAGTTCTCAAGGTCGGCATAACCGCGCTTGCGGTCAAGGAACTTACCCACGTCGTAGCTGCTGTAGAGCTTGCGACCGTCGCGGAGGGAGGCAATGGCCATTTTTACTATCTCGTCCATCGGCAGATTGATGTACTTCCAGTTGTGACCGTCGTAGGTATGGCGGTCGTACTCCACCTCGTAGGTCTTGTAGTAAGGACGGCGCGGGTCGTTCATGGCCATGATGAACGTGCCGTTCAGCGGACCGCCGACCACCTCCTGATAGAACGACAGCGGCGTGTACTCCTTGGCACGGCCCACGCTGCGCCCGTCCTTGGTCTTGAAGGCGTAAGTGAAATTCTGCGGCGGCTGGCCGATGGTCATCTCGAGCATGTGGTAGATCTGGGCGAGCATGCGCACCTTGGCCTTGTTGATGGCCGTCTGGCTCTTGTCTTTCTGCACCATGTCGCGCAGCTGCAGACCATACTCGCGCAGCTTCGAGGCTATCAGCGAGCGGGCCTTCGACGTGTTGTCTGACGAGAACGACTCGGGCATCACCTCCTTGGGCACCAGCCCGTACTTCTCGCAAAGGTCGGCCACGCCGCAGAACGTGCCGCCATCGCTCAGCGGATAGTGGAAGAAGAACTGTACGCGCTGGTCGTCGATGGGCTTCTTGCCCGTATCGGCAATGCCCTGCAGCATGAGGTTGGCCTTCTCCAGCTGGTCATAGAAAAATAGGTACGCCTGCGAGAACTCCAGCTGTATGGAGTCACGCTGCTCGGTATAGTTGGAGCGTAGCACGTTGAAGCCGCTGAACATCCAGCAGCGGCCGCTCGACTTCTGGTCGGTGATTGACTGCCGCTTGGTCTCGATGCTGAAGTAAGTGTCGAGCGCACCGGCATTGGCGTGGTTCTTGGCCAGGTCGTCGATGGCATTGGCAGCGACGGCATTGACCAGCGCCTTGTTCACAGGCAGCTGCTTCTGCTCCTTCACAATGTCCTTCATCATGGCAGCCGAGATGCCGCCGTCCTTGGTCTGTGCAGTGGCCAGACCCAGCCCGCCCATCACGCAGATGGCCAAAATCATTGTACGTTTCATAACTGTCTTGTTTTAGTTCTGATGCAAAGATACGCTTTTCTGTCCACATTCCGGCGTTTCACCTTATTTATTTATAGGTTTTTAATTGACTTAAGTCATGTTTGCGCACACAATCCGTAAAAAAGATTAAAAAAAGAACATTATTCTACAAACTACCCGTACCTTTGCACAAGAAAATTTAATCACTTAGGATAATAACCCTTTAAAAAGAAAGAAAAATGAAGAAGATTTTAATGACATTGGTTGCTGCTTTTGCAGCTGTTAGCATGAATGCTCAGACAAACATGTACATCGGTGGTTCACTTGGATACTCTACCACATCGCACGACGGTTCTACTCTGAACACCAAGTTCTCTTTCATCCCTCACTTCGGCGTACGCTTCACCGACACAATGGGCGTCGGCGTGGAGATTGGCTACAGCTCTAACAAGAACGAGAAGAGCGAGCCCACGGTTACGACATCGGAATTCACCTTCGCTCCCTACTTCCGCTACACCGCCATCAAGATGGGCAACCTGGCCTTCTTCGGCGACGGTAAATTCGGCTACACCACAAGCAAGGACGAGTACAAGTATGCCACAGGCAACACAACCGACATGACGACCAACTCTTGGGGCCTCTACGTGCAGCCCGGTATGGCCTACAGCCTGAACCAGAACTTCGGCCTCGTTGCCAAGTTCGGTAACATTCTCGGTTACACCAGCAGCAAGCCCGACGTGAGCGGTGCCAAGGCTACTTCGAAGTTCGAGTTCCTGAACCTGAGCAACAACATCCAGTTCGGTGTGTTCTACAACTTCTAAGCCCTGAAGTATTAAACCATATTAAAACGGCCACATCACTTGCAGATGTGGCCTTTTTTGTTTAACTTTGCAGCCATTATGCCACAGGAACAGTCAGCAACACGCGAACGACAGCGCACCGACCTGCGCGAACCGCGACGATACAAGGTGACCATCTACAACGACGACTTCACCACGATGGAGTTCGTCGTGAAGGTGCTGGTCGAGGTGTTTTTCAAGAGCGACGCCGAAGCCGAGATGCTGATGCTGCAGGTGCACCACTCTGACAAGGCCGTCGTGGGCATCTACACCTACGACATCGCTGTCTCGAAGGTGCAGAAGGCCACGCTGATGGCCCGCGAAGAGAACTTCCCCCTGCGGCTGACCTATGAACCGGAATAGAAAAGAGAAATGGCTGAGATAAAACAAACTGAACGCGCAAGCAGACTACTGAACAAGTCGCTGCAATGCTGTCTGGACTGGCGGCATGAATTCATCATGCCCGAACACCTGCTGATGACCCTGCTCGACGACGACAACTTCCACGCTGCGCTTAACATCTTCTATTCGCCCGAGACCCTGGCCGACCGACTGGAGAAGCAGCTGGCGACCATCGAGACCATACCCGAGGACCGCAAATACGTGCCCGAGACGTCGGTGCAGATGTCGAGACTGCTGGAGATTGCCTGCCAGCAAGTGCTGAACAGCAGCGCAAAGGCCGTCGACACGCCCCATCTGGTGACGGGACTCCTGCAGCTGGAGGATTCGTGGGCGTGCTACCTGCTGAAGGACGCCCTTTACGGCAAGGAGGGCAACTTCATGAGCCACCTCATCAACTTCTGCGACTTCGACGACCACCTGGAGGAGGAGTACGGCACGGAGGGCGACAAGCAGCCGACGGCCTGGCGGCGCCTCGTGACCTGCATGAACGACCACGTCGACGAGAAGAATCCGCTCATCGGCCGCGAGCAGGAACTGGAGCGCACCATACAGGTGCTCTGCCGCCGCGACAAGAACAACCCGCTGCACGTCGGCGAGCCGGGCGTGGGCAAGACGGCTCTCGTCTGGGGACTGGTGCGCCGCATCAAGGACGGCAACGTGCCCAAGCGACTGAAGGACAGCCACGTCTACCTGCTCGACATGGGCACGCTGCTGGCCGGCACCCAGTATCGCGGCGACTTCGAGAACCGCATCAAGATGATCATGGACGGCATCAGCGGCGAGGCCCAGAACAACGTGGTCTACATCGACGAGATTCATACGCTCGTAGGAGCCGGCGCCACAGGCGAAGGCTCGATGGACGCCTCGAACATGCTGAAGCCCTATCTCGAGGCGGGCAGTCTGCGCTTCATCGGCTCGACCACCTACGAGGAGTATAACCGCCACTTCTCGCGCTCGAAGGGACTGGTGCGCCGCTTCCAGCAGATTGACATCGCCGAGCCGAGTGTCGACGAGACGAAGCACATACTGCGCCAGCTGCGCCCGAAGTACGAGGAGTTCCACAACGTGGTCTACGAGGACGCCGCCCTCAACTTCGCCGTCGAGGCCAGCGCCAAGTACGTCAACGACCGATTCCTGCCTGACAAGGCCATCGATCTGATAGACGAGGCCGGCGCCGCCGTAGAAATCGCCCACTCCTCCCATGATGCCCAAATTGCCCATCCAGCCCAAGACATCCCCTACCCCGTCGTCACCCGCCAGCTCATTGCCGACATCCTGGCCAAGACGTGCAAGGTGGAGGCTATGGCCATGAAGGACGACGACAACGCCGCCCTCGAGACGCTCAGCGAGCGCATCCTCGCGAAGATATACGGCCAGGACGAGGCCGTCCGCCAGGTGGTGGAGGCCGTACAGATGTCGAAGGCCGGACTGCTCGACGACAACAAGCCGCTGGCCTCGCTGCTCTTCGTCGGTCCCACGGGCGTCGGCAAGACCGAGGTGGCCCGCGTGCTGGCCAAGGAGCTGGGCATCGAACTGCTGCGCTTCGACATGAGCGAATACACCGAGAAGCACACCGTGGCCAAGCTCATCGGCTCGCCCGCCGGATACGTGGGCTACGAGGACGGCGGCCTGCTGACCGACGCCATCCGCAAGACGCCCAACTGCGTGCTGCTACTCGACGAGATAGAGAAGGCCCACCAGGACATCTATAATATCCTGCTGCAGGTGATGGACTACGCCCGACTGACCGACAACAAGGGCCGCAAGGCCGACTTCCGCAACGTGGTGCTCATCATGACGTCGAACGCCGGCGCACAGCATGCCTCGCAGGCCAACATCGGCTTCAGCGGCAACACCTCGCGCGGCGAGGCGATGCTCAGTCAGGTGAAGAAGACGTTCAAGCCTGAGTTCATCAACCGCCTCAGCGGTACGGTGGTGTTCCACGACATGGACCGCACGATGGCCACGCTCATCCTGCGCAAGAAGCTCGGCGAACTGCAAGAGAAGCTGACCGCCAAGCACGTGACGATGACGCTGACCGACGAGGCCTTCGACCACCTGCTCAAAGAAGGTTTCACCCGCGAATACGGTGCCCGCGAGATGGACCGCGTCATCGGCCAGCAGCTGAAGCCGCTGCTCATGCGCGAGATTCTCTTCGGCAGTCTGAAGCAGGGCGGCGACGTCACGATTGAAATGAAAGATGGGAAATTATGGTTTGCCAATTAGACGATGAACTGTGGTTTCCTGACCCTCACTTTGGCGACGATGACGGTTGCATAGCTGTCGGCGGCGACCTGAGCGTCGACCGCCTGCTGCTGGCTTATAGCAACGGCATCTTCCCCTGGTTTGCGTTCCGCACCAACGTTCCCGCATGGTACTGTCCCATGCAGCGCTTCGTCATCTTCCCCAACGAGATTCACGTCAGCCACTCCATGCGCACGCTGATGAACAAGGGCCAGTACCGCCTGAGCATCAACGAGGACTTCCGGGGCGTCATCAGCAACTGCAGCCGCCTGCGCATCGACGAGGACGGTGCCTGGCTCGGCCCCGACATGATTGCCGCCTACACCGAACTCCACCGCGAGGGCTTCGCCGCCAGCGTCGAGGTATGGGAGGACAAGCGGCTGGTCGGCGGCCTCTACGGTGTCAACATCGGTCGTGCCTTCTTCGGCGAGAGCATGTTCTCGCTCGTGCCCAGTGCCTCGAAGCTGGCACTCATCCACCTGGCCCGTACAATGCAAGAAACTGGCGGTACGGTTATCGACTGCCAGTTTCATACGCCCCACCTCGAATCGATGGGAGGCCGCTTTATCAGTTACACCGACTACATGAAGCTATTGCGATGACAGCACCTTCTCAATGAGCTTGGTCACGTCGCTGATGTTAACACTGCCGTCACCGTTCAAGTCGGCTGCCTTGTCAAAGAATCCAACGGGCTTATTGCCGAGAATACTGTTTACAAGTGCTTTCACGTCGTTAATGTCAATTACGTTGCTGCCGTCAACATCACCTTTCTCCACAACCCTTGTGAGACTTATGTTTGATACAATGGCAATATGCTTATTATCATCAGAACCTGGGCACTGGAAATAGAATTCATAGTTACCCGCCACGGTTGCCGTGAAGTCAATGACAAACTGCTGGGGTTTCTTATCTTCCGTCTCGGCCTTACTCTCAGTCTTTATCTGCTGATCTACTGCTGTAAAGCCGCTCGGACCAGTTACTCTCAATACCAGCGGCTTGCCAGTGCTGTTCCAGCCTGTCGCATCGACGGTCAGGCGATAGTTTGCACCAGCTTTCAGAGGCATTGTATAGCCCTCTGTTCTGCCATAGTAGTACAGCGAGCCACGATTGGAGTATGTACCGTCGAAACGTATGAAGAAGCCGCTACACGTCTCGTTGAACTCCGACAAACGGTTGTCACCGACAAAGGCGCGCGAATGGAGGTTACCACCAAGCGTACTGTTCGACATCGTCCAACCAGCAGGAGCGCCATTATTCTCTGCATGTGCAAACGTACCGTCATAAACGGCATTCACCTCTTCCTCATTCACAACCCACTTGGCTTCGGCCAGCGTCTGACAAGCCTCGCTGAAATTGGCTGCATTAGGATTCATCGCCTTCACCACAGCCAAAGCCTTGACAACTTCTACGTTGTTATAGGGTGCATACTCCCCACTCTCAAAGCCTAACTGATGAGTTTCGGCCTCAGCGATAAGAGCCGGTACCGATTCCAAGTCAGCTATCGCAGGTCCAGCCACCTCCTCACTGGTAGAGCTCTTGTCGTAAAGTGTAGTAGAAGTGACGCGGAAGGTATCGCCTTGCGATTCAACATCGTTGAAACTAACGGTCATGGTCACCGTGTTACTCTCCAATAGCGAGCGGTTACCGTCGAAAGTCTTCAGTGTCGTCCAGCTACCACCGTTAGGTTTATGCTCAATCACCAACTCGCCAGTAGAATCGCCGTTCGGATTGTTGATAGAAAAAACAATGGTACGGTCTTCCAAATTGACTGAATACGTTATCGAAGGCTTTTTAGTATCGGGGGCTGACCAATTAGGCACCTTGATACGACTTGCATTGTAGGCAAATGTGGAGCGATGGTCACGGTAAACCTGTCCGGCGGGGGTTATTCCTCCTTCGTCGTAAAACATTTTGTTGAGCCAATAGTCAAAGCCGTAGATGGCATAACGCTCAATGTAGTCGCTCTCCTCCAGACGCGTCAAAAGAGCCTGCAAGTATTCACGCGCCTTGTCATAAGAGGTGATGGCTGCAGCATAGTTACTCCACGACGCTCCCACCTCCATCTCCGTCAACCAGACAGGACGATTGGTGTCATGCCAGATATTCCAACACCGGTCAGTCACATACTTGGCATAGGTGTCAGCATCCCTGCTGCCCACATCCCAGTAGGCATGAGTGACAGCAAAGTCACAACGTGAGTAGCTATTATCATCCACATATCCAAAATATGTATTTAGGTAACTGAAGTCTGTAGGCTGCGGTGAACCGATACGTCCTCCACTGGCCTGAAAGTCGTCATTTAAGCCATATGCTGACTTTGCTGTAACTTTGCCTTCAGAGTTGACATCACAGGTGCAAGGCTTACTTTGTTGTCTGTGTTGCTCTGGATGGTCAGGCTCATTGATAGATATCGCAGCTGTCGCCGTTTTATTATTCACATCGCTAGCTGAAGGCCAGTACATATGCTGGTGACAAGGAACATACTCCCAGTCATTCGTCGAGCTTTGATCTGCGCTCCACGTCCAAAACCATGAGGCGCGCAGTTGCCGACCGTGGGAATAGCCATTACCATCCTTTTCATTAACATAGCCCCACCCTTTCTTTGACAAATACTGCCAAGGTTTAATGTTTACCGACGACACGCGTTTGGTTAGTGCATTGGGTAGTGTGATAACTTGATCAGCGTGGTCAGCGACGAAGACTCGACTGTACCACGAACCGTTAGTACCGCAGGCTAAGGTTGCCATATAGCCACGACGCAGGGTGAAACTGGTCATTGTATTACTCTGCCCCACCTCCGAGAGATCTTTGTGGTTGCCAACAGCCAACGTGAACTCGCCCTCCGTTCCGTCACAGGTCATGACCACAGATGGAATAGGAATTACGGCAGCACCATTCAAATAGATAGCCACGCGGCAATTTACATCCTTCTGTGCAGCCACACCGTTGATAGTTACATAATTTAAATATGTGCTGATGACCTGACTCGGTATGATGTTATCAAAGATAAGCCACGTGCGGTCGCTACCGAGGTTCACCGAACTGCTGCCCAGCATCGGGTTGTCGTTCGAGGTGATGTGGATGTCCACTGCGTCCGAGCGGTCTATTGTTTTATTGTTCAGTTGGCAATAGTCAATCTCCTGAACACCTTGTGCATTTGTGTAAACCGCTGATTCGTAGTCCCATCGAGCCTCATCCCACGTACCGTTGGCGGGAATCACAGAGAACTGCCCGTGACTGCTCTTCCGCTTATTGTAGTAGATGCTGACGTTTTTGTTGCCTTTCTTCGCGCCATCAATGCCTACATACTTCACCTTTTCTTTGTCCGTATTATCGTTCTTCTTATTGATAAGGTACGCATAGCAGTCCTGCCCTTCCATCTTCCAGCAGAAAAGATCGTCGGTAGAACGACTACTCGCAAAAGCGATGCTCCACGTATCTGTGCTTTTATTAACGGCTACCAAATACTTGCCGCTACTCTTCTGACGCAGTAGCACATAGCCACTTTTGCCCGAATCCTCGGCCACAAACACATAGCCGTCCTTGTCTTCGTTCACGTCGTAGGCCGACAACACAGGAACTGTGTTCGTGGTGTCCGACCCCAACAACTTCTCATATATATTCAGCCAGATGTAATACTCGCCTTCGGGCACGAACTCGGCCTTTACCGACAGGCAGCTCACGATGGTAACGAAAAGCGTGATTAGTAGTTTTCTCATATTGTTAATAGTTATTATTTATTAGTTTGGACTGCAAAAATACGACTTTTTTCTCACATAGCCAAATTATTCGGCTTTTTTTAGGAAATTCCCATATGTGATAGGTAATAACAGAAAACAGCCTACACTTCCAACACTTCCTACACCTAACGTATATTCATACACTCTCTGCATGATTATGCAACTCTGGCGGGACACAGCCAAAAAGCGCCGCGTTTCGGGCAAAAGGCGCCACGTTTTTTCAAAAACCCGCCGGGTTATGACGCTAAAGCGCCCCCTCTGCTGAATGAATATCTATACATTCCGTAGGTGTCGGTTCAGGTGTAGGATAATCAGACAACCGACACCTGAACCGACACTGGCAGTCAGACAGTTAAGCATTAAGTGTAAGAAGTGTTGGTTGTTTCCGTCTTTCGCAACTATACGATGTTCACCTCGGGATGGATGTCAATGCCGAACCGCTGACCGACGTCGTGGCGGATGGCCTCGCAGAGCGCAACGATTTCCTGCCCCGTGGCACCGCCGAGGTTCACCAGCACCAAGGCCTGCTTCGGGTGGACACCGGCACGGCCCATCGAGCGACCCTTCCAGCCGCACTGGTCAATCATCCAGCCGGCGGGAATCTTCTCGTGCTCATCATCTATGTGGTAGTGGGGCATATCGGGATACTGTGCCAACAGCTGTTCGAACTTCTTGCGGCCGACGACAGGGTTCATGAAGAAGCTGCCGGCATTGCCCGTCACCTCCGGGTCGGGCAGTTTCTCGCGGCGGATGTCGATA
>JAEEGJ010028210.1_pt1 | contig 11194 bp, 9 predicted proteins | sample 8958761 | NCBI WGS metagenome assembly JAEEGJ01 (sample SAMN16246546, study PRJNA631951) | gut metagenome | biome: gut microbiome; feature: rumen; material: RS-attached | host: Bos | place: Iran: Karaj | collected 2018-10
AAAAAAAAATTGTAATTTTGTCCGATTTTTTTGCGAACGCAAATTTATAAAAAATAAATACCATTAGCCTCTTTTAATATGAATAATTTTAAACAAAATGCGAATTTTTACGATGATTTAGCGCAAATCGCTCATAAGTTGGCACTTATCGCTGAAAATCGTCTTCCCGTCACCCCTCTTGAGCGCGACCTGACCTTGCAGCTGCTGCGCGATGCCTACCTCAACGTGCTGCAATGCACCCACACCGCTGCCGAACCCGCTCCAGAACCCGAGCCGGTTCGCGTCGCAGAGCCGGCCCCAGTTCCGCAACCCGAACCCGTCAAGGTCGTCGCACCCGAGCCCGAGCCCGAACCCGAGCCGGAACCTGTTCGTGTTGTCAAAATTGAACCCCGGCCCGAACCCATCAAGATGGTACAGCCCGAACCGGAGCCCGAGCCAGTTCGCATGGTAGAGCCAGAACCGATTCCCCAACCAACCCCGCAACCCGAGCCCGTCAAAGTTGTCGAACCCGAACCGCAGCCCGTTCCCGACATCTTGTCCTACCTCGAAGTGGAAGAGCCCGCCGCTGAACCGGAACCTGTTGCTGAACCGGAACCTGTTGCTGAACCGGAACTGATCCGCGAACCCGAACCAGAGCCCATCCACCCCACCCCCGCTCCTGCCCCTATCATCAAAGACGAACCCACTCCAGCTCCCCAGCCTCAAGTTCATCCCCAGCCTGCCCCCGCTGAACTCTTCGCCGAAGAACCCGCCCCCACCCCACAGCCCAAACGCTCGCTCAACGACCTGCTCGGGAAAGAGGACAACTCTTTAGCCTCCCAATTCCAGCACTCCCATATCGATGACTTGTCGAAGGCTATCTCATTGAATGATAAATTTTTATATATCAAAGAACTTTTCAAAGGAAAAGGCGAAGATTTTAGCAAGGCCATCCAAAAGCTGAATGTCTGCCCCAACATCGACGAGGCATTCCAGACTATCGATATGCTGAAAAAATACTACGCGTGGGATACTGACTCTTCGGCTTACCTGGCACTTTGCGACCTGGTGCGGAGAAAATTCGTGTAACCCAATTTTAGCAATATGAATAGAATCATCGGTTTGGTTTTCGGCGTGCTGTTGCTGGCATTTTCGGCAGCTGATGTTATGGCGCAGTCGGATGTGGAGAATGTGCCGCTGCCGAAAAGTCTCATGGCGCGCGACAACAGTCCCCTCGCCGAACGGAAGGTGAAGTTTGTGGTCGGCGGCAACGTGGGCTTCGGCGTAAGTTATTCGCAACTCAACATGCAGCTGTCGCCCCATTTCGGCATCTGCCCCGGCATCGACTTCATCTGCATCGGTATCGGCGGCACCTACCACCTCAACTACTATAAGAGTTACGACGGGGTGAAGAATTTCACCCACATCTTCGGGGCACGCGCCTTTATAGAAGGCTACGCTTGGGACCGACTGATCATCCATGCCGAGTACGAGTGGCTTAGTTTCCCGGGCGGCGTTGAGGGCCGACAAAACACCAACGGCGTGCTCGTGGGCGCAGGCTACAAGCAGAAACTCTCCGACCATTTCTCCGTTTACGGACTTTTCCTCTTCCCCGTTTACGACGAACTCAACGTCTATTCCATCATGGAAATCAAGGTGGGCGTGAATTATAAATTCTAAATAAAATGCCATCTATCAAACAGTTGCTATCATCGCGCCTGCTGCGCTCCTCGCAAGGAAGCCAAAGCCGCCCCATCGTGCGACTCTCCATCGCGGGCATTGCCATCTGTTTGATTGTGGTGATTTTAGCCGTCTCCATCTCCACAGGCTACCGCCAAGTGATTGAGCAAAAGGTGATTGACATGGGTTCCCATATCCGCATCACCTATTACGATAAAGATTATGAGAACAACCCCAGTTACGACGTTCGCCCCATCACGAAAGATGCCAGTCTGCTGAAAGAGCTGCAACAAAACCCCGACATCGCCCATATTCAGTTTGCGGCCACCAAGTGCGGCGTGCTGAAAAGCGATGAGCAGGTGGAGGGCATCATCCTCAAAGGCGTGGATGCCACCTTCGACTGGAAGGCTTTCCAAGGCAACATGGTGGCTGGCAGGCCGTTAGAACTGTCGGGCGACACCACCACCAAGGGTCTATTGGTGTCGAAAAGCATCGCCGACCGTCTCCAACTCAAGGTGGGCGACAAGGTTTTCGGCTATTTCTGGAACGAGGGTAAAAAGTTCGACCGCGCCTTTCGCGTCAGCGGCATCTATAGCACCGGAATGCCCGAGTACGACGACCATTTCGTCATCGGCGACCTCCGCCATGTGCAGAAAATCAACGGCTGGACATCTGAGCAGGTGGGCTGTATGGAAATCCTCATCAACGATTACGACCAACTCGATGAGGTGGGCGAGTACGTTCACCAGCATATCGGGCCCTACCTGCAGGCGCATACCATCCGGCAGTTGTATCCCGCCATCTTCAGCTGGACCGACCTGTTCGATACCAACGTGATGGTGCTGCTCACCATCACCCTCATCATCTGCATGATCACCCTCATCTCCACCTTCTTCATCATCATTTTAGAGCGCACGCCCACCATCGGCATCCTCAAAACTATGGGCATGACCACCGCCGACGTACGGGGCGTGTTTGTGCGGTTAGGCCTTCGCCTGATTGTGGTTGGGATGCTCATCGGGAATGTAGTGGGAATTGGTATTTGTTTATTACAGAAATATTTACATATCATCAAATTGGATGAACACTCCTACTACGTGCCCTACGTGCCCATCTCCTTCAACTGGATTTTCCTCGCAGCCGTCAACCTCGTGCTGCTGCTGATCTGTCTGCTGGTACTGCTGATTCCCGCCACCTTCGTCTCGAAGCGCATCACCCCCGTGAATGCCATCCGGTTTGAGTAATCCCCCTTTACCATGATAAAAAGAACTCTCTCCATCCTCATCCTGCTGCTTGCGGCCATCATTGCTCAGGCCCAGGATTATGGCAATATCCAATATTTCGACCAGATTTATGACCATGACATCACGAGCGTGCAGCTCTATAGCGGTGTCTATCAGATGGGATTCCCCATCTTCACCTTGAAAAGCGGCGAGCAGCTCACCCTCGCGTTCGACGACTTGCAGGGCGAAGGGCGCTACTTCAAATATACCTTCATCCACTGTTCACACGACTGGAAGCCCGATGGCATGAATCAGATTGAGTATCTTGATGGTTTTCAGGAAGATGAGATAACCGACTACAGTTATTCGCTGAATACCTTGCAGAATTATGTCCACTACCGCCTCCAGTTTCCGGGCGACATGATGCGCATCACGCGGTCGGGCAACTATATATTATATGTGTATGAAGACGAACCTGATCACCCGGTGCTGACGCGCCGCTTCATGGTGATTGAGCCGTTGCAGGCGGGCATCTCCGCCACGGTGCATCGCGCCTCCGACGTGAACGTGATGCACGAAAAGCAGGAGGTGGACTTTGTGGCCAACACCGGCAGCTGGGTAGTGCGCAACCCTGCACAGCACCTCCATGCCACCATCTTACAGAACGGACGTTGGGACAACGCCATCATGGGTCTGCGCTACCGCGCTGGCAAGCCGGGCGAGTACAGCTTCGACTATGACGACAACAGCAACGTGTTCAACGGCGGCTCCGAGTTCCGCGCCTTCGACCTGAAAAGTCTGAAATACAACGGCACCCGCATCGTGTCGTGCGGACTGGAGCGAGGCCGCAACGTGGCCTACGTGGTGGAGGATATGGCCCGTCCCTTCGGTCCCTACGTGTCGGGCACCACCGCCGCCGGCAAGTGTTTCTACAAGACCGAGGATTTCGACGGCGAGAACCGCGAGGAGTATGTCCACACCTTCTTCACCCTCCGCTCCGACTACTCGTTGGAGGGCGGCAAGGTATATGTGTACGGCCAGCTCACCGACTGGCGCATCGTGCCGGAGGCCGAGATGAAATACAACCCCGCCATCCAGTCGTGGGAGACCTGCCTCTACCTCAAACAAGGATTCTACAACTACCAGTACGTGTTTGTACCCACCGGAAAAACGGAAATCGACGAGACCTACATCGAGGGCAACCACTGGGAAACCGGCAACGAGTACGTCATTCTGCTTTATCTGCTGGACGAAGGCGGCGCGTACGACCGACTTATCGGCTACAAGTCGCTGAAGGTGGAGTAACACTCTCGCAGCGAATCAGCACGTGGCGACCATCGGCCACCGTGGTGCCCAACAGGGTGACCTCTCCCCCATCGTTTAATTTCAGTTTGCGCCGCAACTCCTCCGCCTTGAGGGGAAAATTGCGCGTGGTGATGCAGGCTTGCGTCACGCCTTCCAGCCCCTCTTTCAGCTCCCGCTTCCCCATTCCAAACACACTCTGCACGGCAAAGATGCGCCCAAAATAATCTGGATGCAATTCTGGAGAGGTATATAAATGACTGTTATAATGCAATTTGCGAAGATCATACCGCACGGCTAACACATCCATCAGGCCCGATTTCATCACCGTGGGATGGGGCTCGTACAGGTAGGTCTCCACACTTTCGGCCAGCACAGGCTTGTTGTTTTGTTGTTCTGTGGGATGAAAGGTGATGCTGCAACTCGGCTCTGCCAGCTCGACACACACCACGTCGGGAACTTCCGCCGGCTGGTCGAAGCGCACCTCCGCCAGCACCTCCTTCACCTCGTGGTGTACCGACACGATATGGAGGGTGGTGATGCCGGGAAGCTGCCGCTGCAGCAGCGTGAGGTCGATGAGGGGCGACAGTTTCACAAGCAGGTGGCTCGTGTGGGTGCGCAGCAGCGGCAACAGCTGCAGCAGGTCGGGTTCGCAATCCTCAAGACGGAACACCTTCTGTCCAGCCTTGCGGCGGGCGGGGTCGAGGTAGATGTGGTCGGCGGGCGGCAGGGCGGCGAGCTGCTCCGTGGAGTCGCCGCAAACCACTTCAATGTTGCGAAGGCCGAGGAGGGGGAAGTTGTGACGGGCGGCTTCGGCCACCTCGGGCTGCCGTTCGATGAAGGTGACAGCGGTGCAGCGGCGGGCGAAGGCGGCGGCGTCCACGCCCATCCCGCCGGTCATGTCGATCAAGGAGCCGCCGTGCGCGAGGGCCGCCTTGTAGCTGGCGGTCAGCTCCGACGAGCACTGCTCCACCGACAAGGGGGGCGGAAACAGCAAGTCGAAGTTGCCATACCAGGATGGCAACTTCGACTTGGCTTTCTGTCGCGACTGGATCTGCTGGAGCAGCCAGCGCTTGTCGTAAGGTTCGTGCCAGCGCGACCGGGCCGACAGCGTATAGATGTCGTCATTCAAATGCTGTCGAATCAGGTCAGCGGCGGTGGTCACTACTCCTCCTTCGGTTTTTCGTTCATCATCTTGAGCTTGTACTCCAGCTCTTTCACCTCCTGCTTGGCGGCGTCGATCTTCTTCGAGAACTCAGCCTTCAGCAGGTCGGCATTCTTCGAGTTGGCGAAGAAACCGAGGTTGTTCTCCCAGATGGAGATGTCATTCTTCAGCTGCTCCAACTTGTTCATCAAGAAGCGTTTCTCCTTGTCGAGCAGACGGTCGGCATTGGGGTCGCTGAGGATGTTGTTGATGCGGCTGCGGTAGTTGTCGCGCTTGCGGTCTTCCGCGCTGATCTTGAGGTCGGCGAAACGCTGGTCGAGGGCTTCACGGTAGGCGGCATAGATGCGGTCTTTCTCTTTTTTAGGCACAAAACCTATCTCCGTCCATTCGCGCTGGTAAGCCTTGATAGCCTCGAGGTTTTCGTTGCGGTCGGCACCGAAAGCGTGGTTTTTCAAACGATCGATAAGCTCTTCTTTCTTTTTAAGATTTTCAGCCTCAATTTCTTGTGCATTATTGAAATAGTTGGACTTGGCTTCGAAGAACTGATCGCAGGCGGTGCGGAAGCGTTTCCAGATGGCTTCGGAGTGCTTGCGTGAGGTGGCGCCAATCTCTTTCCACTCTTTCTGGAGCTGCAGAATCTCGTCGGTGGCGGCGCGCCAGTCGGTGCGCTTGGCGATGGCCTCGGCGCGGATGGCGAGGTTCACCTTCATGTTGTAGTTGGTCTGCTGCTCGTCTTTAATCTTGCCGAAGAACTCTTTTTTCTTCTCGAAGAATTTGTCGAGCGTGCCTTTGAAGCGGTTCCAAATCTCTTCGTTTACTTTTGGCGGGGCGGCGCCGAGGGTCTTCCACACCTTCAGCAGCTCGGTGAGCTGGTCGCTGATGGCGTTGAACTCCTTGGCGTTGGTGGCGGGCTGGGCGGTAAACTCTTCAGCCTTCTCACACAACACCACCTTCGCGTTGTAATTGTTCTGCTGCTCGGCATAAATCTGCTCGTAATGCTCGCGACGACGCTGGTTGATCTGGTCGGAAGCATTCTTGAAACGCTCCCAGAGCTCCTCTTTCTTATCTTCCGGCACGGGACCAATCTCTTTCCACTTTTCGTGGAGGTCTTGTAATTCTTTAAATGATTGTTTAACAGAATCTTGCAAAAGCAGCGACTCAGCCTGCTCGCAGAGTTTGATTTTCTGTTCGAGGTTTTTCTTCAGGTCGAGATCTTTGAGTTCGCGGTTGATACGGAGGATGTCGAAGAATTTCTCCACATAGAAATGATAGTTCTGCCAGAGGTTGTTCGACTCGTTCTGAGGAACAGGACCCACATTTTTCCACTTCTCTTGCAGTTCTTTGAAGCTGTCGTTGAGCTCTTTCAAATTCTTCGGGGTGGCCTCGTTCTCTTCGAGCAGTTTGCGAAGGTCATCAATAATGCCGTTCTTGGTTTCGAGGTTGCGCTGTTTTTCAGCCTCGATATTCTCTAAAAATTTGTTCTTATTATTTTTGAAAATCTGAAGGGCGTTGTCGAATTTGCGTTCGATGTCGCTTTTCTCAGGTTCGAAATTCTCTTTTTGTCCGCCTTCAGCGAGGAATTGTTCCAGTTTCTGGTTTCTCTCTTCTTTCAGCAGGGCGATGATTTTGGAGCGGAGCACCCCCACGCGTTGTTTGACGCGGTTGTAGTCGGGGTCGGCGGCCACGCGGTGCAGTTCTTCCACTGCATCTTCTAACGAAAGCTGCGCATACTCGGCTTCAATCTGCTCGACTGATTCTTCCGGCGTGTCGGTCTCCTCGTCGGTTTCGGGTTCCGCATTGGCGTTTTCAATCTCGTCCATGATGGCCTGTGCGCCAGCGGGCTCGGCAGGTTCATTTTCCTGTGCCGGAGCGGGCTCGACGGCCACGGACTCCTGCACGGGTTCGGCCTCTACGGGAGCTTGTGCTGGCTCCTCGGCTAGGACTTCAGCGGCGGGTTGAGCCGTTTCTTCGGGGGCAACAGCCGGCTCAGACTGCTGTTCCGTAGTTTCTTCAATTACATTTTCTTGCGCCGTTTCTTCGGCAACAGGAGTCGCATTAGAAATCTGATTTTCATCATTTTCCGTGCGGAGAAGGTCTTGTTCTTGCATAATTTTTTAAGAATTGAAATGAATAAAATTGGTTGTTACAAATGAGCGGCAAAAATACGGCATTTTTGCCAATAATCTGCGATTAATTTTTCTTGAATAAAGAGATGGTGGAAACGATGGGATAGTGGTCGGAGATGCCCATCTCTTTTCCCACAGTATAGCCGTATGAAAGGTAGCAAGGAGAGTGCAAGATATAATCGATGCGGTAGTTGGGCATGGAGCTGCCGTGGTAGGTCACGCCGCGACCTTTGCCGCTCTTGCGGAAACTGTCGTCGAGATGACGGGCAACAGTGTTGTAGCAGTAGCCGGCCGGCGTGTCGTTGAAGTCGCCGCACACGATAACCGGATGGGGACACACATCGATGTGACTGCGCAACGAGTCGGCCTGTGCCTGCCGGATGGCAGCAGCATCGGCCACCTTGCGGTACAGCTTCTTCGCATTTTTCTCGAACATCGGATCCTGCCCTGCATTGGTGGTGAGCTGCTTGCTGATGGCGTAGTCCGTAGCCGTCATGTGAATCGACGACAAGTGCGCGTTATACACCCGCACCGTGTCCTCGCGGAACTTGATGTCGGCATAGATGATCGCATTCGAACTCTCATCGTCCAGCACCGGACCCGCATCCACAATCTTGTACTTGCTGAAAATCGCCACCCCGAAGTAATATTTGCTCTGCGAAGTGTCGGTGAAATAGAGGTAACAATGCTGCGGCGTCTCCTCAATATTCATGAGCGCCAGCACCTGATCCTTCGTATGGAAATTCAAGGTCTCGCTCTTGTCCCAAAAGAACTCCTGGAAACAAGCGATATCAGGATTCACGCCCTGCAAATAACTGATAATTTCCTGCAAATCGGCACGCCGCCGCCCCATGTCGCTGTCCTGATACAACCCGAACAAATTGGCATTGTAACTCAGCACTTTGATGGAGTTGGGACAGTTTTCAGGGACATCCGCACCACGAAATTGGAAATGCTTATCTATTGTATTGATATTCAAAAGAATAAAAGCAATAGAAATCAAACAAAACCGATAGTCAATAAACAGCCAAGCGATTACAAAAGCGATATTGATCAGCAGCAGGTAGGGAAAGCCTAAGCCACAGAACACCACCAGCCGCGAGATGGAGGGATGCACCAAGCCCGCCAACCACGAAAGAAGCAATAACAATGCAGCTATTATGTTGAGTGACAACACAATCCAAAAGAAAACCTTTTTAACTAACTCTTTCTGTGCCATAGGGAATATCTGTTGGGAATCAATGCTTTTTGTAATGATAAAGAAAATCCTTTTCCTCTTTCGACAAGGCTCCATAGCCATCTTTGGCGATTTTTGCGAGGATTTCTTCCACCCGCTTCTCATCGTTGTTGTCATGTACAGAGGTGCTGGGAGTGGATGGAGCCGACTGCTGTGCGTCTGCCGCCGCTTGATACGAAGTGTAGTATTTCTGCTTCTTCTGTTTGGCTTTAGGTGCGAACCATTTCTTTCCCTTCGAAAGACAAACACCGACAGCCGCCCCATACATGGCTCCTCCCATGTAACAAAAATACTCGCCTACATGCTTGAGGTCGCTGTCGAGAGAGGGAATTACCATGAGTCCAATCAGAATCAACGCCACCCATTTCAGACGAATGGTCTTGAAGAACAGCATGCGAACGGGGTGATTGGGCTGATAGAGGGTAACCGCCAGCAAAACTGCCAACACTGCCGCCGAAGAGCCAAAGCAGTATGCGTGGGTAGAAATGTGATGGAAGGCTGGGAAAATATTGTAGGCCAATTGGAATACCAGATTCCCGCATACGCCTCCCACCAAGTAATGAACCAGCAAGCTCTTCCCACTCTTGTACTGCGAATAAATGCTTCCTGCCAGCCACAGCACCAGCACGTTGAAAAGCAACTGCCAAAAATTGTGGTGCAGAAACAAACTGGTGACCACCGACCATGGGTGAATGAGGGTTGTTCTGAAGTTGGCAGGGTAGGCCAAGTACTCATAAAAGAGGGGTTTGAGCCGCAAACCGCCATTAAACAGTAAGGTGCTGAGAAAAACCGCCAAATCGGTGACGGTGAGGGTGATCCACACACCGACGTTGAGGAGAATGAGAATGCTCAACGCACTTCTGGAACGAAAAAACTGTCGGAAACTCTGTCGCCAGTTGGGGAAAGCGCCTTCGGGTACGTTATACATAAAGCACTAATTAATAGGGATAATCGTAAAAAGTATCTCTCCTCCGGTCTCTCTTTCTCCATAACAGAATCAACAGCAAACCGAAGAGCATACCCCCGAGGTGGGCGATATGGGCAATGCCATCGCTGGAAGCGAAGATGCAATATAAAACTTCGATTCCGCCATAAATAATCACAAACCATTTAGCTTTCACAGGGATAAGGAAATAGATATAGATGAGCGAGTTGGGGAACAACATGCCGAAAGCCAACAGCAATCCGTACACCGCTCCCGAAGCACCGACCAAGGTCATCTTGTTTATGAATTCATCCACCAAGTATATTTCCTCCACATGGGTTTTAGGATTTGGAACTCTCACACCAGAAAAGTCCTGAAGGCGCATAATGTAAGTAATATCAATGTATTGCCACAATTCATACACCAGTGCCGCTCCTATGCCAGCGACGAAGTAAAAGATGATGAACCGCTTGGTGCCCCAATAGTTCTCGACGGCGGCACCGAACATCCACAGGGCGAACATGTTGAAGAACAAGTGTCCGAAATTGCCGTGCATGAACATATAGGTCACCGGCTGCCAGAACGCAAAACCGGAAGCTTGGAAATAGTGCAATCCCAACCAATTGCTCAGATCAATCCCTTTAAAACCGAGCACCACATCGGCCAAGAAAAAAAGCGCATTGATAATCAGTAAATTCTTAACCACTGGCGGAAGAATCTGAAATTCTCCCATCCGTACTTCATTTCCCATAGACTATTTTTGAATTGAGGGTGCAAAATTACGTGATTTTCTTGAAATAATGGAGTAAGAATAAAAGATTTTGCGTACTTTTGCAGCCTAATTTGTCAAAGAATATGATTAGCAGAAGGTATTTGAGAATCAAGGTGATGCAAGCCATCTATGCCCATCAGGCCAACCCCGATGTGGATATGTATATGGGTGAAAAGCAACTGGAAGACTCTATCCGGCAGTGCGAAGTGCTCTCCGTATATTTCTACTCCATCTTCCCTGAAATCAAACATTATATCGAAACCAAGCAGGAAGACCGCAAAAACAAGATTTTCCCCACTGAGGAAGACCTGAACCCCAACACCCGCTTCGTGGACAACCGCGTGATTGCCCAGATGGAAGCCTCCGAGCAACTCAACCGCCGCTGGCGCGCCCTCAAAATCAACTGGGTAGAGAATAAAGAATTGATCATCAATCTTTTCAACCAGATTGAAGCCCTACCCGAATATCAGGCTTATATGAGTGCCCCCGACAGCAGCTATAAAGCCGACAAAGAACTCATTCTCACCATCTTAGAAAAAATATTCGCCGAAAGCGAACTGCTCCATTGGTATTTTGAAGAGAAGTTCGTGCATTGGTTCGATGACTACAACGACGCGCTGCTGCAGGTGTACCAGGGCATCAGTTTCTGGAAAGCCTCCCAAGAGCAGGTGAAAATGTCACCGCTCTACAAAGATGAGGTAGAGGATGTGCTTTTCTTCAAAAATCTTTATAAAAAAACAATTCAAAACGATGCCGAATACCAACAGATGATTGAGGCCAACCTC
>JAEEGJ010028214.1_pt1 | contig 11193 bp, 6 predicted proteins | sample 8958761 | NCBI WGS metagenome assembly JAEEGJ01 (sample SAMN16246546, study PRJNA631951) | gut metagenome | biome: gut microbiome; feature: rumen; material: RS-attached | host: Bos | place: Iran: Karaj | collected 2018-10
TGACGGTTTTTCGGAGAGCGAAGGCATCGGTCGCTTTTATGACGCTGGCGTCATCCGTGCGATCCGATTGCCGAACGCGAAAATCTGATGCAAAGTTAACGCGAGAAAGTGCTATATCTTGTCACAAGCTAAGAAAAAAGTTTAGGATGATGCTATTTTATGAAGATGTGCAATCTATAGGTGGCAAATACGGAGATGGGAACCTATTTAATCTATCAACTTTAAGCGACGCATCTTGTCCACTACGTCGTCAATATCACGGTTTAGTTTGTGTGCGATTGTTGGAACTTGCTTGTTGCTTGAATAGAGTGATATGAGTTGATTGACTTCTGGCATTGACCATTGCGGACGAGTGATGCGTCGTGAATTTTGCCTACTGAAAGGATGCTCTATACCTAAATATGTTTTTAGTTGGTATTTGACACCTGCTTCCGTACAACCTTCAAACTCCATTAGTATTTGTTGAATGGAATAGCCTTTGTTGTACAACTCTTTTAGGCGCGTAAGCCTCTTCTGTCGCCAAGGTTTATGGTATTCCGTAGAAGTGAAGGAAGGCGTTGGTGTCGGTTCGGGCTTGGGTTGCGGAGTGGGTTGTACAGAACGCGGAGTGACTGGAGTGTCTATATGTTTCTCTGCAGGGGCTTGGACGAAAGGATGTAATGATGGGATGTCGGCTTCGGAGAGGATGTGGGATATGTCAGGAGTATGACGGATCTTCTCAATCGGGAAATGGGTGTAATAGACATAATAGCGGTCATGGGTGCTATCATAGCGGACAGTAATGATTTCCTCCGTGTTGTCGGGATTGGGTGTGTTTTCCGCCGTGTCGTACGTCGTATAGTCAATGTTATAAACCGTTCGTTCGCTACTGATATAGTTGCCGTTGGAGAACCGGTAGTCTGTTTGTTCAATTAAGAGATAATCATCCAAAAGAAGGGCAAAGTCGTTTGAAACGCCCTGTTTGGAGAGCATTTTCAACCACTCGCTTTTGCTGATACGCGGCAAGCGAGTATATACCAGTTCTTTTATTTGGATGATATTAGGCATAGTTCTTTTCTACCAATTCCCTGTCCTTACCTTCTATTCCGTATAAAGCATAAACCTCATTATCCAATTGAGCCTCAAGCTTTGATGTGTCTGCATTGGGGTTTTGCTCTTTTGCTGCAATAATAGCTTTAACAATTTTGCTGATTGTTTTAGTATCTTTTGCTATAACAATAGGAAGTTGTCCTATTTCGTAACAATTTACGTGGTTGTTGGAACTTGTTTTACGGAATGCCCAATCTAATAACTGTGAGTTAAGTAATCCCATGATGTATAAATTAAGATTCTCATTTTTGAGCAATATTTTATTGAGAGAATTTCCTAAAATAAATTTTTGTTGGGGATTAGTCAAAGCAAAATGTAATCGTTTCCAGTCTACCATCCCAGTGATTTGCTGGCATACGAGAAAACTATGTTGCTGGTTATATTTGAGCACCTGTGGCTTAAATGATTTATCTACAAACTCATCTACATCATACATCATATAGAAGTCTTTTATATGGCGACCTCTTATCAATTTAATAGAACTTGATATTCCATTAAAGTAGGCTGAATCTGATGTTAAATTTAAATCTCCTTGAAGTGCATCTACATAATATGTGCTAAACAGCGAAGATTCTTCTTTAACTTTCTTCAAGATTGTAAATTCGTTTGGCTTTAACAAAGGTATTGCATAGTCTTCCGGATAAAACTCAATCAAAGCATCCTGCAAAATCATTTCCTTTTGCATAGTTTGAAGCGTAGTGCAATCATTATTTACAGAAAGCATAAATGCATGATTTGCCGGCTCTGATTTACGCAACAAATAAATACATGTTCCTTGGCAAACACTCGCAAAGACCTGTCCTGCCGGAGTTGGAGCTGTTTTCGGGAACTCTATCATCTGTTCCAAACATGAGTGCCTAAGTAATAATTCGCGTGTATATTTACTACTCATGTCACACATCAAACTGCTTTGAACAATCATACATGCAACTCCTTCTTCTTTAGCACTATTATATGAATGTTCAACAAACAGCTTGTACATATTTTGTTTTCCTGTGTCCTTTCCCTCTGAATATGGGAATTGCGTAGCACTATATATGCCTTTCGATACTTGAAAATACGGTGGATTGCCGATGACGATGTCGAAACCATCGGTTATGCCGAACATCCAATCGGGATCGAAGAATGGAGCAGCTTTGAGTTGGTCATATGGATTCCAATCGGTAATCTGCTTGATAGCGGCATTAAAGCCAACCGGATTACGTTTGTTTTGCTCTTTGGCAATCGCTTGTTGTAAACCTTTGATCTCTGCATCAATTCTATCCCGATGAATCTTATTGATGTCCTTGCGTACCACTTGCGGTTGTGCTTCGTCAAACAGGCTGGCTTGCGTATCCACTATTTCTTCCACTATCTTTTCTCCCTCGTACAAATCACGTTCCGCATTCAAGTGATTGATACGCGCCTCGTACATCTGAATTTTGACGGGATCAGGTTGCGTCGTGGATTGGAGAATATAGTTTTGTATCTCCTCGCGTTTGAGCCGATCTTCCTCACGTTTCTTTAATTTGGTGGTCTGTGTACGTACAGAGAAATGCGATTTGCGGATAGCTAACAGGTCGTTTTTCAGCTTGATAAGAGTTGCATCTTGTGTCCAATCGTCATCTGCATAGTTGCGTATGTCTGCCCGTAAGAGCGAGTTAGCTGCTACGAACTTAGTCTCCAAATTAGGCAAGGTATCTATGCCGTAGTTGTTATCCGGGTCGCTGTAGTTGATACGACTTTCGTCTTGCTCGCAGATAAGAGAGATAAAGAAACGCAGTTTACTGATGAGCATGGCAATCGGTTGAATATCCGAACCATAGATACAGTTATTGATGATACGCAGTTTGGTCTGATACGGGTCGAACTCCGAATCCAGTTTGCGGGTGATATGTACCATCTGTTGGAGCATACCCATTGGGAAAGCACCCGAACCGCACGCGGGATCAAGAATCTTACATTCGTATAGCGCATTTAGTGTTGCGGTACGTTGATCTTCGGTTAGTTCGAAATGTTTGTCCTCATAACTGATGAGTGCACGCCATGTATCTTCTTCAACGGATGGTACTTTGGTTTTGAGGTACGCTATGAGCGATTCATTGACCATGTATTCCACAATAGGTCGCGGCGTATAGAACGAACCGGTTGATTTGCGTGCCGACTCTTTGGTCTCGGGGTTATATGCTGCCAAGAGGTTTTCAAAGACTTGACCTAATAACTCCGGATCAAGCGAAACTTCTACTTCGGAAGGAGTGTTCTCTTGTACGGTGAAGTTATAGAGTTTGAGCAAGTTGATAAGACCCATGACAGAGATGGTATCTGTTTTCTTCTGCCCTTTATCTTCTACCGTTACATTCTCCATGTGTTCTTCAGCGAAGAACAAGCGATTGGGTATGAACGCACGGTATTTATAGTGACCGTCCTGCTTAGAATCGCGCGATGAGAAACCATCGAGGAACAAATCATTCTCTACTCCCAAATCGGATTTGGCATATTTGTCGAGGCATTCAAACAACCCGCAGTTCATAAACGGTACTTTACGGAAGAGTTCAATCACTTCTTCGGGCTGGATCTTGAACCACGACGCCTTGTTGCTATCCCGGAAAAGTGTCTTGACGCCAAAGCTGGTACTCTTGCCTTGGAACGGCTCTGACATAAAGCGGCGTTTGTCAATCTCGTTATTGAGGGTGGCAAAGAAGAGGTTTTGCAGGATGGCGTTGTAGTACTTTCCATCTTTCTCTGACTGCGGATCAAAGTTCGCCAGAATCTTATTCAGTTCGGTCTCGTCGAAGATTTCCGCAGGTACTAATTTCTTCTGCTTGATGAACCAGACGAACAAGAGACGTGTGATGAGACGAATGATCTTGATGGCTATGTCGTCGCGGTCATCCTTGCTGGTATTGACTAAATTAGGGAAGGTAACGCCGGTAGATGGTTCGACCGCCCAGAGATACCAATTGTATAGTTTGTTGTAGAACTCTTTGGTAAGTGCTTCGACAGAGAAACGACTTTGCAAATCTTCAACGGCAGAGAGTTGCTTGTTGCCATCCTTACGTGGAGCAATGCGCCCCATGTCGAAGAGGTATTTCTGCGGTGTGGTAAGCGAACCACCTTCACCGAGGAGATACGAATGGCGACGCGGGTTGGAATACGAACGAGTTACTTTCAAGTCATCCCATTCCAGCGTGATTTCCAAAAGCGAGAAACGCCATTGGTCACTTCCTTCCGGTACGAAAACAACCAATGCACGCTGATAGCCAATATCTTTCATCAAGCGGAAAGTTTCTTTGGCTATGCCAACGCGAGCATCGTTGGAAGAAGAATGATGAACCTCCAATATGATTACTTCGAGACTATTGCACTTGCCCAACTCCGTAACAGAACGTGTATATTCCCGTTCAGAATAAGTCCGTGCAACTACATTCTGCGTATAGTCTTCCGGTAAGAAAGTACGCAAGAAACGGAGGAAGGAATCCCTGTTATACTTCTCTGTGATAATCGATTTCATTCGTGTATTTCCATTTGCGGGTTAGTAACTATATTTTGTATCTCTTCTGCCAAGATAATTGATTCCGGAGAATTGCCAACAGAGTTATAATTGGCAATCGTGGATTCAATGTATTCCGGTGTTACGAAAGAAGGTAAATCATGCGGATCGTTTATCTTCCATTTGCCGATTTCGCGAACGTAGTATCCCGCTACGAGATCATTCTCAACTGCCATTTTGAGCATTTCCAGATAATCGGAATCCAAGGACTTACTTTGTCTCCAGATAGAGATTCGCTCCAATGCTTTTCGCTTGGTGGTTTCAATCTCCGGCGTCTCAGTCGGAAGGGTTTTCAACGATTGGCATAAAGGCTCGTATAGACTATAGAATCTTGCGTTGAGCGGATATGCCGGTTCGTTGGAGTCCGTTTGGAAAGCAGCAAAGGCTGCTTGCGGTGTATAGTTCGCGATTTTTTGCTCGTTGTCAATATGCCGGAATACGATGTCTGCGCCTTTGCGAGCAAAGATGAGCACGCCATCTTGCAGCGTATTAGAGCGGCGACATATCTTGCTGCGAGGCGGAAGGGCTTTTGCTTTTTTCATATCATCAGTACCTTCCAGTTCGTGCAACAGAGCAAGATACTGAGCATCCCACGATTCGGATTCCATCTCCTTAACCATCTCGTTGTATTGGTTTTCAAAGAAGTTTTGCAATTCTTCCTCTTTCGTCAGGACCTGCGTATCTTCTCCCATAACGGCGTGAATCATATCCATCTTGAGAGTAGATATCTCTTTGGTTCGTGTTTCCGTTTCTCCGATGGAGGTCGGGAAATAATTGTAGATGTATAGTTCGTCAAACACTTTCTTGTTGACACGATTGATACGACCTACGCGCTGGATGACACGCGTCGGGTTGTACGGGATGTCGTAATTGAAGATGATACCAGCGCGGTGGAGGTTGTATCCCTCGGAGATAGCATCAGTGGCCACGAGGATCTTGTATTCGTCCAATTGCGCGCTTGGATTGAGACCAGCGTCAAAGTTCTTACGAATGGTTTCCTTATTGCCCTTGCTGGAATTTTTGGAGGTGTACGTGAATACCGGCAGATTCTTACGACTAAGAGCCTCGCCTATGTATTGGGCTGTATCAGCATATTGCGTGAAGATAATAATCTTGCAGTTGGGATCATTCTCCAACTGCTCTTTTAGGAGTACCGCCAAGGCTTTCAACTTTGGATCGTGCGTTGTAGGTATCTTATTCCACTTGGCTTTTAGATCTTCGAGAATCTGAATATCGCCATTGAGATCTTCCATATAAGCATCAGCATCCAGGATGTCAAGTGGTATCTCAAACATACCTTTCGCATTTAGCGCTTTGATTGCGTCCGGTATCGTCTCTTCGTTGATCGTCTCAAACGTATCATCGTCAGAATCGTAGATAGCTTCAATATTAGGAAGCATACCTTTCTTATATACCGGTACTTTTTGGCGCTTATCAATCCAATTCTTGATGTTAAGGCAGTTCTCCAGCATGTTGTTAAGAGAGATCCGGAAAGCATGTTGCGAACTCTCAAAACGATGTACCAGCATGGTACGCATAAAGCTTGACAAGTTGCGTTGGCTACCAATGAAGAGGTTATACTCGATACCGGCATCCTCAACCAATTTCTTGAGTTTTTCTATCGCCTCTACATTGTTTCGCTTTACATACAGAGCGGGTTGATAACGAACCGCCTTGAACGTGTTTTTGCGGAGATCCTTATCCGCCAATATCTCCTCAGCAGATAGTTCACGTGCTATCTTTTGGTCGTTCTTTCGTGGATAGATACGGCTGAGGGTGTATACGTACAACGGAGCCAAATCATCCAAATCGTATTCTTTCAAACGCGGCGGGTTTACAATAGGGAACTCATATTCTTTCTTCTTCAAGTCCTTCTTGTAAACAGGAATCTTCTCCAAATCAAGACGCGAACGACGAATAACAATCGGGTTGATAATACGACGTATTTGGTCTCCTATATACCGCACCGAGTTTTTAATATCCTGCGCAGGGAGTGTTTTGTTCTTCTGTGCGTCTTTGAGTTTCTTGTATTCAGTAATCAAGCGTCCAAATTCCCGTCCGAGGTTTGATACCGTTTGTAACGTAGAGCGAGACGGAATCTGGAAGAGCTTTATCATCGTGTAGATATCCTCTGGCTTGTTGTTGAACGGTGTAGCAGTAAGTAAGAGAACCTTGTTTCCCTGACAGATCTCATGGAGGATTGCATAATCTTTGATGAACTCATTACGATAATAGTGCGCCTCGTCAATCATTATCAACCATTGCTCGCCTGCACGATGAGAGGTGAGGTAATAATCGCGAACCGCCTCCAAATTTCCACGCGAGAAGACTTGTGCGTTAAAACCAAAGTCAGAGCGATAATCATTCCACTGTGAAACCAAGTGCGGCGGGCAAACGATGATTGTGCGCAAATTAAGATTCCGTGCTATTGTTGAACCGACGATAGATTTACCTAGTCCGACCACATCAGCGACAATCACACCATTGTGCTGGCGAATCGTCTTGAGACCTAAACGCACAGCATCTACCTGATATTGCAGATCATCAAAGCGATTGTTGGTTATTTGTGAAGGCGATTGAATCCGCTCTGAGCGGTCAATGTTGAAATACTCATATAACACGCGCAAATACAGCAGATAAGGTGTCGGTAACTGTTCATACCAAATATGCTTGATAACACCATCCTCAAATAATTGGAGATGCTCTTGATCCACAATAACCGTTGCATCTTCCCAAAGTTGCTCGAAGATGGCCTTTGCATCGTCGTATTCCGGTTTTCTATGGAAACGGACATTGATTTCATTATTGCTGGTAAGACCGCTATACGTGAAGTTACTTGAACCGGTAATGACTGTGCCCGGTGTTTCACCATCCTCTGTCAGTTCATCCTTATAGGCGAATATATACATCTTGGCGTGGCATGGGTCAAGTGTCTTGCGAATTTCCAATTCACCCTTCTTTATCTTCTCGTAGTAAATTTTGAATGCTTGAGCCTGTTTGTCGCTCTCGAAATAGCTGGTCTCGTTGAAGAGGTTAACCAACGACTGGAAGAAATCCTCGCGAATTTCCTTGTTGGATGAGCGGTGCGACTGTGTATAGAAATCAAATTCACTGGTCTTCTTTAAGATATCGTGATCCATGTCGAGTCCAACCAATATACGCATCGGCTTGTCCTCAAGATTCTTGTATATCTCTTCCATGCCGGAGAAATAGAAGTACCCCACAAGAAAATCCAATGACTTGGTTTTCGATGGCAATAGATTGTTGATAATCTTCGACAGCGATTGCTCGCCCGCATTCCGCATAAAGTAACTCATGGCATAACCGATTAGCCTATATTCAACATATACACACAGAAAAAGCGCGAATAACTTCTGTTATCCGCTCTCTGTGGCCGTAGGATTCGCCGTGGTAGTCAGATAATGTGCAGTTACTCGCGCCGTGTATATAGTACGCCCAACATGCCACATGGACTTACGTCCAAGGGCATGGGCGAGTGAATATACACTCGTGAGCATCTACAACTCTTGTTTCTAACTACCTATTGAAAGTTCCTACGTTTCAGAGAGTAGAAAACAAGCGTGTAAACGCCTTTTCAGTATGTCTTTTTTATCGTTGTTCTCGCTGACGATTGTTTCCAGCGCTCCGTCGCGTTCGGCAAATTGTGCTAACGGATGCCACGCGGTGGCATAAAGCGCACAATTGCCTTCGCTCTCCCCCAAGAGTGCACTGCGTTAGCGCTCTTTTGGGACCCCATATTGGGTTGGCAAGAGTGTAAATCTATTTATTTCTCTTCATCAAATGGCAACTCATGTGCTTGAGTGTATTCAATGGGACGGATATGGTCAGAAGCTCGATCAGGAGAAATAATACTTCGTCCTAATCCCTTTTCTATATTTTCACGCGCAACGCGTGCGGCTTCACCTCCTTTACCGGCAACACGCTTGTTTTCTTCTATGCCTTGAGGATTATACTGCTTGGAAAATTCTGTAGTAGCTGCTTCTGCAAGAGTATTAAGAGCCAACTCCAAATTAGTCATATTGTCACGCAGATTCTCCTTTCTCAGTCCTTTGAAACTTTTGTACTCACGTGTGGTTTTACCGCTCCATGCTTTGGTGATAATGTCTGTCAAGAGCGCAAAATCGCGACCTTCTTGCATACCGCCACGCTTCCATTCATCCGTTAACTCCTTGCGGGTCTCAATAGATTTAACGCGTTGATTGATCCAATTCTCAGAATACCCCAAGCGGCGATAGTCGTTGATAGCCTGCTCAATGGATAGTTCGGGATCTTGCAATTGGTCAATACGCGCACTTCCCACTTGCGCCATCCATTGTTTGAATGGCTCTGCTTTCTTCGATGGAATAGACTGAATAATGCGCAGAAGTTGCTCAATATCAGCCACATCTGTAGCGCGGTTTTTGCCATCAGAAGCAGGTAATTTCAACTGTTTACAATTTGTAATCAGTTCATTTGCGCCCTCCTGTTTGAGACGTTTCTTAAGTACCGCCCAATATACCGTTGCACCGCGCGCATCAGGTTGTTCTGTTAACACTCCGACAACATCAGTAACAGAGAAATAGTATTTCTGTTCCTCATCATCCCAAACGGTGCGCACTTGTTTGTTATCAAATTCTTGTATCTTCAGTTCTCGTGACATATCTTAGTATTGTCAATAAACGCCTTTTATGTCATTCTTATCGTTGTTCCCGCTGACGATTGTTTCCAGCGCTCCGTCGCGTTCGGCAAATTGTGCTAACGGATGCCACGCGGTGGCATAAAGCGCACAATTGCCTTCGCTTTCCCCAAAACAACTTTTGCAAGTTCTTTCGGGGACCCCGAGTGGAGTCTCGGAGAGGACTATATTTCAACTGTTCAGGATTATTGAACAGTTAATTATCTTATCTTTTTCAATATGTCATCCGCATCTACATCCAACTGCGATATGGCACAAAGTTTCTTACCCATATCCTTCAGCGAGTGCCCGCAATGATATACCGTATCATCAACAATCAGCCAACGGTCGTGTGAGGCTTTTGCCCATTTATGCGTGTTGATCGGCTGTGCACTTCTGGAGGCATTATGTGCTTCGCGTAAGGATTTATACTCGCTATCAGAATAGATATCCGCTGTTACGCCTTTCGCACGCACATCCAATATGTCGAACGTGGCTGCATCTATATATGCGTCGATAACGATCACTCGCTTGGTGGCGGTTTTTATAATCTGCTCCAATACCACACGCGCCTCGAAGAATTGACCTTCATAGAACACTTGTTCAATAGGCGGCACGTTAGTTCGCACAAAGAAATCCACCTTATCTTGCAGTTCATGGATTTGCTCCGTATGTTCTTGCAATCGGCGATCCATGCGTTCCTCCATAGCTAATAGGCGCTGATTGACAGCATAACCGCGGAGCATGTATTCTTTTAAAATCTTGTTAGACCATCTGCGGAAAATAGTGGCGTTTTTGCTGTTTACGCGGTAACCAACTGATAATATGGCGTCTAAGTTATAGAACTGAGTGCTATAAACCTTGCCATCTGCGGCAGTATTTTCCAAAATGGAAATAACTGAATCTTTATCTAACTCTCCGTCTCGAAATATGTTAGCTAAGTGCTTTGAAATTGCTGGCACTTTCACTCCATACAAAGCAGCTATTTGCTGTTGCGTGAGCCAGACAGTTTCATCCTTCACTTGCACTTCCAATTGGAATTGCTCGTTAGGCTTGTATAATACAATCTCGTTTATCATGTTCTATATTATAGGTTGTCGCAAAATATGCGACAACTGGATTTATGCTTTCAATATATGCTTGCTTTCAACGTTCTCCAAAACGGTCATTTGTTGTCGGCATATCTCATCAATTTTTTTAATTGTACCAATTTCGGTACATTTAGATTCTAACCCCCTCGAAATCGATGGGGTTAAAGGGGTCGAATTTGACCACTTCCTAATTGTGGCGATTTCTTATCCTGTGGAACGATTATTACGCCATAATTAAAATCCGCCTACAAAGATACGAAAAATTTTTCAAATTTGCAAACCGGAGAGAAAAAAAGTTACAGAAAATGCAAAATTGTGCAAAAAGATTTGGAAAACACAAAATGTTTAACGTATCTTTGTGGCGGATTTTGGTTTTGATGGCTTAAAAAAGTGCAAAATTTTAACACAAAAATCCATAAATGTGATTTTTTCTGCTTTTTGGTCAATTTTTGGGTGTTTTTGACTCTAAAACGACCGGCATTTGAGGCTTATAGCATGCAAAAAACGGCAAAATAATGCCTCCTACCACTCTGATTATCATACAAAATTCCAATAATGCCACCTTTGCCTTACAACAATGTTAAAAAATATTAATGAATCTTGAAACACACCCCATTTCCCAGCCAAAAACGATCAAAAATACCCTCTGAAGGCTAACACCCGGTGACTACTATATAGAGGGGCATGTGTTTTTTAAGCACCCAGAATATTGTCACCCTGTGTAAGTATTATAGAGGGGCATTGTTTTTCGACCCATATAAGCCAACACCCTGTGTAAGTATTATAGAGGGCATAATTTATTAATCATT
>JAEEGJ010028217.1_pt1 | contig 11193 bp, 9 predicted proteins | sample 8958761 | NCBI WGS metagenome assembly JAEEGJ01 (sample SAMN16246546, study PRJNA631951) | gut metagenome | biome: gut microbiome; feature: rumen; material: RS-attached | host: Bos | place: Iran: Karaj | collected 2018-10
TGATACTAATAGAAAACATGCCAAAACTCAGAGGGCACAGGGCCCTGAGTCGCGCGACCTTTTCCGGCAGCACGAAGCCGTCGCGGGAACCCGCCAGCAGCAGGAAGGGCATGACCAGTCGCCTGAGGTCGGCATCGCTGAAGCTGGGCCAGGCATGGCAGTTGTCTTTGGCCGCGCGGAAGAGGGCCTGCCAGCCGCCTGAGGACGGATGCTCCGCCTGCAGCCTGGCAAAGAAGCGCGGCTGGCGCGCGAGGCCGCCCCTGTCCGGATCCAGTTCGGCGAAGAAGGCCCGCGCAGGCTCGTTGGCAACGCCCGCAGAGCCTATGGAGACAAGCGTGCGGCAGCGCTTGGGCGCAAGCACGCCAAGGCTCATGGCAACGTCGCCGCCCATGCTGTGGCCAGCCGCGTGCACCTGCCCGATGCCGAGTTCGTCAAGGAAGGCGAGCATGTGCCTGGCAAGATCCGGCGTTGTCCAGGAAGGCGGGCCGGCCAGCTCGCCCCGTGTCCCGGCAGGTCCGGCACCAGCACCCGGAAGCGGGCTGAGAGCATGCGGGCGAGGGGGGCAAAGGACGCGCCCGTGCAGAAGCCGCCGTGCAGCAGGAGCACGGGGAAGCCCTGCCCTGCCTCGCGGTAGCGGATACGCAGATCGCCGAGAACGGCTTCGGGCATAGCGCCTCCTGCTCAGAGGACAGGCAAGGCGCCCGGGGCCAGATCTGGACTGGCCAGGGGCGCCCTGCTGACTTTCAAAGATGGAAAGGCGCTAGTTCTCGACGACCGTGCCCAGCGGCTCGCCGTCCACGAGGTAGCGCTTCAGGGCCCCGCTCTCCGAGCCGTTGAGGATGAGCGCGCGGCGGCAGCCATGGTCGAGGGCGTTGAGGCAGGCGTCCACCTTGGGGATCATGCCGCCCGTGATGGTGCCGTCGGCCTTGAAGGCATCGATGTCGGCCCTCGTCAGCCGAGGCTGAAGCACGCCCTGCTTGTCGAGCACGCCGGGCACGTCGCTCATGAGCACGAAGTACTCGGCGGCCAAGGCGCCGGCAACCGCGCCGGCAGCCGTGTCGGCGTTGACGTTGAGGGCCCGGCCCTGCGGACCTTCGGCCACGGGGGCCACGACGGGCATGAAGCCGCCGTCCATAAGACAGGCAAGAACGGCGGGATCGACCTTCGTCACCTCGCCGACGTTGCCGAGCTCGGGCCTGCGCACCTCGGCATGGAGCAGGGAGGCGTCGCGGCCGCAGACGCCGCAGGCGCGCACGCCCTGCTGGACGAACTGGGCGACCACGGCCTTGTTGACCTGGCCCGCCAGCACCATCTCCACCGCCTCCATGGTGGCGTCGTCGGTGACGCGCAGGCCCTGCTCGAAGCGGCTCTCGATGTTCAGGCGCTTGAGCAGGGAGGAGATCTGGGGGCCGCCGCCGTGCACGACGATGAAGGATCGGCCGCCACGGGCCAGCTCCGTCAGGTCTCTGGCAAAGGCGCGACTCAGTTCAGGCACGGTCATGGCGTGTCCGCCGTACTTGATCACTACGGGAATGGTCTTCATGGATCTCCTCCTTAGCAAACAGTTGTCGTCAGCTGCCCTGCTCCGGCGGGCTGTCCGGATTGGCGCCGGCAGGCTGGCTTTCGCCTGCCTCCCCGGCAGACGGGGCGGGCTCGGCCGCCTTGCGCTCGAGGCGCTCCCTGCGACGCCGCTCGCGCTCAAGATTTTCCTCTGCCTGGTGCCGGCTCGCCTCGAGATGCTTTTCGGCCTTCCCCTCGGCGAAGGTCATGCGCGTAAAGCTGGTCCGCTCCATGTCGGGCAGGACGCGGACGACGGTCTGGACGCCGGAGCGCTCCTTCATCCAGACGCCGATCTCGCCGCCGGCCTGCACGGCCTTGGGGGCGTAGGAGGCGATCATGGCGCCGGCCAGGCGCCTGGCCTCGTCCGTCCAGGAGCGCCCCCGCCGCAGGAGGGCCAGAGGTCCCGGATAGTCGCACACGCCGGCCAGCAGGTCTTCAGACTCCTGGCTCTTCTTGAGCGTCTCGTTGTCGTAGCTGTTCCGACCCATGACGAGCCAGCAGGCCTGGCCTTCGGCGAGGAGCCAGTACTGCCGCCCCCAGGCCGCCAGGCGGTAGTCCGAAGCGGAAGGGGATCCGAGGCGGGTGCGTATGGGCCAGTAGCGTCGGGCGTTTTCGCGCTCCGCAAGCCAGCAGCCGCCGCCCGGCGAAGGAATTTCCTCAAAGCCGTAGGCCTTGGCCAGGGCGAGCTGGTCCTGGCGGCCGCGGCCGTGGATGCCGAGCAGCCTCGAACGGTCCACGAGGCCTGACGTCTCCATGGGCGTCGGATCGAGATGCAGGGCGCTCAGCGGCCGCAGGAGCAGGCCGTCCACGCCAGCCTCCCGGCGTATGGTGTTGAGCACGTCCCTGCGCTGGGACATGGGGCGCTGGCCCATGACTTCGCCTGTGGCGATGAACTTGGCGCCAAGCTCCTCCATGCGCCGCTTGGCAAGCCGAAGCAGGAGGATCTTGCAGTCCACGCAGGGATTCATGACCTTGCCGAAGCCGTGGGGGGGCCAGCCGCTGACAAGGGCGGCCATCTCCCTGGAGCAGTCCAGCGCCTCGACCTCCACGCCGTAGAGGCGCTTCCAGCGCTCCCGCGCCGAAGACGAGGGCGAGCCGAAGAAGGGCGACCAGAAATGCAGGCAAAGCATGCGCAGGCCCTGGTCCGCAAGCACTCTGGCGGCCAGTATGCTGTCCAGGCCGCCGGAGAAGAGAGAGACGCCGTCATAAATGTTTTCCATAGTCTGCTTTCTTATACGGGGGCTTGGATTTAGGCAAGGCGGAGCGCTTGGCGCTCCTTGCGGCTGGTTGCTTTATGGGAAATCCTTTTTTGACATTTATTTTACTTATAGGTAAAACTGCTTCCACGCACACGCCGCTCCCGCCGCAGGGCTGCGCTTCGCAGCTTTTCGGCCGCGTGTTGCCTTGCCCTTCGGCTAATGATAGAAAATCGACCTTTGCAAACGCCGTTTTGAGGAGAATTCCACATGGCAAGAAAAACCGCTTTGACTCCCGAAGAAGCCAAGCGCGAGGCGCTCGGCACCGCGCTGTCGGCCATCGAGCACAAGTACGGCAAGGGCGCCGTCATGAAGCTGTCCGACAGCGCCGTCGTCCGCATCCCGGTCATCCCTACAGGCTCCATCGGTCTGGACATGGCCCTCGGCGTCGGCGGCATCCCGCGCGGCCGCATCACCGAAATCTTCGGCCCCGAATCCTCTGGCAAGACGACGCTCACCCTGCACATCATCGCCGAGTGCCAGAAGCGCGGCGGCACCTGCGCCTTCATCGACGCCGAGCACGCGCTCGACACGACCTACGCCAAGGCGCTCGGCGTCGACGTCGACTCCCTGCTCATCTCCCAGCCCGACTACGGCGAACAGGCGCTCGACATCGCCGACATGCTCGTCCGCTCGGCGGCCGTGGAGCTGGTCGTCGTCGACTCCGTCGCGGCCCTGGTTCCCCAGGCCGAGCTCGAGGGCGACATGGGCGAGACCCAGGTCGGCGGCCACGCCCGGCTCATGTCCCACGCCATGCGGCGCCTTACCGGCACCATCCACAAGTCCCACACCGCCGTCATCTTCATCAACCAGATCCGCATGAAGATAGGCCAGATGGGCTACGGCAGTCCCGAGACCACCACGGGCGGCAACGCCCTCAAGTTCTACTCCTCGGTCCGCCTCGACATCCGCCGCGTCCAGACCCTCAAGGACAAGGACACCCCCGTGGGCTCCCGCACCACGGTCAAGGTCGTCAAAAACAAGGTCTCCCCGCCCTTCAAGAAGGCCACCTTCGATATCATCTACGGCCACGGCATCTCCCGCTCCGGCGAGCTCATCGACTACGGCACCGAGGGCAAGATCCTCGACCAGAGCGGCTCGTGGTTCGCCTACGGCGGAGAAAAACTCGGCCAGGGCCGCGAGAATATCCGCGCCATGCTGGACGAGGACGAGGATCTGCGCATGCGCCTCGAGGCCGACGTGCGCAAGTATCTCGGCCTGCCGCCGGACGACCAGCAGCCCCTCCCGGTCCAGGACGCCCAGCCCCAGGCCCAGCCTGCGCCGGCGAAGGACGTCCCCGCGCAGGAGCCGGATCCGGACTACGTCCCCGGCGCCGAAGAATTCTAGCCCCCCGTCTGCGGGCCGGCCCCGGGCCGGCCCGCAGGCCTTTCCCACCAACCCCTCTGCACTGCCTTCACGGAGCCCCGCACATGCTCACTGCTCAAGAAATCCGCCGCCGCTACCTCAAGTTCTTCGAAAGGCACGGCCACGCCGCCGTCGAATCCGGACCGCTGATTCCGCCGAACGATCCCACTCTGCTCTTCACCAACGCCGGCATGGTCCAGTTCAAGAAATGCTTCACCGGCGAGGAGGACAGGGGCTACACCCGCGCAACCACGGCGCAGAAGTGCCTGCGCGTCTCCGGAAAGCACAACGACCTCGAGAACGTCGGCCGCACCGCGCGCCACCACACCTTCTTCGAGATGCTCGGCAACTTCTCCTTCGGCGACTATTTCAAGCGCGAAGCCATCACCTGGGCCTGGGAGTTCTGCACCCAGGATCTGGAGCTGCCCAAGGACAAGCTCTGGGTCACCGTCTTCCGCGACGACGACGAGGCCGCCGACCTCTGGCACGAGATTGCGGGCCTGCCCTACGAGCGCATCGTGCGCATGGGAGAGAAGGACAACTTCTGGACCATGGGCGACACCGGCCCCTGCGGCCCCTGCTCGGAAATCTACATCGACCAGGGCGAGGACATGTCCTGCGGTCCCGACTGCGGCATAGGCAAGTGCGACTGCGACCGTTTCCTTGAAATCTGGAACCTGGTCTTCACCCAGTTCGAGCAGATGCCGGACGGCACCCGCGTTCCACTCGCCAAGCCCAACATCGACACCGGCATGGGCCTCGAGCGCATCGCGGCCGTCTGCCAGGGCAAGCGCTCCAACTTCGACTGCGACCTTTTCCAGAGCATCATCCAGTATGCCGCCAAGGTCGCCGGCGTCACCTACAGCCACAGCGCCCCCGACACCAACGACATCGACACCGCCCTGCGCGTCATTGCCGACCACAGCCGCGCGGCCGCCTTCCTCATCGCCGGCGGCACCCTGCCCTCCAACGAGAGCAGGGGCTACGTCCTGCGCCGCCTCATCCGCCGCGCCCTGCGCTTCGCCACCCTCATGGGCGTGCACGAGCCCTTCCTCTACAAGGTCGTGGGCAAGGTCATCGAGGTGATGGGCGAGGACTACCCCGAGCTCACGGAGAACGCCGATTTCATCACCCGTGCCGTGCGCCAGGAGGAGATCCGCTTCTCCGACACCCTGGACAAGGGCCTGCGCATGCTCGACAGCGAAATTTGCGCCTGCAGGGAAAAGGGCGCCAACGAGCTTCCCGGCGAGTTCTGCTTCCAGCTCTCCGACACCTACGGTTTCCCGCTCGACATCATCACTGACGTGTGCTGCAAGCAGGGCTTCACCGTCGACACGGCCGGCTTCGACAGGCTCATGGCCGAGCAGCGCGCCCGCGCCCGCGAGAGCCAGAAGAAGCTCGGCCTCCTCGGCCAGGATGCCAGCGGCGGCCACGGCATCTTCCAGCAACTTGCCGACGACGGCATCGAGTGCGTCTTCACCGGCTACGGCACGCTGTCCGATGAAGGACGCATCATCGCCCTGCTGGACAAGGAGGGCGCCCCGGCCGACAGGCTGGCCGAAGGCGAGACGGGCTTTGCCGTCACCAACCGCACGCCCTTCTACGGCGAATCGGGCGGCCAAGCCGGCGACACCGGCACCATGGCCGACGAGGGCAGCCTTGCCGAGGTGACCGCCACCCTCAAGCCTGCCCCGACCCTCCTCATCCACGCCATCAAGGTGGTGCGCGGCGAAATCGCCATGGACAGGCAGGTCTCCCTGGCCGTCGATGCCGAGCGCCGCATGGACACGGCCCGCAACCACTCCTGCACCCACCTGCTCCAGGCCGCCCTGCGCAAGGTGCTCGGCCCCCACGTCAAGCAGGCCGGCTCCCTCGTCGAGCCCGGCCGCCTGCGCTTCGACTTCAGCCACATCCAGGCCATGACGCCGGATGAGATCGAGGCCGTCGAGCGCGAGGTCAACGGCGCCATCATGGCCGACCTTGCCGTCACGACCAAGGTCATGGACCACGACGAAGCCATGAAGAGCGGCGCCATGGCCCTCTTTGGCGAAAAGTACGGATCCAAGGTCCGCGTGGTCTCCATGGGCGAGGGCGACGAACTCTACTCCAGGGAGCTCTGCGGTGGCACCCACCTCGGCCGCACCGGTCAGGCCGGCTTCTTCCTCATCCTCTCCGAGTCCGGCGTTGCCGCCGGCGTGCGTCGCATCGAGGCCGCCACCGGCTGGAACGCCTTCGGGCAGGCAGCCTGCATGCGCAAGAACCTCGCCTGTCTCGCCCACCAGCTTAAGGCGGCCCCCGAACAGCTGGCCGACCGCCTCGAAGCCATGCAGGCCAAGCTGAAAAAGCTCGAGAAGGCTAGCGAAAAGGCCTCTGCCGCCAGCCTCACCGGCGCGGACATCGCGGCCTCGGCGGAGGAGATTGGCGACGTCAAGATTGCCTGCGCCACCCTCGACGGCGTCAACGTCAAGGCCATGCGCAGCCTCATGGACGACGTGCGCTCCAGAATGCCCTCGGGCGTGGCCGCCCTCTTCTCCACCGAGGGAGAGAAGGTCTCCATCATCGTCTATGTGTCCAAGGATCTCCACGGCAGATTCACCGCCCCCGCGCTCATCAAGGAGGCGGCACCCCTCTGCGGCGGCTCCGGCGGCGGCCGTCCCGACCTGGCCCAGGCCGGTGGCACGAAGCCCGACGGCGTGACCGCGGCCATTGCCAAGCTCAAAGAGCTGATGGCATAGTTCCCTCCTGTACTCCGACGACTTCGCAGCCCAGCGTCCGCCAAGGCGGGCGCTGGGCTATCGAGAAATATGCGACCGAAACGCCGCCCTTCTGCGGCGGGCCGGAATAAGGTACTTCGCTATGATTGGCATTTCTAAACTCTACTGCGGACAGGCCGAAGAGTCCGACGTCCTTCGCTACGGACGCGACTCCAGCAAGCTGCCCTCCCACCTGCTCCAGTTCTCCAAGGACAAGAAGCCGGTCATCGTCTGGAACATGACCAAGCGCTGCAACCTGAAGTGCGTGCACTGCTACGCCCAGGCTGTGGACGTCCACGGCAAGGACGACATCTCCACCGAGAAGGCCAAGGAGATGATCGACGATCTGGCCGCCTACGGCTGTCCCGTCATGCTCTTCTCCGGCGGCGAACCCACGGTCCGCGAGGACCTCGTCGAGCTGGCCAGCCACGCCAAGGGGAAGGGCATGCGCGCCGTCATCTCCACCAACGGCACGCTCATCACCAAGCAGAAGGCCCGCGAGCTCAAGGGTGTCGGGCTCTCCTACGTCGGCATCTCCATGGACGGCATGGAGGAGGTCCACGACAAGTTCCGCGCGGTCAAGGGCGCCTTCAGGAAAGCTCTCGACGGCCTTGCCAACTGCCAGGAGGAAGGCCTCAAGGTCGGCCTGCGCTTCACCATCAACAAGCGCAACGTGGACCAGATCCCAGGCATCTTCCAGCTCCTCAAGGACCACAACGTACCGCGCGCCTGCTTCTACCACCTCGTCTACTCCGGCAGAGGCTCCTCCCTCATCGAGGAGGACCTCAACCACGCCGAGGCCAGAGCCTGCGTCGACCTCATCATCGACGAGACCCGCAAGTGCTTCGACGAGGGCAAGCCCAAGGAAATCCTCACCGTGGACAACCACGCCGACGGCCCCTACCTGTGGATGCGCCTGCAGCGCGAGGATCCCAAGCGCGCCGAGGAGGTCTTCCGCCTCCTGCAGTACAACGAAGGCAACAACTCCGGTCGCGGCATTGGCTGCATCTCCTGGGACGGCAAGGTGCACGCCGACCAGTTCTGGCGCGAGCACGTCTTCGGCAACGTTCTGGAGCGCCCCTTCTCCCAGATCTGGGACGATCCCGCCATCGAGCTGCTCCACAAGATGAAGGACAAGAAGCGCTACGTGGGCGGCCGCTGCGCCAAGTGCAGGTTCCTCAACATCTGCGGAGGCAACTTCCGGGCCCGCGCCGAAGCCTACTACGGCGACGAGTGGGCGCAGGATCCGGCCTGCTACCTGACCGACGAGGAAATCGGCCTCAAGTAGCCCCCAGCAAAGCGCTCGACGGCTCCGGAGCTTCTCCGGAGCCTTTTTCGAATTTCTCCCCCCACACGCTGGGGGCACAGCAAGGAGACCACCATGAGCAGCTTCTTCCGCGGCAGGCGCATCCGCCAGACGCCGCAAATGCGCGACTTCTTCCGCGAAACGCCCCCGCTTCTCAAAGAAGACCTGATCATGCCCTACTTCGTGGTGAACAGCGGCGACGCCTCCCTGGAACAGGAAATCGCCACCATGCCTGGCCAGTACCAGCTCTCCCTTGCCAAGCTGGAGGAACACGTGGCCAAGGCCGTGGACATGGGCCTGAAGAACGTCATCCTCTTCGGCGTCCCCGCCAAGAAGGACGAGCAGGCCACCGGTGCCTGGAAGGAGGACGGCATCATCCAGCGCGCCACCCGCCTGCTGAAGAAGCGCTTCCCCAGCCTCTTCGTCATAACCGACGTGTGCCTGTGCGAATATATGAGCCACGGTCACTGCGGCATCCTCGCCAAGAACGGCCAGGTGCTCAACGACCCCACGCTGGAGCTGCTGGCCAAGACCGCCGTGAGCCAGGCCAAAGCAGGCTCCGACATGGTCGCCCCCTCCGACATGATGGACGGTCGCGTGGCGGCTATCCGCGAGGCCCTCGACGAGGCCGGCCTCGTCAACACGCCGGTCATGTCCTACGCGGCCAAGTTCGCCTCGGCCTACTACGGCCCCTTCCGCGACGCGGCCCAGTCTGCCCCTGCCTGCGGCGACCGTAAGTCCTACCAGATGGATCCCGGCAACGGCCGCGAGGCCATGCGCGAAGTCTTCGCCGACCTCGAGGAGGGCGCCGACGCCATCATCGTCAAGCCCGCAGGCCCCTACGGCGACATCCTTCGCCAAGTGCGCGACGCCGTGGACGTCCACGTCTGCGCCTACCAGGTGAGCGGCGAATACGCCCTCATCCGCGCGGCCGGACTCAACGGCTGGGTGGACGAGGAGCGCGTCATGATGGAGTCTCTGCAGGGCCTCAAGCGCGGCGGCGCAGACAGCATCATCACCTACTTCGCCGAAACCATCCTCGCCAAGGGGCTTGCCCGATGAACTGCCATCCCATGCACGGCTGTCCGCACGGCCAGGACGCCAAGGGAGGCATGCCGCAGGGCATGAAGGGGATGGGGCCCAAGACGCTTGAGGACGGCAGCCCCGCCTGCCGCCTCATCGCCTGGGAAGTCACGCGCTCCTGCAACCTCGCCTGCAGGCACTGCCGCGCCGAGGCGCATCTGGAGCCCTATCCCGGGGAACTGGACCACGACGAGGCGATGCAGCTCATCGACACCTTCTCGCAGGTGGGCAATCCGCTCATCATCTTCACGGGCGGCGACCCCATGATGCGCAAGGACGTCTACGAGCTCGTGCGCTACGCCCACGATCGGGGCCACATCTGCGCCTTCTCGCCCAACGGCACCCTCATCGACGAGGCCTCGGCTAAGAAGATCCGCGATGCCGGCGTGGACCGCGTGTCCATCTCCATCGATGCCGCCGACGCCGAGACGCACGACGCCTTCCGCTGCCACAAGGGCGCCTTTGCGGCATCCCTCAACGGCATGCGCCTGCTCAAGGAAGCGGGCGTACCATTCCAGATCAACACGACCGTCACCAGGAACAACCTCGAGAGCTTCACCCGCATCTTCAAGCTCTGCGAAGAGCTCGGGGCAGCTGCCTGGCACATCTTCCTGCTCGTCCCCATGGGCCGGGGCTCCGGCCTCGCCGACCAGGTCATCAGCGCTCAGCAGTACGAAGAGGTGCTGCGCTGGTTCTACGGCTTCCGCAAGCAGACGGCAATGCAGCTCAAGGCCACCTGCGCGCCGCACTACTACCGCATCATGCGCCAGATGGCCAAGGAAGAGGGCGTGCCCGTCGACGTGAAGAACTTCGGCATGGACGCCCACACCCGGGGCTGCCTTGGCGGCACGGGCTTCTGCTTCATCAGCCACACCGGCATCGTCCAGCCCTGCGGCTACCTGACGCTGAACTGCGGCGACGTGCGCCAGGCGCCCTTCCCGGAAATCTGGCGGACGAGCGAATACTTCAGGCAGTTCCGCGACCAGTCCTGCTACAAGGGCAAGTGCGGCGTGTGCGAATACCACAAGGTCTGCGGCGGCTGCCGCGCCAGGGCGTACAGCATCAACGGCGACCACCTTGGCGAGGAGCCCCTCTGCTCCTACATCCCCCAAGCCCTGAGGAAGAAGACCGATGCCTGACGCCTACACTATGGACGCAACCGACAAGGCCCTGCTCGACATCCTGCAGTCCAACTACCCGCTGGTTCCCCGCCCCTACGCCGAGATGGGCGCCTGCGTGGGCATCAGCGAAGAGGATGCGCTTGCCAGAGTCGTCAACCTGCGCAGGCACAGGATCATCCGCCGCATGGGCGCGAACTTCCAGTCCAAGAAGCTGGGCTGGGTGTCCACCCTCTGCGCGGCCAAGGTGCCCGAGGACAGGATGGAGGCCTTCGTCGAAGCCGTGAACGCCGAGCCGGGCGTCACGCACAACTACGAGCGCGAAAACGCCTACAACATCTGGTTCACCTTCATCGGCCCCTCCAGAGAGCATGTCCAGGCTAGGCTCGATGCCATCACGGCCAAAACCGGCATTCCCATCCTCAACCTGCCCGCCACCAAGCTCTTCAAGATCCGCGTGAACTTCAAAATGGCCGAGGACGAAGGCTAGCGACAGGAAAATTTGCGTCAGATGCAATTTTTGCTTGCCAAGGTCCGGCCTTTCCTGTAAACACTTTTTTGTTCAACGCCGTACGGCAATGCCGAGGTAGCTCAGTTGGTAGAGCAGGGGACTGAAAATCCCCGTGTCAGCAGTTCAATTCTGTTCCTCGGCACCAGAAAAATCAAGGGGTTACGAGAAATCGTAGCCCCTTTTCTTTTCCGGCTCCCCGATTTTTTACAACCCTTTTACAACCTTTTCCAACCCTTCATAA
>JAEEGJ010028219.1_pt1 | contig 11192 bp, 6 predicted proteins | sample 8958761 | NCBI WGS metagenome assembly JAEEGJ01 (sample SAMN16246546, study PRJNA631951) | gut metagenome | biome: gut microbiome; feature: rumen; material: RS-attached | host: Bos | place: Iran: Karaj | collected 2018-10
ATCTTGGGCTCTGTTCCGGAGGGTCTTATTGCAAACCAGGTATCGGCTCCTTCCAGGAAGAATCTGAGCGCATTGGTTCCCGGGATCTTATTCTCCGGGTGTCTTATATCTTCTCCGCCGTCCTTATAATCCATGAGTTTTACGACCTTCCTGCCTGCGATCTCCGAAGGCGGGCAGCTTCTTACATGTTCCATCATCCTTCCGATCCTCTTTGAGCCTTCGATGCCTTCGAGCACGAGGTTCGGTTCATCCTCGGCATAGAATCCGTACTTTTCATACAGTCCCATGAGAACCTGGTAGAGGGTCTTTCCTTCTTTTTTCTTATAATATGCGGCAGCTTCGGCAACCAGCATTCCCGCACTTATTCCGTCCTTGTCACGGATATCGGAGCATGCGGCATATCCGACCGACTCCTCATATCCGAAGAGGTACCTTTCGTAATTCTTTTCGAGGAAGGGTATCAGTCCGCAGATGTTCTTAAAGCCCGTGAGGGATTCGTACATCTTCACGCCGTAGCTTTCCGCCATCACCGAGGACATCGTCGACGTGACAATCGATTTGACCATCGCCCCGTTTTCGGGAAGTGTGCCCGCATCCTTCATTCCGTCGAGGATATAGCCGACGAGAATGTATCCTGTCTGGTTTCCGTTAAGGGGCAGGTACTCTCCGTTATCCATTAAAAGCTCGATCGCAAATCTGTCGGCATCGGGATCGGTCGCCATCAAAAGCTCGGCACCGGTCTTCTTTCCGATTTCCTCGGACATTCTGAATGCCTTGGGATCTTCGGGATTGGGATAGCCTACTGTGGTAAAGTCCGGGTCGGGATCACGCTGCTCTTCCACTATGGAAACATTCGTAAATCCCCTGTCCTTCATAACGGTCATAAAAGGAATGCTTCCCGCACCGTTAAGAGGTGTGTAGACAATGGGAATGGACAGGTCGAGTTCCTTTCCCTTATGTATTGCAAGGCTTTCGATCCTGTCGAGATACTTGCGGTCATATTCTTCGGAAAGAACGATTATCAGATCCTCGGACACCGCCTTTTCGTAAGCTTCGTCAAGCGAAGCATCGAGCATCCTCATTCCTTTTATTCCCGAGAAATAATCGACCGCCTCGATACACTCGGTCATGCCGTCGGCAACGGAAGAGCTGACCTGGCAGCCGTCCTCCCAATATGCCTTGAAGCCGTTATATTCTCTGGGGTTGTGTGATGCGGTGATATTGATGCCCGATACGCAGCCGAGATGCCTTATCATAAAAGCAAGCTCGGGTGTGGGGCGAAGTGAAGGAAATGTATATGCCCTGATGCCGTTCTCGGCAAGGATCAGGGCGGTCATCTTGGAAAATTCCGCGGAAAAATGCCTGGGGTCATGAGCTATGACCACGCCCTTTTTGCAGGCTTCGGGTCCTTTCTTTACTATATAATCGGCGATGCCCTGTGCGGCGCGTCCTACGGTAAATCGGTTCATGCGGTTTGTTCCCACACCAACCTTGCCGCGAAGACCCGCGGTTCCAAAGGACAGATCCTTGTAGAACCTGTCTTCAAGCTCGCCCTCATCGGTTACATTCATCAGTTCTTCATACAGAGGATCTTCTTTTTCAAGACTGTTTTTCCATATCTGAACCGTTTCGTTATATGCCATTTTTCCCGCCCTCCGATACCCTTTCATTTTATCACTTTGACCCCTTGTATCCAAATGGTTTGTATGACTGAAATGCTTTGACTTGACCAAATCATAAAACTATAATTGAATAGTATGATTTTATGATTTAACGATTGGAGTAATATGGTAGGGAGAATATTAGAAGAGGTAAAGGAGTACACGCTTCCTTCGATCCTGACCCCGGTCTGTATGATCGTGGAGGTTGCGACCGAGATGATAATTCCGCTCCTTATGGCCTCAATAATCGATGACGGCGTCTATGCCGGAAATATGCAGCATATTGTCACGATAGGAATGCTGATGGTTTTATCTGCGGTGATCGCATTTATCACCGGTGTCCTGGGGGGAAGATTTGCGGCGGTTGCTTCAACCGGACTTGCACGTAACTTAAGAAAGTCCATGTACGAAAGAATACAGACTTTCTCTTTTTCAAATATCGACAGATTCTCGACATCCAGTCTTGTAACAAGACTTACGACCGATGTCACCAACATCCAGAATGCTTACCAGATGATGCTCAGAATGGCAATGAGAGCTCCGATGACTCTTATAATCGCCATGTTCATGACCTTCAAGATCAACGCCCGCATTGCCCGGATCTATCTGTATGCGGTCATTTTCCTTGCGATAGTCATCATCATAATAATGAACAGCGCGACCAAGCTCTTCAAGCAGGCATTTCCGAAGTACGATGCGCTCAATGAGTCCGTTCAGGAGAATGTCACGGCGATCCGTGTGGTCAAGGCCTATGTACGTGAAAACGAGGAGATCAGCCGATTCAAGAAGGCTTCCAAGGCAATCTACGATATCTTCTGCAAGGCAGAGGGCAAGGTGGTTCTTAACATGCCCATCATGACCCTGACGGTCTATACCTGCATTCTCACCATAAGCTGGATGGGCGCGAAGATGATCAGCGTAGGCGACCTGAAGACCGGTGAACTGATGAGCCTTCTTACCTATTGTATGAACATCCTGATAAGTCTGATGCTGCTTTCGATGATCTTTGTAATGATCACCATGAGCGCTGCAAGTGCTGAGCGTATCGCAGAGGTTCTTAATGAAGAGTCGGACATTCAGAATCCCGAAAAACCCATCATGGAAGTAAAGGACGGATCCGTATCCTTTAAAAACGTATCCTTCGCCTACAATTTCGATAAGGGTGGAAAACCCGTACTCGAAAATATAAACCTTGAGATAAAGTCGGGCGAGACCATAGGAATCATGGGTGCGACCGGCTCGTCCAAGTCAACACTGGTAAGCCTTATCAGCAGACTTTATGACACAACCGAAGGAAGCGTTTATGTCGGCGGACAGGACGTAAGGGATTACGACCTTACCGTGCTGCGCGATTCCGTTTCCGTGGTTCTCCAGAAAAACCAGCTCTTCTCGGGTTCGATCCTCGAAAACCTCCGCTGGGGCAATCCCGATGCGACCGAAGAAGAATGCAGGAAAGCATGTGAGATGGCATGCGCCGACGAATTCGTAAGCAAAATGCAGGATGGCTACAACACCCATATCGAACAGGGCGGCACCAATGTATCGGGCGGTCAGAAGCAGCGTCTCTGCATAGCCAGGGCACTTCTCAAAAATCCCAAGATCCTCATACTCGACGATTCGACCAGCGCCGTTGATACCGCAACCGATGCCAAGATCCGTCAGGCCTTCAGATCCCGGATCCCCGGTGTGACCAAGTTCATCATTGCCCAGAGAATATCCAGTATTCAGGATTCCGACAGGATAATAGTCCTCGATAACGGCCGCATAAGCGGAATCGGAACACACGAAGAATTACTCGAAAAGAACGAGATCTACCGCGAGGTATACGAATCCCAGACCGGCGGATCCAGAGATTTCGATGAAACGGAGGTGGACTAAATGCCGGGACCAGGTAGCAGAAACACACTCGGAAGACCCGTGCCTAAGGTTGAAAACCCCGGCAAGCTCTTCTTACGCATAATGGGCTATGTTTTCAGAGATTACTTTGTCCAGTATGCAGTTGTTTTAATTTGCATAATCTTATCCGTCGAATGCTCACTGCAGGGAACGCTCTTCATGAAGGAACTGATAGATAAGTACATCACACCTTATCTCCTCGATCCCGATGCACTTCCCAACTTCACGCCCCTGGCGCATGCGATCACAAGAGTCGCCATATTCTATGCGATCGGCGTAATCGCAAGCTTCATCCAGCAGAAGCTCCTTATAAAGATCACCCAGGGAACAATGCAGTCAATGAGGAACGATCTCTTCGAAAAGATGGAGAAGCTTCCCATTAAATACTTTGATACCCACACCCACGGCGATATCATGTCGATCTACACCAATGATATCGATACGATGAGAATGATGGTATCCCAGAGCATTCCCCAGTTCATCAACTCGGCGATCACGATCGTATCCGTATTTGCTTCAATGGTCGTGCTCAGCGGAACAATGACCGCGGTCACCGTGGCCATGATAGGCGTAATGCTCCTCTGCACGGGATTTGCGGCCAAGAACAGCGGAAAGCATTTCGTAAGGCAGCAGAAACAGCTGGGCGGAGTTAACGGTTATATAGAAGAAATGATCACCGGCCAGAAGGTAGTCAAGGTATTCTGCCACGAGCAGGCCGGAATAGAAAAGTTCAACGAACTCAACGATGAGCTTTTCGATGCGGCATCCAAGGCTAACAGCTACGGTAATGCCCTTCCTCCCATAAACGCACAGCTCGGCAACTTAAGCTACGTGCTCTGTGCGATAACCGGCGGTGCTCTCGCACTCAGCGGAAATCTGTCCGTCGGATCGGTCGCAACCTTCCTGACGCTGAATAAGAGCTTCAACATGCCCATCTCCCAGGTTGCCCAGCAGTTCAACTCGATCATCATGGCAATGGCGGGCGCCGAGAGAATATTCGGACTGATGGATGAAAAGCCCGAGGTCGACGAAGGCTATGTCACCCTGGTCAATGCAAAGAAAGAAGACGGAAAGCTTGTCGAATCTGAAGAGCGTACCGGAATGTGGGCATGGAAACATTTCCACAAAGCCGAAGGCACCACCGATTACAAACCCCTTGAAGGAAATGTCGTATTTGACGGCGTGGACTTCGGATATACCGACGAGAAGATGGTTCTCCACGATATCAAGCTGGAGGCAAAGCCCGGTCAGAAGATCGCATTCGTAGGATCGACCGGTGCCGGCAAGACCACAATCACCAACCTGATCAACCGCTTCTATGACATCCAGGACGGCAAGATCAGATACGACGGCATCAATGTTAACAAGATAGTAAAGGCGGATCTCAGAAGATCGCTCGGAATGGTTCTTCAGGAAACCTGTCTTTTCACCGGAACCATCAAAGATAACATTCGTTTTGGAAAGCCCGAGGCCACCGATGAAGAGATCATAGCCGCCGCAAAGCTTGCAAATGCCGATGAGTTCATATCAAAGCTGCCGGACGGATATGATACAATGCTCTCAGGCAACGGAGCCAACCTTTCACAGGGACAGCGCCAGTTACTCGCGATCGCAAGAGCGGCTATCGCAGATCCTCCCGTACTCATTCTTGACGAGGCCACCAGTTCTATCGATACCAGAACCGAACGTATCGTACAGGAAGGTATGGACAAGCTGATGCACGGAAGAACCTCTTTCGTTATCGCACACAGACTTTCCACCGTAAAGAATGCCGACTGTATCATGGTAATGGAACAGGGAAGGATCGTCGAAAGAGGTACCCACGACGAGCTCATAGATCTGAAAGGACGTTATTACACACTGTATACGGGCAATTCAATTGCATAACGTGTGTTTTATAACATATATTATTAAATGCAGGAGGGGTATTGAATGTACGATAAACAAAGTAATACCATATGGCTCGGAAAGAGCGGCGACAAGAAGATCTGCATCTATCCCAAGATGGCTAACCGTCACGGAATGATCTGCGGAGCTACGGGTACAGGTAAGACCATCACTCTCAAAGTTCTCGCGGAGAGCTTCTCGGATATGGGAGTTCCCGTATTCCTCGCTGACGTAAAAGGTGACCTCGCAGGCTTCTGCGTTCCAGGCAAGGATTCCGAGGACATGCAGGCAAGAATTAAGAGATTCGGTCTCGACGAAGCCGGATTTGCCTATGATTCGTATCCGACCAACTTCTGGGATGTATATGCGGAAAAAGGAATGCCCTTAAGGACAACCATCTCCGAAATGGGTCCTCTCCTTCTTTCCAGGATACTCGATCTTAACGATACCCAGTCCGACGTTCTTGCGATGATCTTCAAGATCGCCGACGACAACAATATGCTCCTTATCGATACCAAGGATCTCAAGGCAATGCTCAACTATGTGGCTGACCACAGCAAGGAATATGCCGCAGAGTACGGATCCATCGCAAAGCAGAGTGTAAATGCGATAATCAGATCCCTCGTAACACTTGAAGGCCAGGGCGGCGAGATGTTCTTCGGAGAGCCCGCACTCTCCATCTCCGACTGGTTCCTCCAGAGCTCCGGCAAAGGAAGCATTCAGGTGCTCGACTGCCAGAAGCTTGTAAACCATCCCGATATGTATGCAACCTTCATGCTCTGGATGATGAGCGAGCTGTTCGAGACACTTCCCGAAGTCGGCGACCAGGATAAGCCCAGAATGGTCTTCTTCTTCGATGAAGCACACATGTTATTTGATAATGCTCCCAAGGCTCTGATGAGCCGTATAGAGCAGGTTGTAAAGCTCATCAGGTCAAAGGGTGTCGGAATCTTCTTCGTAACGCAGAACCCCAGGGACATCCCCGATTCCATCCTTGCACAGCTCGGAAACAAGATCGAGCATGCCCTCCACGCATACACTCCCGCGGAGCAGAAGAGAGCCAAGGCAGCCGCAATGAGCTTCGTAGAGAATCCCGAGTTCGATACATATGAAACTCTCCTCTCTCTCGGAACCGGTGAAGCCCTCGTATCCGTTCTCGATGAAAAGGGAATTCCCACAATGGTCGAAAACACCAAGATCCTTCCTCCCTGCTCACTTATGGGCTCGATAGATGACGGAACAAGGGATACCGAGATAAGAAAGAGCATCCTCTTCCCGAGATACAGCGACTATTTCGACAGGGATTCAGCATTTGAGTTCCTTCAGAGGAATCAGACACTCGTTGAGGGTGAGGTTCCCGCAGGAGCACCCGCTGATGCAGCTCCCGCACAGGGTGCTAAACCCGCAAAGCCCGACAAGAATTCCATGAGCTACAAGACAGCCAAGGCTGCACAGAGCGTAGCCAAGACCGGAGCCGGAACCGTAGGCCGTGAAGTAGGTAAAACGGTGGGCGGAGCGATCGGCGGAAAATTCGGTAAGACCCTCGGTGGAAACATCGGATCGAGCATCGGAAGAAACTTCCTCGGAGTGTTCTTTAAGTCGTAAGCTTAATCACATAAACGTTAAGTACCCCGTGAGCGGATTTTGGCTCACGGGGTATTTTTTTGTCCGTCGTTTTACCTCCGGCAGGTCCGAAATGAGCAATTTGCTTTACATAATCTCGTTTTTGACATTTCTGTCAGCAGACATAAAATCGTATAAAGTATTCGCATTTTATTTGCAACCAATCGATATCTTGAAAGATTACCCGCTAAATCCTTTGTCACATTTCCACTTTATGACACAGACGTCTGTGGAAAAATAGGAGATTTGGTTGTATTTTCAAGGGAAAGTTATCCACAATAATTGACATCATAAAAACTAACACGAGTGTCGTCATTAAAATTTTGTATACACAACACATAATATAAAATTCTCATGTCACTTTTTGGTCCCAAAATCGCCTCAAAAAAATCTTTCCGGAGATTTCTTTATCCTTCCTCTTTTTCAGAGCTGAAATTGGCACTGATCACATCCGGATAAGCTGCCTTACGTCGGGCGTATCACTTAATCAGGTCTCTTCCATCCCTCCGGCAATTCATCCGGGCGGCCTTTCGTTAAGTACACGCTTGTTTACTAAACAAGTTATAGTAATATATGTTATTTTACTTAACGCATCCATTTTACATCCCCTGTCCCCCATCATCCCGAAGGGTAGTTTTATGATACGGCCACTTACAAAAGTTCAATTTCAGAGATCGGATCCGGGTCAATTTTTTACCGGAGGAGCAATACGAAATTTCAGGTGAAAGATCTCCGGATCCGTTTTCCGACTTCCGGTCATCCGGACTTGGAATTGAATGAAAACTTAATGATTTTTCCCTTTTACAATGGAAAGATTTATATTAAAATGGTTTTACGCCCTAAAAGCGAATCACGTACTTCTGAAAGGAGTCTGTCATGAGTAAAAAATTCGGTAAATTCCTGTTAGGTACTGCAGTTCTCGGCACCGTAGCCGCAGCAGCAGCTTATTATTATTATCAGAAGAAGGAAGAGCCCATCATCCTCGACGGAGATGATGAAGCTGAAGAGGCTCCCACCCGTTCATATACCTCCCTTGACGATATTTCAGAGGTAGCAAAGAAGTTCACCGAGTCTGCCAAGACCACCGCGGGCAAGGTTTCCAAGAGCGCCAAAGAGGCATATACCAAGGTAAAGGACAGATTCGCATCATCCGATGATCTTGACGATCTCTTCGAGGATTTCGAGGAGGACGAAGAGGAAGAGGAAGCTGATTTCACTCCCCTCTCCGAAACAGCCAAGGAAGCAGTTAACGAAGCAGGAAAGACCGTTGAAGAGTTCTTCGATGACAGCGACAATGCTGAAGGAACTTCCGAAGAAGTAGATAAATAAGATAAATGCATATTAAAGGGGATAGCCGAAAAGCTATCCCCTTTTTGTATCTGTTTTTAGCTTTTTCAAGGCAAAACCGGCTTCCGGGCACAGATCAGTACTTTTCCCAGACCAGACCCTTTCCCTTTGTAAAGACCCTTGTTTCCTCCATAGGCATCGGCTTTCCGAAATAGTAACCCTGAGCCCTCTCACATCCGGTCTCACGCAGGAATCTGAAGTGTTCTTCGGTCTCGACACCCTCGCACAGAGGCTCAAGTCCCAGTCCGCAGGCACCCTTTATGATATAGGTCATAAGCTGGCCTGTCTTGGGATTGGTATCGTACGAACGAAGGAATATAAGGTCCATCTTAAGAACGTCGAAATCATATTCCGCGATGGTATTGAGTGATGAATACCCGCTTCCGAAGTCATCCAGCCACAGGTGGTATCCCTTGGTACGCATCTTGTCGCACTCATGGCTTATGTATTTTACGTTATCGTTGAGCGCACTCTCGGTGATCTCGATATCCAGCATGCATCTGGGGATGTCGTACTCTTTTCTGGTGGTCTCAAGGATTCCGAATATATCGCAGAGCTCAAAATCCAGCCTTGAGATATTGATCGATACGGGAACAACATCCTCTCCGGCATCCCTCAGGCTCTTGAAATCTTCACAGACCTTCTTTATCACGAACTGATCCACCAGATGGATCAGATGGAACTGCTCAAGCGTCTCTATGAAATCTCCCGGTGAAAGAAAACCGATGACCGGGTCTATCCAGCGAACAAGTGCCTCATATCCGCAGATCTCGCCGCTCCTTACCCTGATCACGGGCTGATAGAAGACCTTTATGTATTCTTTTGCGACAGCCTCCTCGACATGATCGACAACATACTGCTGTCTTCTGAGCTTCTCGCGGAGAGCCTCGTCATATATGCAGTAATAGTAATCATGCCTGCTCTTTATGCTGTTGCAGGCAAGCCGTGCATGGTCGCAGGAAAGGCCGACCTCGGGACGTCTGTCCTCAGGGTAATAAATTCCGGCCTTTATACGTACTCTTGCCGCGGGATCTTCGGAGCTGAGCATGGTCTTGTAGACCTGTTCTACCAGCTTCAGCACATCGTCCCTGGTATCCTTGGAAAAGACGACAAAATGATCGTCGGAAAATCTCGAGACGATACTGTTTCTGAAAGCACTGACAATAGCCCTGCTTAAGTCACAGAGCAGGTTATCACCGGCGATAAAGCCGTATCTTTCGTTATAGAGCTTGAAATTGGGAATATCGAAATGAATGAATGCCATATCTCCCTTCCAGGGCACAAGGGAACTGAGTTCCGCGGTGACCTGCTGATAGAAGAATGACATATTGAACAGACCCGTTAAAGGATCCGTATCCTGATGAGTGCTGAGGAGCTCTGCCTCGGCATAGGAATTACGGTTTTTGTTGAAGAATTCGTTCTGGTCTACGTCAACGATAAAGACATAGAAAAAGCTCTTACCGTTGCGCCAGTGGAGAAGATGTCCGAAGTCCTCGATGAATTTCTCTTCACCGCTCTTTGTGACTATGCGGTATCTTACATAGTCATGCCTTTTATCAGATGCCGTTGTCTGTGCGACTATCTGATTCTGAACCTTATGAACATCGTCGGGGTGGACCATTCCGCTGAAGGTCCCGCCGACATACTCATAGAATTCCTCAAAGGATTCGCAGCCGTAAAGCCTGATAACATTGGGCTCGGCAAAAAGAATCCTCTCGTCTCCCTCGGCTTCATAAATAAAGAATCCGCCGGGCAGACCGGTAGGTATCAAACAGCCCGATTTGGTGGTGATGAAATCTTCTGCCATAACTCTCTCCCCTCATTATATGCAGAAACGATCACGATATTTACTTATAAAACGGATAAAGCTTATTTCCGGTCTTTTACCTGGGCCAGCTGATCTTTAAGATCTCTTACCTTATCCTTGATCCTTGCATTGGCACCGGGTGAAGTAAGTATTCCGGATACCATCCTGCTGCAGGTAGTGTAATCCTTAAGGTGGAATGCGATCTGTGCGAGCAGGTAATCCAGTGTAGTGGAATCCATTCCCGCAATGGGTGAACTTTCGGAAGTTCTCGCCTCCAGAAATCCCCTGTATGCGTTCTCTTCATACTCAGTCTCCTGAGCCTTGAGAGCCTCGATCATAGCCTTGTTATCGCCCTCCTGAGTAGCAAGGTATTCTCCGTAGCTTCTGAGGAGCCATGCCATTCTGAGGCATACATACGCTTTCTCACTGACCTTGCCGCGCTTTACGACCGCACATGCAAGCGCCAGCTTGTAACGCTCGAGAGCCTGCTCAAAGGAATAGGTCTCATCGTCGTATCTGGTAAGAACAACATTGCTGCTGATCTGCTCCTTGATCATCTTGACCTGTGTGGGAAGAAGGGTTGTGAAATATCTTCCCAGGGCAGCATATCCGCAGATGGGGCAAAGGAGGACGTCGTACTTTTCTGCGACAAAGCCTTCATAAATGGGACGAAGGTCAAAGTCGGTCTTCTTGAGCTTTGCCTTTCCGGTCTTCATTATCTTGGCGCTGAAGGGCTGGTCACATACGGGACACTTGAAGCTCTTGTCGTAGATAAAGTCTGTTTCTGCAAACTCAGGCTCTTTATGTGCATTGGCTTCAGCCGCAGCCTTTTCTTCCTTTTTTTCTTTTTCGAAGATATCTACATTCTCAAGTTTTCCAAGACCAAGGCTTTCAAGCCCGGATAAAAGACCGGCCATAATATCCTCCAAAAACTAATATGATCAGTTAGATGCGGGAAGAGTGAATGAACT
>JAEEGJ010028221.1_pt1 | contig 11192 bp, 9 predicted proteins | sample 8958761 | NCBI WGS metagenome assembly JAEEGJ01 (sample SAMN16246546, study PRJNA631951) | gut metagenome | biome: gut microbiome; feature: rumen; material: RS-attached | host: Bos | place: Iran: Karaj | collected 2018-10
GTTCCTTATGCCCGGCATCCTGCGTACAATGCGAGGCAAGATGCGCCAGCTCACAGGTGAAGTTCTCAACAGGGTACAGATGAAGGTCTATAATCTTGACGATCCTGCAGAGTTTGTCGACTTTGCCCGTGGTGAGGCCCGCCGTCTCAAGGTCTATGGAAGCGACCAGGAAGTGGTTTACGACCCTCAGAAGAGAATAGGAGTTATGCGCTCGAAGATCGGGGCCAGCAAGGCCATTTCCCTCGGCGCCTATGCATTCGCCCTTTCCGAACTTGACAAATAGGAATATGTACCCGCTCAAATTCAAACCATACCTCTGCTCCAAGGTTTGGGGCGGAGAGAAGATAGCTGCCTTCAAGGGAGTCTATACCACCCGCAACAGGATCGGTGAGAGTTGGGAAATTTCCGCAGTGGAAGGCCATGTCTCCGTGGTCTCCGACGGCCCTCTGGCCGGCAGGACCCTCACAGAACTGATTGATGAATATGGTGCCGCGTTGGTCGGCAAGAAGGTATTCGAAAAGTCGGGAACCGAATTCCCGCTTCTCATCAAGTTCATCGATGCCAAGGACAACCTTTCAGTCCAGGTCCATCCGGATGATGTGATGGCCGCCAGGATCGGTCCCGGTCTCAAGGGCAAGACGGAGATGTGGTACGTAGTTGGAGCCGACAAGGGAGCCCGCCTCCTAAGCGGCCTCACTCAGGAAATCACTCCTGAAGAGTATGAGGAAAAGGTTGGTGACAACACGATAACCGATGTCCTGGCCAGCTATGATGTCCATCCAGGAGATGTCTTCTTCCTTCCCGCCGGAAGGATCCACGCAATTGGAGCAGGCGTTTTCGTGGCGGAGATCCAGCAGACTTCAGACATTACCTACAGGATTTATGACTACGGTCGTCTGGGCTTGGACGGCAAGCCCCGTGAGCTCCATGTCGAACAGGCGAAGGAGGCGATAGACTACACGGTACATCCGGATTACAGGACAGCCTATTCGAAAGTCAAGAATGCGGAGACAACCCTGGCGAGTTGCAAGTATTTCACCACGACCCTTTTCGACATTGACAAACCGGTTTCCAAGAACCTTTCTGCACTGGATTCATTCGTCGTAGTCATCTGCGTAGGCGGTAAGGGCGAACTGGTTGACAACGAAGCGGACGGTTCTGTCCACAGGATCACTCTCCATCAAGGAGAGACAGTCCTTGTTCCGGCATCTTCTTCCACCATCGAGTTCCACCCCGATGGTCCCATGACCTGCCTGACGAGTTTCGTTGAATAGGTACGTCCCCTCCCTTACCTCCTTTGCGAGGACGTGATACCAACTGCTGTTACTTGAAGACTGGGCGCTGTACCAGCCATTCGGGGCGGGTTGTGGGTTCACCCTTGTGGTTCACAAAGGTTAGGGTGCCGTCGATGTCCTTCAATTCCATCAGCATCATAGGCCTGGGATGATAGTTGCCTCTGCGTGGAATAAGTCCTTCGCAGTGGGTGTGCATGATCATGAACATCCGTCCAAGGCTGTCGGTGAAAATCTCTCCATTGTGCCCGGCTCCATTCAAGAGTGCATCAGACCTGTCCGATTTCAGTACCGGGGTCGGTTCCGGCCATTCACCGTCAAGACGGTCTGAAACCGAGACACAGAGGGTATAGTCGGCATCGTTGTAGAAGCCTTTGGAGCAGAAGTAATAATATTTCCCGCCGTGCTTGTAGAGGTATCCTCCCTCGTAAGCCCGGGTAATGTAATGCGCCTTGCTGCCTGGACGATAGTTGAGACCATCCTTTGTCAGTTCGCGTACGAAATTACCCTTGCTGTTGACGTCTCCCCAAACCAGATAGATCCGGCCGTCGTCATCCTTGAAGAATTGCCCGTCCTGGGGAGTCGGATGCTCGGGTGTGCCTACATTCAAGGTGTTGGCATAACGGAATTCTCCGTCGATGTTATCAGCTACGCAGACCACCTGCCTGTCGTTCTCCATCGAAACGAAGAGGGTCAGATATACAACCACCTTCCCGTTAATCAGAGCAGGACTCGGAGCCCAGTAGTTTATCCGAGTAGTTGCTCCTGTCTTCATCGGGTCCTTCTTTCCGTCACCGTAGGGGTCGTCGGGAGAAGGTCCTGGGAACATATTCCTGTAGAACTCCCAATGGCAGAGGTCGCGGCTCCTGTAAATTCGTACAGGGAAACCGGTGGCGAAGCAGTAAAACCAATCTCCTATCTGCACCACGGAAGGGTCCGCACAATCGAAATCGGAAACCGGGTTAAGAATGAGATTATTGTCTTTCAACGACTTGCGGGCTGAAAGAAGGTATGGTTCAGCTGCTGAGAAGAAATCCGGAACATCTGAGGTGTAGGTTTCGTCCAGTACGACTTTGGCTCCAGTCCTAGCACTTTCTACGGCGGCAGACAGGATCTCCACTACTGTAAGGTTGTTCTCGAGTGCGGAGAGATCCGTTGGAGCGATTTCGATTTCCTTACGTACGGCAGCTGCCAGATAACGGAAAGGATTGTCTATTGGAGCTTCAAGGGCAGGCGCTTCGATACCGGGCTTACCGGCTGCATCTGAAACATGTTTGGGATCAGACTGATACAGGAATCCGTCTTTACCATAAACGAACATGTCCTTGCGGTTGTAGGGCCAGCACCAGGAGGCATTGATCTGGACAGTCGTCCCAGGATACTCCACCAATATGGTTGCATCATCATCGACACGTGGATACTTGTCCGGCTTGTTGCGCTTCAGGACTGCATAGACACTCGTCGGTCTCTGGCCGTTGAGCAGCCAGGTGGCGAGGTTTGCACCATAGCAGCCGAAATCCATGACGGCACCGCCTCCGTTGAGCACAGGATCTGTCAGCCAGTCCAGGAATTTCTGGCTGCAACCGATCTCGACCGGGCCCTGATGTCCGTCATAAACCTCTATTCTGTGGATGGGACCGATTTTACCGGCATCTACCGACTGTTTTACGAAACGGTTCGAGGCATACCAGGTGGTTTCGTAGTTGGTAAGCAGCAGTATTTCATGCCTGCGGGCAAGTGCCGCCATCCTCCGTGCATCCTGAAGTGTGGTTGCCAGGGGCTTCTCGACCATGACATGGATTCCTCGGGGAGCACATGCCTCAACGACTTTGATATGGTCCTTGATCGGTCCATATGCGACAACTGCTTCCGGCTTGGTTTCGTCGAGCATTTTTTCCAGGTCGGAATAAAAAGCATTCTCAGGAAGCAACCTGACCAGGGAATTGGAATGCAGATAACGGGCGTCGGCTTCCCAGACTCCTACTACCTGGATCTCCTTTCCTTGCCTGAGCTGCGAGACAACACCGTTTAGATGGTCATGGGTAACGCCTGCGACAGCGATACGTAATGGTTCTGCTGCTGAAACAGTTGCGCCAAATGCTGCCAATAGAATCATAATCGGCAGAAGACGTTTGTAAAAGTTCGTCATATATAATTACTTAGAAACTTATCAGCGGTTTGGTAAGTGCTTCCTTCAGCTGGTCGTCGTAGCGGAGGCGGACCTTAATACCGGCTTCCTGGAAATAGTAGCGGACCATGATTTCTTCCTCGATGAAAGGCACGATTTCGTCCCTCTTGAGATTTAGGAAGGTTTCCTTGTCCATTTCCAGAGCCTTCTGCATGGCCTCGATCTGGTCTTTCATGCTTTCGGACAGGCCGTCCTTCTCGAGTTCCTTCTTCACCTGGTCGAAATAGGTCTTGGCGCTTGAACGGTAGTCGAATTCCTTTGTTTTGGCAAACTCCACGAAATCTTTCCAGTCGGCATCACCCATAGTCCAATCCTCAGGTATGCTACGGTGCTCCTTCACGAACTTGATCGCATAATCCTGGATGATCGAAGAATAGACCAATGAATATGTCAGGCGGCTATATTCATGACCCTTGACGATCACGTCCGGGGTGATTCCGCCACCGTCCTTCACAATCCTTCCGTGGGCGGTCTTGAATTCGTGGGCAAGGGAGTCAGGAATAAATCCCACGCTTCCATCCTCGTTCCGGTGGGCATAGTCGATGGCCTGGACACAACGTCCCGAAGGGGTATAGTACTTCGCCGTGGTGACTTTCAACTGGCCGTTGTAAGGCAGGGGCCTGATGCTCTGAACCAGACCCTTTCCGAAGGTCCTGGTGCCCATTACGGTTGCCCTGTCAAGGTCCTGGAGGGCGCCGGTAACGATTTCCGAAGAAGATGCCGAGCCGGAATCCACCATCACTATCAGAGGCATCTGCGTGTCAACAGGTTCAGAAGTCGTCTTGTAAATCTGTTCGCTTATTCCCTGACCCTTTGAAGAAACCACCAGGGAACCCTTCGGAACGAAGAGAGATACTATGTTGATCGCTTCGTTCATCAGACCGCCGCCATTGCCGCGAAGGTCCAGCACGAGCTTCTTCATGCCCTGTTTCTTGAGTTTCAGGATGGCATTGCGGATGTCCCCGGAGACATTCTCGGTAAATCCGCTCTGATAGATGTAACCGGTTTCAGCGTCCAGCATCCCCGCATATTCAACATCTGGAAGATGGATCCTTTCGCGGACGACAGTTATTTCTACGATCTCGTCAGTATAGACTTTCTTTACCTTGAACTTCACTGTGGTTCCGGGTTTTCCCTTCATCCTGTCAGAGCACTCCTGGCTCGTCAGTCCGTGGGTTGAAACGCCGTCTATTTCCATTATCTCGTCCCCGCAGCGCAGACCGTACCTTACCGCAGGAGATCCGGCATATGGCTCGTTGATGATCACGTTGCCGTCCTTGTCGGGTTTGTAGATAACTGCACCTATTCCTCCATAGCTCTTGCTCACCATCATCTGGAGGTCTTCATTCTCCTCTTCAGGAATGTAGATGGTGTAAGGGTCAAGTGCATCCAGCATGGCATCTATTCCGGCTCTCTCGATGCGATCCACCGGAAGGGAGTCCACGTAAGACCTGTTGAGTTCCTTGATAATTGCATTCTGGATTTCGGTCCACTGCCCAAGCTTGAAAATCTGGGACTGTGCGATGGCCGCCGAGCAGCTGATAAGGATTGCCGCTGCGGCGGCTATTATGGTTTTTGTCTTCATATTCATTTCTCCGTCATACAAAAATAGTAAATATCGTGCCATTATTTATTATTTTTACGTTATGAAGCACCTGGCCTTACCTTTGATGGCCGCATTGGCCATATTTGTATCGTGTTCAAAAAATCATGATACTCCATACGATATCTCTTACAGTATTTCTTTCGAACCCGAGGAGCATTATATCAATGTGAAGATGCTTTATGCTCCTTTAAAACCAGGGAAAGAAAAAGTGACACTCAAGATGCCTGTATGGGCGCCAGGCTACTATATCATAATGGATTATCCAAAGTATCTGAGTGATTTTGAAGTGTACGATACTTCCGGGAAACCGGTAAAATGGGAGAAATCAGGAAAGAACAATTGGGTTGTGGATCATACTGACACCTTGGACATCCGTTACAGGATCTTTGCAGATGCAATGTCGGTGGCAGACAGCAGGGTAACCTCCGAAGGAGCATTTGTCGCTCCGAACGGAGTCTTCCTCTATAAGGACACAGACCATCCTGTGTCAGTGGCCATAAGCCTTCCCGAAGGATGGGAGAAGATATCGACTTCACTGCAGTTTCATGAAGGAGCCTATCAGGCGGCAAATTTCGATGTTCTCTATGACTCGCCGTTCCTCATCGGCAACCATCTGACACAATTTGTAGAACAGGATGGGGTTATCTATGAATTTGCAGTCCAGACCCCTCAGTGCTTTGAAGAGAGTCCGATCTCCAAGGATTTCCTTGCAGGAGTGAGGGAGGCGGTGAAGATATTCGGAGACACTCCGTATGAATCTTACCATCTGTTACTTCTTGGGCAAGGACCAGGCGGTCTTGAACATCAATCCTCACAGGCCGACTACACTGCCGGGAGTTGGGACTTCAAGACGAGGGAAAGCTACCTCAGCATGCTGAGGTTCATTTCACATGAATATTTCCACTGCTACAACGTCAAGGCCATCCGCCCTGTTGAACTTGGCCCCTTTGATTATGACAAGGAGGTTTATACTCCTTTGCTCTGGTTCAGCGAGGGCATAACCTGTTATTACGAAAGCGTCATTCTCGAAAGGGCCGGAGCAGAGACCTTCCAGGAGCACCTGGACTTTCTGGCCGGATACATTAAGGATACAGAGAACACTGAAGGACGCAAACACATGAGCATGCGCCAGAGCAGCTATGACATCTGGCTGAATTTCTTCAACCGCTCAGCAAATTCCTCAGAGACTACCATTTCCTATTACGTCAAGGGTCCTGTCATAGGGTTCCTGATGGACCTCCAGATACAGACCATCTCAGTAGGGACTAAAAGCCTTGATGACCTGATGAACCTCCTGTACTGGAGATACTACAAAGAAAAAGGGAGAGGGTTCACTGAGGAGGAATTCTGGGCAGCAGCAGAGGAGGTGGCTGGCGGCAGCCTTGAACAGATCCGCCGCTATGTCGATACAACCGAAGAAATCGATTATGATTCAATCCTGGAGCCTGCAGGATTCCATCTCGACAAAGAATCCTGGACTTTAACTGCTTCCAGGAATTAAGACAGGATTTGCCGTGATTTGTAACTGATTGTGAATAAAATAATTGCCGTAAGGTCATCCCTTGGAACAAATCACGGCCTCTATCCGAAGATTTCCCTAAAATCACTTACGCATCTCATCCTACCCGTAGATTTCCCTCAGGACGGCGAGGGAACGGACGTTGACGGTGGATTCGGTGTGGAACTCGATGTATTTCAGGATGGATTCGGCAATCGCGTTACGGTCGACGCCGGAAAGGGGAAGCAGAAGGGCCTCTGCGAAGGGGAGTTTGATAAGGAAGTCGAGGGCTTTAAGGTTTGATCCTTCGCTGTGCTCAGGATGAAAAGGGCGCTCAGGATGACAGGCAGGACTACTTCCAACGACAAACGGAGCCAGCCCGGCGGTGTCGGGATCGAAACCCAGTGCCGAGCAGAGATTCAGCAGGAACAACAGATGGAAATTGGCAAAGTCACTTTCCAGGGCATCCAGAGTCAGGATCTGTCCCTTCAGCCAATCCGCCAGTCCGTCTTCATTGGTCTGGTCCTTTACTACCCTGTAAAGCACTTCGCTCATGAAGAGCGTCATAGTGTTCTTGTGAATATTGTTCCTGATTCCATTAAGGGGAGTGACGCTGACGAAGTTCCTGGCGAACCAAAGGTCGGATTTGGGATTCTCGGTCACTTCGGCCTGGAGGATATTCAATGGAAGGAACAGAGCCATTGCCGTTTTAGGGCTGACCTTGACCAGAAAGCCGTGGCGGCCATATTCCGCACTCAAAGTGTGCAGGACTATGGAATTCTCCCCAAACTTGGTGTGGTTAATGACTATGAGCTCTGCCTTGGATTTCATGTTTCAGCCTTTGAGGAAACCGGCCATCGCGCGGAGGGCCTTCCCTCTGTGGGAAATCTCGTTTTTCTGCTCTTCGGTGATGTCGGCGGCGGTGAGGCCGGGATACTCATCGGGAATGAATATGGGGTCGTAACCGAAGCCGCCGCGACCGGATTTCTCCCTTGCTATGGTGCCGTCCATTATGCCCTCGAACTGGTGGACTTCCCCTTTCAGGATAAGGGTCACTACGCTGCGGAACCTGGCCCTTCTGGAAACGGGTGCTGCAGGGTGCTGTCCAGGGGTTTCATCATCCTGGCTGGGTGCCGCTTCTTCCAGTGCTGCCAGCTCGGCGAGCACCTTGTCCATGTTCTTTCCGAAGTCCTTTCCTTCCCCGGCATAACGGGCTGTATATACCCCTGGAGCACCTCCAAGTGCTTCCACTTCCAGTCCGGTGTCATCCGCGAAGCAGTCGCATCCAAGGTGTTCGTAAATATATTCAGCTTTCTGGAGGGAATTCTCCTCGAGGGTCAGTCCCGTCTCGGGGATGTCTTCGGTGAGACCGTAATCCGCAGGGGTGAAAAGCTCGAATCCTTCTCCGAGGATTTCAGAGGCCTCGCGGAGTTTGCCGCGGTTGCCGGTAGCGAAAACGATTTTTGTGATTTCCATGAGTACAAATATCCGAAAAACACGGGTAAAATCCACCGGAATGGTTAAATTTGTAGATACTAATTCTGAAAAGCCATGGCAGTTGACTACGAGAAGGCAGGCGTCAGCCTTGAAGCTGGTTATGACGTCGTAAGGAGGATCAAGAAACATGTCGCATCCACGGCCCGTACCGGGGTCATGGGCAATATCGGCGCCTTTGGCGGAATGTTCGACCTTTCCGTCCTGAATGTCAAGGAACCGATCCTCGTGAGCGGTACTGACGGAGTGGGCACCAAGCTCAAAATAGCCTTTGCCATGGACAAGCATGACACCATCGGTATCGATGCAGTTGCGATGTGCGTCAACGATGTCCTGGCTCAGGGAGCGGAACCCCTTGTGTTCCTGGATTATGTGGCCCAGGGCAAGACCCGTCCTGAGGTGGTCGAGGCTATCGTTGCAGGAGTGGCAGAGGGTTGCCGTCAGGCAGGCTGCGCCCTCGTGGGCGGTGAAACTGCCGAAATGCCCGGTATGTACGAGGACGGTGAATATGACATCGCGGGTTACACCACAGGAGTCGTGGAGAAGAGCGAGCTCATTGACGGAACGAAGGTGAAGGTCGGTGACGTGCTTGTGGGAATAGCTTCCACAGGAGTTCACAGCAATGGCTTCAGCCTGGTGAGAAAGATATTCGCAGATAATGAACTTGATCTTCACAAGGCTTATCCCGAACTGGGTACCGAAGAGCCTCTCGGCCTCGTAGCCCTTACTCCGACCAGGATTTATGTAAAGCAGGTGCTGGATGTCATCCACAGCCTTGACGTCCATGGAGTGGCTCACATCACCGGAGGCGGCTTCGACGAGAACATCCCCAGGATCCTTCAGGAGGGGCAGGGAATAGAAGTACATGAAGGAACGTGGGAAATCCTTCCGATTTTCCATTTCCTGGAGAAATACGGAAAGATTCCTCACAGGGAAATGTTCAACATATTCAACATGGGAATCGGAATGGTGCTTGCGATGGATGCCGCACAGGCGGGCGAAGCCATCGACATCCTGGCACAGCACGGTGACAGGGCTGCCGTAATCGGCAAGGTGACGGACAAGCCGGGAGTGGAGATATTACCTTTCTAGATTCATGAAGAATCGCTTCCACAAATTGTTTTCGTTCCTCGGTACTTTTGTGCTGGGTTTATTGGGTTTCACTTCTTGTGGTGAAACCATCGATGACCCGATCTTGTGCGAGTACGGCACTCCCAGTGGGAAATTCAATGTGGACATCAAGGTCACGGACGAATCTGGAAAACCCTTGAAAGACATCAGCGTCTCGCCGGTTCTTCTTCATGCGCCTAACTTTGACATCCGGCGTCAGGTGTTGGAAACCATCAAGACAGACGCCTCGGGAAAGGCATCAAGGACTTATGATAACTGGTGGATAGATGATGTCCGGGTGATTTTCGAGGATGAAAGCGGCGTTTTCGCAAAGGACAGCGCTGACTTCAAGCCCGTACAGACGAAGGAAGGGGACAAACATTGGTATGTAGGGGAGAAGACAGTCTCCGGCACCCATAAACTTAAAAAGAAATAATGGCCGAAGTATCTCTCAGAAGAAGGATTGCATTGGACATCACCAAGTCGTTGAGGAAATCCGAGACGGCGGATCATCCTTTGCTCCAGCTTTTCTGGGAATCTACCCTGCGCTGTAACCTTAAGTGCCGCCACTGCGGAAGCGACTGCAAGCAGATTGCCAACACACCGGACATGCCCAAGGAGGACTTCTTTAAGGTCCTGGACGGGATTGCCACTCACACGGATCCGCACAAGGTTTTTGTGATAGTTTCCGGAGGCGAGCCCACGATGCGGGCAGACCTTGAGGAATGTGGCAAAGGAATATATTCCCGTGGCTTTCCCTGGGGAATGGTCACGAATGCCTACGGCCTGACGCCGGAAAGATATTCCCGCCTGCTGAAATCAGGGCTCCATTCGATGACCATCAGCCTGGACGGCCTCCAGGAGAACCATGACTGGCTCCGTGGCCGCGAGAACAGTTTCGAAAGGGCCTCCAGGGCCATCAAGATGGTTGTGGACTCGAACGCCATCGCATTTGACGTGGTGACCTGTGTCAACCGCCGCAATTTCAATGAGCTCCCACAGATCAAGGAGCACCTTATCGGTCTGGGATTGAAGCAGTGGAGACTTTTCTCCATATTCCCGACCGGCCGTGCCGCTCAGGATCCTGATTTGCAACTTCCGGCCGAGATGTTCCGCGGTTTGTTGGACTTCATCAAGGAGACCCGTAAGGAAGGCCGGATCAAGGCCAGTTTTGGCTGCGAAGGTTTCCTTGGTCATTATGAAGGTGAGGTTAGGGATCATTTCTACACCTGCCAGGCCGGAGTGACAATCGGATCAGTTCTTATCGACGGTTCGATCTCTGCCTGTACCAGCATACGCTCCGACTACCATCAGGGCAACATCTACAAGGATGATTTCTGGGATGTCTGGCAGAACCGGTTCCAGCCCTACAGGGACCGTTCATGGATGAAGAAGGATGAGTGCGGGGACTGCAAGTACTGGAAATGGTGCGAAGGCAACGGGATGCACCTTCGCGACTCCGACGGCAAGCTCATGCTTTGCCACATGAAGAGAATTACAGATAATCAAAGATAAATGAGAGCATTAATCAGTGTCAGCGACAAGACGGGCGTAGTTGAATTCGCCCGGGAACTTGTGTCGCTTGGTTGGGAATTGCTTTCCACCAGCGGAACCATGAAGATGTTGAAGGAAGCGGGGCTGCCCGTGACAAGCGTGAGCGATGTCACCGGGTTCCCGGAAATCTGTGATGGAAGGGTCAAGACCCTTCATCCCAAGATCCATGGAGCCCTGTTGGCCAGGCGCGACCTTCTGGACCACATGCGCCAGCTTGAAGAGAATGGGATCGGTACCATCGACCTGGTCTGCGTGAACCTATATCCCTTCCGTGAGACCGTAGCAAAGCCTGACGTGACTATGGAGGATGCAATCGAGCACATCGACATCGGAGGTCCTTCCATGGTGCGCAGCGCCGCGAAGAATTGGGAGAGCGTGACGATAGTCGTGAACCCGGAGGACTATGCCGTCGTCCTGGACGAACTCCGCAGGGACGGCCATACAAGCCGT
>JAEEGJ010028222.1_pt1 | contig 11191 bp, 10 predicted proteins | sample 8958761 | NCBI WGS metagenome assembly JAEEGJ01 (sample SAMN16246546, study PRJNA631951) | gut metagenome | biome: gut microbiome; feature: rumen; material: RS-attached | host: Bos | place: Iran: Karaj | collected 2018-10
CTGGGTGTACCAGGTCTGGTTCCTGTTGGTGCTGGCACCAAGGGTGGCCTGGAACTGTATGCCGCGGTAGGTCAGGCGGAGCCGCTCGTTGACGCTGAGGTTGTCCGTATAGTTCTCCACGATGTGGGCCTTGTAATAGGCCGGGTCGTTGAACTGGTCGATGAACCAGTTCATGAAGGTGTAGAAACCGCCGTCGGGATCGGTATACTTGCTCATGTCCACGCCCACGCCTTCATAGGCGAAGGACTGCCGCCAGTTCACGCCCGTGTTGTTGTTCACGGAGAAGGCGGAGTTCCGGCCCAGCGGGAAGTTGTTGAAGAAGTTCATCCCGGCGTTGCCCGTGGTCGGGGAGTTGAACGGGATCGTGTACTGGCCGCCGTTGCTGCTGGTAATCACCACGTTGGAAATCTGGTTCTGCGTGAAGCCGCCGTTCACCCGGATATTGTAGGACGAGAAGTTCGCCCGGTTGCTGTGGCGGAACTCGCCGTTGATGTTGTGGGTGAAATACGGGGTCAGCGTCGGGTTACCGAAGGTGACGCGCAGCGGGTTGGTGTTGTCCGGCACCGGCATCAACTGCTGGGTGGACGGCTGGCTGGAGTTGCCCCGGTAGAAGAAACGCAGGTTGTCGTTGTCGTTCAGGTCGAACATCATCATTACCGTCGGGGAGAAGTTCCAGCGGTTGTCCTCGTACTCCTGCAGCTTGTTGCTCTTGGTCGAGGGATCATAAACCGTGGTCCCGTTGTAGGTGTACTGCGGCATCGCGGTGAAGCCGGCCTGGAGGTGCATCCGGTCGTCCTGGTAGAGGACGTTGCCGCCGATCTCGTGGCGCCGGTTCAGGTTGGTGATCTGGTTGGAATACTCCGGATCCAGGATACCGCCGTTCAGCAGGTCGTAGGTGTTCTTCTCGGAGACGGATTTGCTCCAGTTGTAGGAGTACTCGGCCTCCAAGTAGAAGTAGTTGCCGAGCGGCTCCGTGTAGGTAGCACGCGTATTGATGGAATAGCTCTGCTGGTTCTGCAGCGCATTCTGGCTTACCTGCCGGGTAGAGGCGATGTCGCTGTCCCAATTATAATACTCGGTGGTGTTGTTGTTCAACGCGTCCATCTTGTTGTCGGACAGGTTGAAGTTCGTGTTCACGGTCAGGGTACGGCCCGGGAGGCCCAGTCGCTGGCGGAACAGCAGGAAACCGCTGGTGGTGAAGTTCTTGTTGACACCGGTGTTGTTCGTGGTGGCGCGGTTGACGTTGGTATAATCACCGTTCAGAGCGCGGTCCTGCGCCGTGACGCTTTTGCTGCTCTGCGCAGTGTTGCCGCCGCCGAAGCGGACACGCGGTTCGAACACGATGGAGGTGTTTTCGGAGAACTTGTGCTCCAGGCGGAGGCCGAAATTGTGGCCGTTGGAGTTGTTGATGTTCTCGCTGCTGCTGTTTACCAGCTGGTTCATGCCGGACAGGTAGCTGGTGGTGGAAGACTCGGATGCGGAAAGCGTGTGGTTGTTGTTGTAATTATAGTTACCGCTCACTTCCATGTTGCCGTCGAAGAAATCGGCGCCCGCATTGAGGCCGGCCATGTAGGAGGTGTTGATACCGCCGCCACCGCCGAAGCCCATGCCGCCGCCCATACCCATTCCGCCGCCGCCCATCATGCCGCCCATCATGTTTCCGGAGAAATTGGTGGAACCCTGCACGTTGGCGTTGTTGGCGTTGAGGATGAGGGAGATCTGGGTCTTGTCGGAGAAGTTGCCGAGGAAGGCGTTTCCGGAGAATCGCCAGTCATTCAGCGGGTTGTTCTGGGTCGGAAGGTCGTGTCCCACGCCCGCGGTCACGCGGCCGACGATACCGGACAGGTTGGCGCCTTCCGTCACCGTCAGGTCGATCACCGTCTCTTCCTGGCCGTCATCGATGCCGGTGAACTCGGCCTGCTCGGACTTCTTGCGGATGACCTTCAGCTTCTTCACGAGCTTGGCGGGGATGTTCTGCGAGGCGACCTGCGGGTCGTCCAGGAAGAAAGTCTTGCCCTGCACCGTGATCTTGCTGACGGACTGTCCGTTGACCGTGATGGTACCGTTGTCGTTCACCTCGATGCCCGGCATCTTCTTGAGCAGGTCCACGAGGTTGTCGTTGTCGGTGGAAAGGAACGCGCCGGCGTTGTACTCGATCGTGTCCTTCTTGATGACCACCGGGTTGCCGATGGCCGAGACCTCCGCGGCTTCGAGCTGCTCGCGGTCGATCTTCATCTTGATCTCGCCCAGGTCGATGGTCTTGGACTCCATCTTGAAGGTGGACGTGTAGGCCTCGTAACCCATCAGTTCGGCCATCACGGTGTAGTTGCCGTTACGGACGGACTCGATGTCGAAAGCACCCTTGTCGTTGGTGAGGTCGTACTTCGCCGGCTTGCTCTGGCCCTCGCGGGTCAGCGACACCGTAGCGAAGCCCAGGGGCTCGCCCGTAGACTCGTCCACCAGGACACCTTTCACGTGGTTTTGGGCAAACGCGCTGAAACCAAGCAGGATAAGCCCGGTCATCAGCAGGATTCTCGCATTTTTCATACAATCACTTTTTAATTCGCTCCGGATTGGACGCGACAAATTTCTCCCAACTACTGCTAGCTTGCACGGCTACAAGCGGACTGGTTAATTGGTAGAAGTGGCACATCGCGAGAGCAAGTGCATCTGTGGCGTCAAGGTATTTGCTTGCAATTTCTATGCCGAGCGTGCGCTGAACCATCAAAGAAACTTGCTCTTTCGACGCGGCTCCGTTTCCGCAGATGGTCATCTTGGCTTTTCGGGGGGCATATTCGAAGATCCGCACCCCGCGGTCGAGTCCGGCCACCATCGCGGCGCCCTGGGCCCGGCCCAGTTTGAGGATGACCTGGGCGTTCTTCCCGTAGAAGGGAGACTCGATGGCCAGGTCGTCGGGATGATGGAGGTCGCACAACGCCCCCACCTTTTCACGGATGATCTCCAGCTTGTCGTAGGGCGAGCCGACCTTGCGCAGGTCCACCACCCCCATGTCCACGAAATGCGGCTTGCCGGAGGCATCCACACGGACGATCCCGAAACCAAGGATATTGGTTCCGGGATCGATGCCGAGTATCGTCTTTTCCTTGCTAGTCAATGCGGTCGAATCCGGTGTAGGGACGGAGGATTTCGGGAATCACGATGCCTTCCGGAGTCTGGTTGTCCTCGAGCAGCGCGGCCACGACGCGCGGAAGCGCCAGGGAACTGCCGTTGAGCGTGTGCGCGAGCTGGGTCTTGCCCGCCTCGTCGCGGTAGCGCAGGTGCAGGCGGTTGGACTGGAAGGTCTCGAAGTTCGACACGGAAGAGATTTCCAGCCAGCGGCCCTGGGCGGCGGACCACAGTTCGAAGTCGTAGGTGATGGCGGAGGTGAAGCTCAGATCGCCGCCGCACAGGCGCAGGATGCGATACTTGAGCCCGAGCTTGTTCACCAGGGACTCCACGTGGGCGACCATGTCGTCGAGGGCGCGGTAGGAATCCTCCGGCTTCTCGACCCGCACGATCTCGACCTTGTCGAACTGGTGCAGGCGGTTCAGTCCGCGGACGTCCTTGCCATAGGAACCGGCCTCGCGGCGGAAGCACGGCGTGTAGGCCGTCAGTCGCTGCGGGATCTCGTCCGCGGCGAGGATCACGTCGCGGAAGAAGTTGGTCACGGGCACCTCGGCCGTCGGAACCATATAGAAATCATCCACTTCGGCGTGGTACATCTGGCCCTCCTTGTCGGGGAGCTGGCCCGTGCCGAAGCCGGAATCACGGTTGACCATCACGGGAGGTTCGACCTCCTTGTAGCCGGCCGCGGTGTTGCAGTCGAGGAAGAAGTTGATCAGCGCGCGCTGCAGTTTGGCACCCTTGCCTTTGTAGACCGGGAAACCGGCGCCGGTGATCTTGACTCCGAGGTCGAAGTCGATGATGTCATACTTCTTGGCGAGCTCCCAGTGCGGCAGCGCCCCTTCAGGGAGCTTCACCTCGGGACCGCCCATCTTGACGATCTCGTTGTCTTCGGCGCCCTTGCCGGGCTTGACCAGGGAACAGGGGGTATTGGGCATCAGCACGAGCTGGGCTTCCAGCTCGGCGGCCGCCTCGTCCATCTGGGCGAGGAGCTCGGCCGAGCGGGCCTTGAGCGCGGCGACCTCGGCCTTGGCGGCCTCGGCGGCCTCGCGCTGGCCCTGCTTCATCAGGCCGCCGATCTCGGCTGCCTTCTGCTTCTGCTGGGCGAGCAGCGCGTCGCTCTCCGTCTGGAGGCTGCGGCGGCGCGCGTCGAGCTCGAGCACCTTGTCCACGATCGGCTGCGCGTCGAAATTCTTGATTTTCAATTTCTCGATGACGGCTTTCGGGTCATCGCGAAGCATCTTGAGCGTCAACATAATCTTCTTCTATTAAAAAAGGACCCACACCTGTCTCGAAGTGCAAGTCCTTTGATTCAACTCGAATCCCCCGAGACTAGTTCTCAAAAGGGATCACCGACACGTAGGATTTGTTCTCTCTCTTGCGGGTGAACTTCACGGTGCCGTCGATCAGGGCGTACAGCGTGTGATCCTTGCCCATGCCCACGTTGCGGTCCGGATTGTGGACCGTACCGCGCTGGCGGACGATGATATTGCCGGCTTTCACGACCTCGCCGCCGAATTTCTTGAGACCCAGGCGCTTGCTCTGCGACTCACGACCGTTCTTGGAACTGGATTGACCTTTCTTGTGTGCCATAACTCTTAAGCGATTTCGTTGATCTTGATCTTGGTAAGTTTCTGACGGTGACCATTGAGCTTCTGGAAGCCCTTGCGGCGGATCTTCTTGAAGACAATCACCTTGTCAGCTTTGACTTCGTCATCGAGGACGGTGGCCTTGACCACAGCACCCTCAACATAGGGAGCGCCCACCTTGACAGCCGCGTCGTCCGCGACGAGGAGGACCTTCTTGAACTCCACATCAGCACCCTTGGCATCGGCGAGCCGCTGCACAAAGATCTCGTTGCCAGCCTCAACTTTAAACTGCTGGCCTGCAATGTCTACGATTGCGTACATCTTAAAACTTATTAAAAGTTTCGGCCGTAAGCGTCTGCCGGAAGGCAGCTCTTTATCAATGGCTTAGCGGTCATCAAATCTATTTTGGGCTGCGAAATTACACAAAAAACTCCGATCTGCCAAATATTTCTCGTTTTTTGCTCGCGCGCGAGGTAAAAAAAGTACGCGCGGCCCGGAGGTCGCGCGTGTATCTCGAAAGGTGAAAGCAGGATTACTCCTCCTCCAGACGCAGGTGCTGGACGTAGATAGCCTTCTGCTTCGCAATGCGGCGGACTTCGGACGGCTTCTGGAAGTTCTTGCGGGCGCGCATCTCACGGACGGCACCGGTCTTCTCGAACTTACGCTTGAACTTTTTGAGCGCGCGCTCGATGTTTTCGCCTTCTTTAACGGGTACGATGATCATTGCTTTTACACCTCCTTTTTCTAAAACTGGGGTGCAAAGGTAGCAATTTATTTTAACAATCCAACAAATTCTTGCATTCCCTCGGTCGCAACCTTCTGAATATGATGGATGCGCGCGTCGAAGAGGCGGACCTCCGCCGGGTCGATGAGGTAGATCGGCGCCTCCGGGCGGGCGTAGCGGTAGAGCCCGGCGGCGGGATAGACCTGCAGGGAGGTCCCGACGATCAGGACGATGTCCGCCGCGCTCACCAGGTCGGCGGCGCGCTCGATCTTGGGCACGGCTTCGCCGAAGAAGACGATGTGCGGACGGTACTGCGCGCCGTTCGGCGCCAGGTCGCCCAGGCGGACGGGCTCGTAGCCGACGTCCACGACATATTTTTCGGAGAATCCGTCGTAGTCGTTGCAGGTGTTCTCCGGCCGGACTTTCGTGGCCTCGCCGTGCAGGTGCACGACGTGCGTGGAGCCCGCGCGCTCGTGGAGGTTGTCGACGTTCTGCGTGATCACGTCCACCGTGTAGTCCTTCTCCAGCTCCGCGATCAGGCGGTGCGCCGCGTTCGGCTTCACCTCCTTCAGCTTCTCGCGCTGCATGTTGTAGAAGTCCAGTACGAGGCCCGGGTTGTGCGCCCAGCCCTCGGCGGAGGCGACCACCATCGGGTCATAGTTGTCCCAGAGGCCGCCGTTGTCGCGATAGGTTCCCAGGCCGCTCTCGGCGCTCACGCCGGCGCCGGTCAGCACGGCAATTCTCTTTTTCATCACAGATCCATGTTGAAGTAGTACTTGCGCACCCAATACTCGAAGAGCGGGTCGAGCAGCACGGGATTGTCTTCGTCGTCGAAGGTGACGATCTCCTTCTTGCAGAGGGCGTCCTTGAGGCGCCGGACGTTGGCGGAGGAGTTGAGCCCGTAGTGCTTGATGACCTCGGCGCTGCTGAAGCGCTTGTGGCCCTCCAGGATGGCGCGCAAGAGGCTCACCTGGAAGGTCGTCAGGTCGTTCATCGTGGCCACGAAGCGGCCTTCGTGGATGGAGAGCAGGCAGCTCAGCGCGTCGTTGAGCGTCGGCTCCATGATATATCCGCGCGTGAGCGAATCGCAGATGGCGCTGAAATGGTTGATGTACCAGATGTTGTCCCGGAAGAGGCGGCAGACGCCCAGCAGCAGGTCGCGGTCGATGACCTTGCCCGTGGCCAGGAAGCCGCGCACCACGTATTCGAGGATCTCCTTGGTCTCGATCGGGGCGAGGCGGATGCGTTCCACCCGGCGCCAGAAGTAGCGCTTGATGCCGAAGATCCCGTGCATCGCGTTGACCTGCGAGCCGAGGAAAATGTAGGAGGCGCAGCCGGCAAGCTCCTCCGGCAGGGTCCGGAAGACCTCCTCCAGCAGCTTGCAGGCGCGGTCGCCGTCTTCGGTGAGCATGATGTTCTGGAATTCGTCGATCACGACGTAGCGGCGGTCGCCGTGCTGCCGGCCGACGCGGTAGGGCAGCAGGTAGGCGGCGCGCAGGTCTTCGTCGTCGAGCGGGCCGGCGGCGGAGACCACTTCGCCGAAGGTGTCGTAGCGGTCGCGGTCGAAGACGAAATGCGTCCCGGCGAGCAGGTCCTGCACGGCCCGGGAATAGTCCGCCGGGGCGCTGCCCAGCGTGCGGACAACGCTGGCGGCGAGCCGCAGGGCGAAGTCGGACAGCGTGCGCACGTCCAGCAGCGAGAGCTGGACGGTCTCGAAACGCTGGCCGGAGCCCTTCATGAAGAAGAAGCCCTGCTGCACCAGGGACCGGCGGCCGGTCCTGGGCGGTTCGTAGATGGCGATGTTCTCCCCTTGCCCGAGAAGGTTGGCAAAGGCACGGAGCTCCGCCTTCCGGCCGATGAACTGCTTGCCGGTGACGGGCTTGTTGTACTGGAAAGTGCTGTCCATACAACAAAGATAGTAACATATTTGTTATAAAGCAACACTTCGGCCAGGAAATTTTTACACTTCAAAAATTTTTACAGATTCTTTCAATTCATTGAAAATTACGTATATTTGTAGACGGACCACAATCTGCCACCCGCTTTTCCCGCCCTCCCTGACACGGGCGGAAAAGGCCGGAACTACATAACCTTTTTTTAAACTTATAGCCTATGCGAATTGAAAAATTGTTGGCCATCCTGGCACTAGGTGCCATGGTGTCGTGTCAGACGAAAGACAACCTCGATCCCGTGTCTCTCTCCCCCGCAGACCAGGAACAGACCGTATTGGCAGAACGGTCGCCGAACGCCCCGCTGACCTACCTCGCTGACGTCGATCACGACGCCTGGGCCAGCCTCGAATCACTTGAAGAACGCATCGAGGCCTGCAACCCCAGCCAGGAAGTGCTGAGCAGGATGTCCACCGAAGCGCTGGTGGAATCCGTCGCACACTACCCCCTCAACTTCCTCGTATTCGCCTACGATGATCCGGAAGAATTCATCCGGATCCTGAACGAGAAGAGCACCATCCATCGGGAACTCAAAAAACGGCAGGACGGCGCCGGCTCCATGATCGACTTCCTGGCGGAGACGAAACTCCGGATGGATGTCGATGCCGGAACGCGCCTGAAGCATAAAGACCTCGACCTTGGCGAGGAGCTCTTCCTGGAGCACTTCGCCGCGACGGAGGAATTCCGGAACACCTTGACCGGCGAGGAATCCGGGAAGCTCGAATCCCTCGTCAAGAGCAAACTCATCGAAAGGATGGCAGAGCCGGAAGTCTTCTCCAGACTGTCCCTGGAGCCGCTGAAGAAGATGGCAGCGGCTCCGGTCCTGACGCCCGAGACCGGAATCGCGGAACCGGACGCGTTCTTGAGATATAATACAGTCTACACTCCGCTCGGACACCTGATCACGACCCGCATCTATTCGGAAATGTCGCAGGCCGAAATCAATTACGTCACGAACCTTTATGCCCGCGAATACAGGAACGCCCAGGTCGTCTCGCCGGCATCCGCCCGATACAACTGCCACAGTTATGCCTGGTATTCCCGCAGCACGAGCAACTCCAACTGGATCTGTGCCGTCGAAGACAACAAATTCCAGCTCTCCAGATATTGGACGGACGATATCTATGAGAGCTGCACGGAGAGCCAGGCGGAGATGGTCTACTACGCCAACGGCGACCATTCTGCCGTCAGGCGGCCGGACGGGAAATACATCTCAAAATGGGGCTCGGCTCCTGTCATGATCCACACCGCGACGTATTGTCCTTATAATTCTTCAGGCAGACAATACTACAGAGTCTCTCCCTACGCTCCGATCATGGACCTCGAACTCCGCGGCCCCAGCAACCCGGCCATCGGACAGGAAGTCAGCTACTATGTCGACCGGTACAATCCTTCCGTGAACTATCATTGGACCGTCGACAGCTACCCGAGCGGCCCGAATCCGACCGCGCCGACGATCATAGGCGGGACGAACAACAGCAGCATCACCATCAGGTTCAATTCCACCGGCTACTACAGACTCCGCGTCGACACCTCCGGCTCGAAGCCGGACGGCACGACGTTCAATATCGGTTACGGCATGATCAATGCTGTCCCTCTCCCCTATTAGTGACTAATTTTTTCAATGGTTGTTATTTTGGCGGCCCGCTCCGGCGGGTCGCTTTTTTTTGTATCTTCGTCCGTATGGACAACGAAGTACTCAAGGCGCTCCGCGAGCGCAGAAGCATCCGGCGCTACAAGCCGGAGCAGATCAAGGACGAAGAATTGCAGGCCGTGCTGGAGGCCGGCACCTGGGCGCCGACCGGCATGGGCCGGCAGGACCCGTGGATCGTGGCCGTGCAGCGGCCGGACCTGGTGGCGCGCATCGACGCGATGAACGCCGCCGTCTGGGGCCGCCCGGCGCCGTTCTACGGCGCGCCGACCATCGTGCTCGTGTTCGGCAGCGACCCGGCCGAATGGGCCAACTCCGTGCCCGACGGCTCGCTGGTGCTGGGCAACATGATGCTGGCGGCGCACGCCGTCGGCCTCGGCTCCTGCTGGATCAACCGCGAGCGGGAGATGTTCGCCACGCCGGAGGGCAAGGCCCTGATGCGCGAGCTCGGGCTGCCCGACGGGCTGATCGGCATCGGCGCCCTCGCGCTAGGCTACCCCGCCGCCTTCCCGCCGACGGTCAAGCCCCGCAAGGAAGGTTACTTCCGCATCGTGAAATAAAAAAAGCAGCGCGGTTGCGCTGCTTTTTTTGATTACTGTTCATCAGGACCGTTGCCGTAGTCAGGCTGAGGGCCCTGCGGGCCGGCCTGGGGACCGCCCTGCGGCCCCTGAGGGCCCTGCTGGGCGCCGCCCTGTGCGGCCTTGGCCATATCTTCGGATGCGGCGTGCCAGGCGGCCTCGAGGGCGGCGTTGGCGCTGTCGATCGCATCGACGTTCTTCTCGTCCACGGCCTTCTTCAGGTCGGCGCAGGCGGCCTCGATGGCGGAACGCTTGTCGGCCGGAATCTTGTCGCCGTACTCCTTGAGGTTGCGCTCGGTCTGGAAGACCATCGCGTCGCCGTTGTTGAGCTTGTCGGCGCGCTCCTTCTCGGCCTTGTCGGCGGCCTCGTTGGCCTTGGCCTCGTCACGCATGCGCTGGATCTCGGCGTCGCTCAGGCCGCTGGAGGCCTCGATGCGGATGTGCTGCTCCTTGCCGGTGGACTTGTCCTTGGCGGACACGCTCAGGATGCCGTTGGTATCGATGTCGAAGGACACTTCGATCTGCGGGATGCCACGGGGTGCCGGGGCGATGCCGTCGAGGTGGAAGATGCCGATCTGCTTGTTGTCCTTGGCCATCGGGCGCTCGCCCTGGAGGACGCGGATCTCGACGGACGGCTGGTTGTCGGCGGCCGTGGAGAAGACCTGCTCCTTATGGACAGGGATGGTGGTGTTGGACTCGATGAGCTTGGTCATCACGCCGCCGAGGGTCTCGATACCGAGGGACAGCGGGGTGACGTCGAGCAGCAGGACGTCCTTGACGTCGCCGGCGAGCACGCCGCCCTGGATGGCGGCGCCGATGGCGACCACCTCGTCCGGGTTCACGCTCTTGTTGGGCTCCTTGCCGAAGAAGTCCTTCACCATCTGCTGGACCTTCGGGATACGGGTGGAACCGCCGACGAGGAGGACCTCGTCAATGTCGGAGGCGCGCAGGTGGGCGTCGTCGAGGGCCTTGCGGCAAGGCTCGATGCTGCGGCGGAAGAGGTCGTCGCACAGAGTCTCGAACTTGGCGCGGGTAAGCGTCTTGACGAGGTGCTTGGGCATACCGTCCACGGCCGTGATGTAAGGCAGGTTGATCTCGGCGCTGGTGGCGTTGGAGAGCTCGATCTTGGCTTTCTCGGCCGCCTCCTTGAGGCGCTGGAGGGCCATCGGGTCCTTCTTCAGGTCGATGCCGCCGTTGTCGGTCGCGAATTCGCGGGCGAGCCACTCGATGATGGCCTGGTCGAAGTCGTCGCCGCCCAGGTGGGTGTCGCCGTTGGTGGACTTCACCTCGAACACGCCGTCGCCCAGCTCCAGGATGGAGATATCGAAGGTACCGCCGCCGAGGTCATAGACCGCGACCTTCATATTCTTGTTCTTCTTGTCGAGGCCGTAGGCCAGTGCGGCGGCCGTCGGCTCGTTGATGATGCGCTTGACGTCCAGGCCCGCGATCTTGCCGGCCTCCTTGGTGGCCTGGCGCTGCGAGTCGGAGAAGTACGCCGGGACGGTGATGACCGCCTCGGTGACCTACTGGCGGAGGTAGTCCTCGGCCGTCTTCTTCATCTTCTGGAGGATGATCGC
>JAEEGJ010028225.1_pt1 | contig 11191 bp, 8 predicted proteins | sample 8958761 | NCBI WGS metagenome assembly JAEEGJ01 (sample SAMN16246546, study PRJNA631951) | gut metagenome | biome: gut microbiome; feature: rumen; material: RS-attached | host: Bos | place: Iran: Karaj | collected 2018-10
AGGATTGAAGGACAGTGTGGTGCCAGGATAGAAGAAGATTGGGAAAGAGAAGATCGGCACGCGACCCAGACGGAAGATTGCCCTGTCCACAAAGAGGTCCCTCTCCGAGAGAGACAGCTTGTTGGCGGAAATGCTCCAGTAAGGGTCAAGCTCGGTTGTGGCTATTGTTCCGTTGCGGAACAGGATTCCGGATGTGGGTCCGGCATAGGAGACAGTCTCACCGGCCACATAGAATACGATGCTCGTGCCTGAGGTGTTTGTCCTAGTCGTGGAGCTTGTGCCCTCATAGACAATGACATCCAGGTTGCTCCAGTCAAGACTCACCACAGAGCCCGTGAACACCCTCTCCTTCTCATCCGTGCCGCCCAGCTCCACCGCGCCTGTGGCCTGAAGGACCTTGGAGTTCAGGTCAACTGCCACATTCTCGGCCACAAGGCTGCGCGTCCCGTCATCCGTGGTGAATGAGATGCGCACATTTCCGGAAAGGATAATCACGTCATCAGATGTGAAAAGCTGGTCAGCATGGTCTATTCCTATTGACGTGGCCTTCTCCGGCTCATAATCAAAGGAAACCTCCGCCTCATCAGGCAGGTTGAAGTAAGCGAAAAGCTCAGATCTAAGAAACTCATCGGAGAGCGTCGGATCAAGGTTGTAGGCCATGCACATGGCCACAAGCTCATCATGCGTGCATGATTGTATTGAGTGCCTCAGCAGGTCATCTGCAAAGGCACCCGATATAACGGCCACGAGAAAAAGCAGCACGGTCAATACACGCTTGATCATATTCTCAATACGCTATTGTAATATCTGTTTAAGATAAAAACCAGTATATGATTCCTTGCAGAGCGCAACTTCCTCAGGCGTTCCCTGCGCAACGATATGGCCGCCGCCGTCTCCGCCCTCAGGACCCAGGTCGATGATGTGGTCGGCAAGCTTAATCACATCCATGTTGTGCTCTATCATCACCACGGTGTTGCCGGCCTCGACCAGCCTGTCCACCACCTCCATCAGCTTCTTGATGTCTGCGAAGTGAAGTCCGGTCGTGGGCTCGTCCAGGACATAGAGAGTCTTGCCGGTGCCGATCTTGCTCAGCTCAAGGGAGAGCTTGACCCTCTGGGCCTCTCCTCCGCTGAGTGTCAGGGCGCTCTGCCCCAGCTTGATGTATCCCAGACCCACGCTCTCCAGTGTCTGGAGCTTGCGCTTGATCGGAGGAACCGCCTGGAAGAACTCCAGGGCCTCGCTTACAGTCATGTCCAGGACATCGGCGATGCTCTTGCCCTTGTAATGGACCGCCAGGGTCTCCTGGTTGAACCTCTTTCCGTGACAGACATCGCATGTGACATAGACATCAGGCAGGAAGTTCATCTCGATCTTGATGGTGCCGTCACCGTGGCAGTGCTCGCAGCGGCCTCCCATGACGTTGAAGCTGAACCTTCCGCCCTTGTAGCCGCGGGCCTTGCTCTCAGGAAGGCTCGCGAAGAGATCCCTGATGTGGCTCCAGACCTCGACATAGGTGGCGGGATTGGAACGTGGCGTCTTGCCTATCGGGCTCTGGTCTATCTGGATCAGCTTGTCCAGGTTCTCAGCCCCCTCGATTGCCCTGTAACCGTCAAAGCGCTCGGGTTTCTTGTTGAACCTGTCACGCAGCGCAGGCGTCAGGATCTGGTTCAAAAGCGTGCTCTTTCCCGAGCCGGACACGCCTGTGAGAACAACAAGCTTTCCAAGCGGGATATCGAAATCAACGTTGTAGAGGTTGTTCTTGGTGGCACCTATTACTCTCAGGTGCTTTCCGTTGCCCGGTCTTCTCATGAAGGGGACAGGGATACGGATCTTGCCGCTGAGGAACTGGCCTGTGATGCTGTCAGGGTTCTTCTCTATCTGCTCAGGCGTGCCCTGGGCAATTACATAACCGCCCTGCTCACCTGCCCCGGGTCCCATGTCCACCACATAGTCTGCGCTTCTGATGGTTGCCTCGTCATGCTCCACGACAAGGACGGTGTTACCCAGGTCCCTCAGGCTCTTGAGCGTGTCGATGAGCTTCTGGTTGTCCCTCTGATGAAGGCCTATGGACGGCTCGTCAAGCACATACAGGACTCCGCTGAGGGCACTTCCTATCTGGGTGGCCAGACGTATTCTCTGCGCCTCGCCTCCGCTGAGGGTGCCGGCGTTTCTGTTCATTGTCAGATAGCTCAGGCCAACGTTCTTCAGGAAGGTCAGGCGCGATCTTATCTCCTTCATGATCTGGTACGCGATCTTCTGCTGGCTCTCCGTGAGATTCAGGCTCAAGAAGAAATCATAGCTGTCGCGGATGTTCATCGCCGTTGCCTGGTTGATGTTCTTACCGCCCACAAAGACACTCAGGGCCTCAGGTCTGAGCCTCTCGCCATGGCAGACAGGGCATTCGATCTCAGTCTGGAATGAGCTTATCCATGTCCTGATTGCCACACTCTCAGTCTCGGCATAACGGCGCTTCAGGTCATTAATAACCCCATGCCAGCGCCTGTTGATGCTCATTGAGCCCATCTTGTCCTCATAGTCCATCTTGAACCTGCGGTCAGAGCCGTAAAGGACGGCATCGAACTGCTCCGGGGTCAGCTTGTTGAACGGTGTCTTGAGGGTGAAGCCGTGGCTCTTGGCAAAGGCCTCGAAGCCTGCCCTGCCCCAGCCTGCGTTGGGGTTGAGCGATACTATGGCGCCTTCGTCGAAGCTCTTAGACCTGTCAGGGATTATCTTGTCCACGTCATATTCGGTCTTGAAGCCAAGGCCGTTGCACTCAGGGCATGCGCCGAACGGATTGTTGAAGGAGAACAGCCTGGGCTGGATCTCTCCCACAGAGATTCCGCAGTGCGGGCAGCTGTTCTGCTCCGAATAGATCTCCGAGCTCTCTGACCTGTCCTGGGCTATATATGTGACCTCGACAAGGCCGTTTGTCATGTCCGTTGATTTCTCGATTGAGTCAGCAAGCCTGAGCCTTGCGGACTTCTCCAGGATCAGCCTGTCCACCACTATGCTGATGGTGTGCTTGACCTGCTTGTCCAGCGCGAAGCTCTCATCCAGCATGTGCATCTGTCCGTCAATGCGCACGCGCTGATAGCCTGCCTTTCTGGCATCCTCGAGGACCTTCTTGTACTCACCCTTGCGGCCCATGGCTACAGGCGCCATGACCATGATCCTGGCACCCTCGCCTCCGCGGCGGAAGATGGCCTCTATTATCTGGTCGACAGACATGCGGCTGATGGTGCGTCCGCAGTTCGGGCAGTGAACCTCTCCGATCCTTGCCCAGAGAAGCCTGTAGTAGTCGTAAATCTCAGTGATGGTACCCACAGTGGAGCGTGGGTTGCGGCCGGTTGTCTTCTGCTCAATGGCTATTGCCGGACTGAGGCCCTCTATCATCTCCACATCGGGCTTGTCCAGCCTGCCCAGGAACATCCTGGCGTAGGAGCTGAGGGACTCGACATATCTTCTCTGGCCCTCGGCGAACACCGTGTCAAAGGCCAGTGAGCTCTTACCGCTTCCGGAGAGACCGGAGACCACAATGAGGCTGTTCTTGTCCAGGTCCAGGTCCACATGCTTGAGATTGTGCTCGCTGGCACCCCTGATTATCAGCTTGTCCTTCATTTGGAGTACCCGGCCACAGCCTTCAGAAGCTCTTCCCTTGCGTTAACGGCATCGATCTCCTTGTAGATCTCCCCGTTCATGTAGAGATAGACCTTATTCCCTATTCCCGTGACGGCGATATCGGCCCCCTTTGCCTCTCCGGGGCCGTTGACCTGGCATCCCATGATTGCCACGCAGATGTCCTTGCCTGTGGCCAGAAGCTCATGCTCCACCTCTCTCAGAAAGCCCTGGCTGTTGAAGCTGCAGCGCCCGCACATCGGGCAAGAGACTATCCTCATCCCGCCTTTGCGGAGCCCAAGTGTCCTGAGAAGCTCCGTTCCGGCCTGGACCTCATCCTCGATTGATCCTGTGATTGAGTACCTGATTGTCCCGCCTATGCCCTGCTCCAGAAGCCTTCCGAGCGTCCATGTGGACTTCACACAGGAGGAGACAACTCCGCCTGCCTCCGTCACACCCAGGTGCATCGGGTAGTTGCTTCTCATTGAGAACTCACGCGCCGCCTCATAGCTCAGAGTGCTGTCAGATGCCTTAAGGGAGACCACGGTATCATAAAAGCCGAGGTTCTCGAACCATGAGATGTACTCAAGGGCGGTGTCCACCATCAGGCTGACCGTGCCCTTCTCCCTGCCCTGGTGCGGAAGAGAGCCGCTGTTAAGGCCTATGCGGATGGCAACTCCCTTGTCCAGGGCCTTTCTGACAACCTCCTCCGTCTTCCATCTCTCGCCGATGTTGCCCGGGTTGATCCTGATCTTGGCCACACCGCAGTCCATGGCGTCAAGCGCGTTCCTGTAGTCGAAGTGGATGTCAGCCACCACAGGCATGGGACACATGCGCACCACATCGCACAGGGCATCGTGCTCTTTGATGTCAGGATAAGAGAAACGGATTATGTCACACCCCATCGCCTTGAGGACACCCATGCGGGATTCGAACTTCTCCTCAAGCCTGGAGAGCGGGATATCATACATTGTCTGGACGCTCACTGGAGCATTGCCGCCGATAAGAAGCGGGCCGACCTTAACTTGCCTAGTCATATAACAGAAAATATCACTTATCAGATAAAAGATAAAGAGACAGACAGAATATTTACTTAATAATTTTTAAGTAATCAGCCAAGACCCTTGGCATTGACGTTACGGAACTTCTCAAGGGCGTCATTCGTGCCTGAGAGAACCACCCTGCAGCTCTCCGGCATGACCGTGTCAGGCATGATCGTGGCATTGGCATGCCCGTCCACGATGATGGCAATGACGTTCACGTTGTACTTCTTACGCCAGTTCAGGTCCAGGATGGTCTTTCCGCTGAAATTGGGGTTCAGGTCTATGCTGATGATGGAGAAGTCATCGGACAGCGGAAGCATGTCCAGGTTCGCATGGCTGACGAGGTTCCTTGCAAGGCGCTCACCGGCATCGTACTCGGGGAACACTACCTCCGCACCCAGCTTCTCCAGGATCTTCCCGTGCTCCACGCTTCCGGCCTTGCTTATGACGCGCGGAACCCCTATCTCAATGCAGCTCAGCGTGGCCATGATGCTGGCCTCAAGGTGCTCACCTATTCCCACGATCACGGTCCCGCAGTTTCCTATGCCCGAGTCCTCCAGGGCCGCCCTTGTGACATTCTTGACAAGATACACGGCGGACACGACATTGCCCAGGTCCTTCAGGGTATCAGGATTCGCATCTATGGCGATGACGTTCTTCCCGGCAGCCGCAAGCGTGCGCGCCACGGAACTTCCGAAATAACCTACTCCGATGATACCGTAATTATCTGAACTGATCTTTGCCATATCTACTCCTGAAACAGATTCGTTGTCATTCGTGCAACTCGTGAACTCCGTTCACCATGAACATTATCCTATAAGCACGTTCTCCTCAATATGCTCAAGATGCTCCTGCCTCATCTTCGTGAACATAGTGACTATCGTCAGCGGTCCGAGACGCCCAAGGAACATCACCGCCATGATGATCATCTGGCTGCCTATGCTGAGAAGCGGCGTGAGTGACCTGGACAGACCAACGGTCGCTGCGGCAGAGACCACCTCGAATAGGACATCCAGCGTGCTGTACTTGTCACCCTCTATCAGCATGATGGAGAAAGTCGCGATGAGGATCACGATGATCGCCATGACAAACACGGTCAGGGCCTTGGTGATGCTGTCCTGCGGGATACGGCGCTTGAAGGCATCGGGCTTCTTTCCGGTGACGACCGAGGCCATAGCGATGAAGATGACGAACACTGTGGTGGTCTTGACTCCTCCGCCGGTGGATCCCGGATTGGCGCCGATGAACATCAGGAAGATCATCACAAGTGAGGAGCTGTTCGAGAGGCTCTCCATCGGGATGGTCGAGAATCCCGCGGTCCTTGCCGAGACTGCGTGGAAGAAGGCATCGAGCGGTGATGTGCCGCCTGCCATGATGAAAAGCGTTCCGATGCTGACAAGGACAAAGGTCATGAAGAGGACGATCTTCGTGTGGAACGAGAACTTACCCCACTTCCTCTGGTGGATGACGTCCTTCATCACAATGAAACCCAGGCCTCCGAGAAGGATCAGAAGCGCCACGACTATGTTCACATAGACGTTCCCGTGGAACACGGAAAGTGAGGAGAAGTCACCGTTGAGGTCAAAGCCCGCGTTGTTGAACGCCGAGACCGAATGGAACAGCCCCATGCCGATTGACCTGATGATGCTTCCGGTCATGCGGTAATAAGGGAAGAACAGCATCACCGCTCCGACAAGCTCTATGCAGAACGCATAGCGCAGCACGGTGAAGACCATGCCGATGATACCCTTTCCGGAATCAAAGTTCATGGCCTCCTTGGCAAGCGAAATGCTTGAGAACGATATGTTCCTTCCCAGAAGCGCAATGATGAACAATGCGAATGATGCGAATCCCAGCCCGCCCAGCTGTATCAGGACGGCAAGTACAACCCTACCGAACACTGTGAATGTGTTGGCGATATCCACTGTGGTCAGGCCGGTGACACATACTGAGCTCACCGACACGAACAGGCAGTCAAGGTAGGTTCCCGCTGACCCCCTCCTTGAGACAGGAAGGTACAGGAGAAGAGAACCAAGAATTATGATTGAGAGAAATCCTATCACCAGGACCGTACCCGGCCTGAGATGTCTCTTTACATTTGCCATGCGCAAAGAATAACACCAATGAAAGGACTTCTCAATATTTCAGGTATGTATTGAACGTGTTTGAATAAAGAAGTATTCTCCGAACTATGAGCAAATTCCGCGAATTCCTTAAAAGAAAGGACATTGAGATCTCGGCAAAGAGATATTTCATAGATGCCATGAGCGCCATGGCACAGGGTCTGTTCTGCTCGCTCCTGATCGGAACAATCATCAACACGCTTGGAACACAGCTGAACATAGGCTTCCTGACCCAGCCGGTCGCCACTGTAGGCGGCACCCAGTATACGGTCGGCGGCCTTGCCTCAGCGATGAGCGGCCCGGCAATGGCGGTAGCAATCGGCTTTGCCCTCCACTGCCCTCCGATGGTCCTGTTCTCACTTGCGACAGTCGGATTCGCCTCCAACGCACTCGGCGGAGCCGGCGGGCCATTGGCTGTCTTCTTCGTGGCCATAATCGCCGCGGAGCTCGGAAAGGCAGTCTCCAAGGAGACAAAGGTCGACATCCTTGTCACACCGCTTGTTACTATCCTCATAGGCGTGGGTCTCTCCGCCCTGATCGCACCACCTATCGGCAAGGCCGCCCTGAAGCTCGGCTCACTGATCATGTGGGCCACTGAGCTGCAGCCCTTCCTCATGGGAATCATCGTATCAGTGCTTGTGGGAATGTTCCTTACCCTGCCCATCTCATCGGCGGCAATCTGCGCCGCCCTTCAGCTTACCGGCCTTGCAGGCGGAGCTGCCGTCGCAGGCTGCTGCGCCCAGATGATAGGATTCGCCGTGATGTCATTCAGGGAAAACAAATGGGGAGGTCTTGTCTCCCAGGGAATCGGAACCTCTATGCTTCAGATGGGAAACATAGTGCGTAACCCGCGCATCTGGATTGCCCCGATTCTCACCTCCGCCATCACAGGCCCCGTTGCAACATGCCTCTTCAGGCTCCAGATGAACGGTCCTGCAGTCTCATCCGGAATGGGAACCTGCGGCCTTGTAGGTCAGATCGGAGTCTACTCAGGCTGGGTCTCTGACGTGGCTTCCGGTGCAAAAGCCTCAATCGGCTTCATGGACTGGTTCGGCCTCATCATGATCAGCTTCATCCTGCCGGCGGTCATCTGCCCGCTCATCAACCTCCTCTGCCGCAAGCTCGGCTGGGTCAAGGACGGAGATTTGAAGCTCAGCTGAGCCTCTTCAGAGCAGCAGCTCTTTGATTATTCTGTCCACATACTCGGTGCTCAAAGGCCTTTCACCGCATTCAAAGCTGACGATAAGGTTCTTGCCAGGGATTATTCCCTGCCTTGCGAACTGCTCCATCTTGACCTGATTCTTAGCCGCATACTGAGAATCTCCCATCATTCCAAGGTGCTCCCAGAAATACTCTTGTCTTGTCCTTTTGTTAAGGATGAAGAAATCCGGATACCTCATCTCATCAAAAGCATCCTTTGCAGTAGTTATCTCATATACATACGGAACACCGTAATAAGTCAGCCTGTCAGCGATGATGACCTCGCTCTTTGATTTGACATACTCCCCTTTCAGAGTCTTGTTCTGCCCGCTGAGCTGTCTGTTATTCTTCATGTAGCGGTTTTTCTTCAGCCAATTCCGTTCAAATCCGTCATCAGTCATTGCGAAAGGCCCAACTCTCTTTCTTATCACCTCATTCAATGACGGATAAACATCATCTATGTCAGTAATCCCGGATCCGGAGTTCAAAGCCTTGATACACTTGTCAATCTGATTCTTCTCTATCCGTGCCGCAGACAGCATCTTTCTGTAATGTGTCTTTTTGGAGAGACTTATAATCTCATCTTCCTTATCCTTTCCAAGGTACACACGTTTTCCATCACCTTTTACGTGATACAGATAACAGACACTGTCATTCGCGCAGACCATAAGTGAGCCTTCCTCTTTCATGACAGGCTGTTTCTCAATATAGGAGATAATAGTACCCAGCTCATTGCTCATTTTTGTCAGTTCAGTTAGCAGTTCCTTCTTGTTCATGATCTAATCATACAATGAAAATTCTTATTTTTTGGGATTTTTATTGTATTTTCCAATGAAAACTCCCAATTAGCGTTAAAAACATTGGAAAGCATGAGTCCGGACAATCAAACCGACAGCCTCAGACCAATAAAAAAGCCCCGGAAACCCGGGGCCAAGCCAGAAGCAGATAAAGATCATCTCTGACCCTTGTCGTAAGGGATACCCTCGGCCTTCGGGGCCTTGGAGTTCTTGGACGTCAGGGCAAGAACGATGATCGAGATGATGTACGGCAGCATGTTGTAGAACGTGCTCGGAAGACCCAGATTGGTCAGGAAACCGAATCCGAAGTATGTGTTGGACAGCGCTCGGAAGAAACCGAACATCAGAGCCGCCAGCGCGATTCTGGTCGGCTTCCACTGGCCGAAGATCATGACAGCCAGGGCAAGGAATCCGAAACCTGCGACACCGTACTCGAACCTCCACTCCGAGACACCTGCCAGGATGTAGCAGATACCTCCAAGACCGCCGAGGCCTCCGGAGATCATGACACCGAACCAGCGCATCTTAAGGACATTGATACCGACTGAATCGGCAGCCTGAGGATGCTCGCCGCATGCCATGAGGCGAAGACCGAACTTGGTCTTGTACAGGATGAACCATGCGCATGCCAGGATTATGACCGTGATCAGCATGAACCAGTTGAACTCGAAGGACTTGAAGCTAACGATGAACTTCTTCTTCGGCTCGATGTACTGGATGATGGAGCTGACATCGTTCGGATTTGCTGCGGTGTTGATTGCCTTGACAATGACTGTGGCGGCAGCGGTTCCGAGCATGTTAAGGGCTGTTCCGACGATTGTCTGGTCAGCCTTGAAGTTGATCGCGGCCACTCCGAGCAGTGCCGAGTAAATTATACCGACGATTATTGCGAAGAATATCACAAGCAGGATATAGAAGAACGCAGGAATGCCGATCGGCAGGTATCTCATTGCAAGTGCACCGCCCAGGGCGCCCATGACCATGATTCCCTCAAGACCGAGGTTGATGACACCTGAGTGCTCGGAGAAACAGCCTCCGAGAGCGACAAGGGTGAGAACGGAAGCGAAAATAAGTGTGTATTGGATAAGCAGCAGCATCAGTTCTTCCTCCCGTCCTGTTTGTAGTTCTCATATTTGCCCGTCTTCTTCACTTCCCTCCTGCGGATGACGTTGTTCATGAACGTCTTCATGAAGAGGACAAAGCCGCAGAGGTAGATGATCAGTGCGCTGATCAGGTCAGTGATCTGGGAGCTGTACTTTGTCAGGTCGACAAAGGCACCGCCTGCGGTGATATGGGTGATGAAATACGATGAGAATATAGTTCCGATCGGATTCAGGCCGCCAAGGAATGTGGCTGCTATTCCGTTGAATCCCATGCCCGGGACAGTGGATGATGTGACTGCCCACTGCTCGAAGTCTGTCAGATAGTAGAAGCCTGCTCCCATTCCCGCCAGAGCTCCGGAGATCACCAGAGTCACGATTATGTTCCTCTTCTCCATCATTCCGCAGTACTTGGCGGCGTTCTTGTTGAAGCCTGTGGCCTTAAGCTCATAACCGAACTTGGTCTTGTTCAGAACAATCATGACGGCAACGGCAATCAGTATCGAAAGCGGAACCGCAATGGTGACGTACTGGTTGTTCGAGAACAGCTTGCCCAGTCCCAGCGATGGCAGTATCGACTGCGGGCTGTATTTCTTGACCAGAAGCGTATAAGGAGAAGCAAGCTCCTTCACGTTGGTCAGAATCGTGTTTGTGCCGTAGAGAATGATCCAGTTCAGCATTATACCGGAAATGACCTCGTTCACGTTGCAGTAGGATTTAAGAACACCTACCAGGGTACCGGCAAGAGCTCCCATCGCAATGGCCAGGATAAGGCACGGGAACCATCCCCAGTTCCACTTCAGCGCAGCATAGAGGGCCGCACATGCACCTGCGGTGTACTGTCCAGAACATCCGATGTTGAACAGACCTACCTTATAGCTGAAAAGGATGCTCAGCGCACACATAAGCAGCGGAGCAGTCTTGACCAGGGTGTTTCCGAAATACTTCAGTCTGATGGTAGAACCCTTGTAGTAGAAGAAGTTCTTCATGACATCGGTAATAGCCTTGAAAGCACCTGTAGGATTGATGAACAGAAGCACTATATAACCGAGGAAAAGACCCAGGACTATACAGATCAGCGAGGAGATGAGAGACTGCATTCCGTCAGTCTTCATGATGTTGGCAAATTTGGAATCCTTGTTCTTCATGCCTGCACCTCCATTCTCTTGGCTCCTGCCATGTAAAGGCCTAGCTCTTCCTGTGTGGTCTTCTTGGGATCGAACTGGCCGACGATCTCACCCTCATACATGACCAGAATGCGGTCCGATACATCCAGGACCTCATCCAGCTCTAGCGATACCAGAAGGACCGCC
>JAEEGJ010028229.1_pt1 | contig 11189 bp, 6 predicted proteins | sample 8958761 | NCBI WGS metagenome assembly JAEEGJ01 (sample SAMN16246546, study PRJNA631951) | gut metagenome | biome: gut microbiome; feature: rumen; material: RS-attached | host: Bos | place: Iran: Karaj | collected 2018-10
CTTAAGGCCAGCGTCCTGCACTTCCTTCTTGATTTTCTGAATAGCAGCCAGCTCCCATGCATCACCAGGCACAGAATCGTACAAAGTTGTGATAACACCGTGAACACCAGGCACCTGTCTAATCTGCTGTAAAGTAACTGAATCAAAGCCGGTTCCATACCAGCGCAAAGTCATTTCCATAAAAATATCCTCTTATATATGAATTGTCTTAACCATTTTTTAAATGATTATAACATCTGTCTGATGATTTAGCAACTAAAATACTAGTGTGGAAGTGTAAATTATAAAAAGATAGTTATTTTTACCTATGAAAAACATAAAGCGGCTCCCGCAGGAACCCCCGTGAGGCAATTGGTGATGCCTCGGCGCTTCGCTCTGTAATTTATGCGAGGACAAAAGCTTCGTATCGGCATCAATATTGCCTCACGTTGTTTCCTGCTCCGCCGGTTTATGTTTTTCAAATGTACGACTATTTTTTTATGATTTTATACTCGAATGAGGCAGTTGCGGTGTAATCGGCGGCTTCGAATAACCATTGGCTGATCTGATTTTTGATTTCTTCTCGAACTATCGAAGTTAGAATTGATTCCGGTGTAATACTTATGTCCGTAACGTTACCCGGTCCTAGAACTTTGAAACTTATTGAAACAGTTTTTGATGTATCGATTGTTGCTGCAGCGGCAGGAGAAAGTGTTATTACAGGACTTGCAGGATTAATTAACGCACGTGAACGGCCATTAGACATTTCCATCTCTACTCTGCCGCTTCCACTTGTTTTTGCATTTGCGTTAGTCTCTGATTGTACTCCATTAACCGCATTACCATGGAACGTTGAGCTTTTAATGTTCTGAAGCGCAGACGATGTATCACTAGATACATTCTGTGAGTTTTTATTATTTGACGTAGATGAACTTGTTACCTTTGTATTTTCTGATTTTGCGGCTTCTCCTGCTGAACCTGAAAAGGCCGGGACGTTATTTTGCACTGTTTTAGCCTGTGCGCTGTCTGATGACTCTTCTGTGTCGTCATCAAACATAGCATCCCAATCTACTGCCTTTTTAGGCTGCTGCTTTGTCTGATTTTCAAAAGCTTCCATTGGATCTACGGCATAGGTAACAGGAACTTCTTTTGGTTTAGCCGCTTTTAAGGTCTTTTTCTCTACAGGCTTGGCGGCGGGCTTTTCAACAGTTTTCTGGACAGGTTCGTTTTTTGGTGCCGGAGGCTCTACTGTTTCTGAAACCACGGGCTCTGAAGCCGCTGCACTCGCACTCGCCGCCTCTGCGGGTGCCGGGGACTCTTCTGTTTTTTGAACGACAGGAGTACTTGAAAGCACAATCTGAACTTCCTTATACTGCTTCTTAGGCTGAGGTTTAATCACAAAAGAGAAAATCATAAAAAGCAGCCAGAACAGAAGGGTGCCGGCGAGTGCAAAAAACTCGCTGGTATTTTTGGTTGAACTGTCCGGACCTAAAACAGGCTTTCCTCTATAATTAATCATTTTTCTGCCGTTGTCCTCAGATTTATAACACAATAACCGCTTTCGCGAATTACATCAAAAATCTTTACAATAGTTCCGTTGGTAACTTCAGAGTCTGCTTCAAGAGAAACTGGGAACTCTTCTTTCTTAGTTGTTCCAGTATCGAAAGTCAAAAGTTCTTCACCAAGACCAGTCATAGAAACTTCTTTATCATTAAAATAAAGAGCACCATTACTATCTGCAGTAATAGTAATTCCCATAAGGCTTGTTGATTCTGCAGTATGACTCTGAGGAAGATTCAGCTTAATTCCAGGCAAGGTTGCAAAAGTTGTAGAAACAAGGAAGAAAAGAATCAGCTGAAATACAATATCAATCATAGGAGTCATATCTACGTTTGAACGGATACGCTCCCTTTTAGTTTTCAGTTTCATAAGATGCTCCTAACGAACACGTCCTGTTAATCTCAATAATACAGATGTAACTCTAGCTTCCATCTCTACTACTCTGCGGTTTACGCGGGAAACAAAATAGTTATGGAAAATTACAGAAGGAATTGAAACACAAAGACCTGCAACAGTTGTTACAAGAGCTTCGGCAATTGCACCTGCAAGCAGTGAAGGATCACCCATTGAACCACCATTACCAAGAACGCCGAACGCCTTAATGTTACCAGTTACTGTTCCAAGAAGTCCAAGCAAAGTTGCAATGTTTGCAATTGTTCCAAGTGGAGTCAAAAGATGCTCAAGAGAAGGAATTACAAAATCCATCTCTGCTTCTACAGCTTCGCGCAAATCATGTTCTTCATAGCGGCGGCAATCCATAGCCTTTTTTACTACCTGAGCCAATGGTGTGTCTGCCTGAGCACAAGCTACAGCACAAGCCTCAAAGTTTCCGGCAGCAAGAGAGCCATCAAGATCACTCATAAGTTTCTGATCTCTCTTATTGATATTGAAAAAATAAATACATCGTTCAATGATGATAAAAGTTGCGATGATTCCACAAATGATAATTGGGAACATCAAAGGTCCGCCTGATTTTAATGTCTGAAACATAGTTTCCCCCTAGAAAAAGAATTTTAATAGTACAGCAGCAGAACCGCCTCTTGCCTCATATTTACCGGCATAAGCGCGGGTTTCACCCTGATACAATTTAATCAAATCATTAACACTCAAAATTGCTCTTACAGAAGGTGTAATTCTTACAAAGCCTTCTGTATTAACAACAGGAGCTTCCATATCTTCATTGATAGGAAGAAGACAATTAATATCAACTCCCCACTTTGAATCTTCATTCTGAATATTTACATCAAGTTTTACTGTCTGAATATTTTCGCCAAAATAAACATCAAGCCAGTTTGAATGCCAGTTTCCGCTTATAGTAAAGATTCCCTGATGATATGCAAGGCTTAAGTCTGTAGCGAGAACCTGGAAATCTTTAATCTCATAACCGTAGATTGCAAAAAGCTCATTATAAACCGGACACCATCTTCCGTTATCATAAGCTGTCTGGCGGTATTCAACACCCATACTTCCTGTAAAAGAAGTTTTGATTGGAATACTCAAGTTGAATTTTCCATACCATTCTGAAACTTCTGTAGGATTCCAGTTCAGGTTAGTAAACTTATTTTTCTCTTCAAGCTCATAAGCTTTTGGCTTGTAAGAATCAATACCACCTTCTGCAGAAATTGAAACACGGCGGTTAGCAAAATAAACAGGGAATGAAGAATCAACTCCAACAGTAAACGGAACAATTACAGATTTCTCCATAAAGTTGTTTCCAATTACAGCAGCTGCATCTCCATAAATTTTCACATAATCATTTTTCCATGAAAGATCAATTGTGAACTGAACTCTGTTGCTTTTTGGGAAAACAATATTATCAGAAAATTCAGTATCATAGTCGTAGTCAGTTGTAAAGCCGGTATCAAAGCCATAACCAGCCCAGCGGAACTGAACAGAAGGCTGCATTGAAGCAAACCACACAGTATCAATCTGAGGGCAGGCAATTTCTGAATAGCGGTTATAGAAATCTACACCAGCTGCAGCTCCCATGCTAAAGCCGTTATCAAAAGTATAAATAATATTTCCCTTAGCATCGTAAAAATCGCGGTTCAAAAGACCAATCATTGAATCATTATAAATAAGATTTCCCTGAAGTCCGTCTGAGGCAGATTTGTAAAAACCAGAAGCACCCCATTCAAGATGATTTTTCTTATACTGCTTTTCTACGCTCAGCTTTGTAGTTCTGTCGCTGTAACCGTCTGTTACAGAATGCTTTGCATAACCAAGAGCAGATTCATGTTCAAAGCTGAACTTAAAAGGACTAGCTCCAATTGCTCGTGCAACAGAAATGTTTCCTGTAAAAAATGCAGGATATCCGCCGCCAATAAGACCTTCGGCATAAACTGATTTTTCTACAGGCTTTGTAACTCCCGATGCAATGTCTGTACTTTCAGAAGTTTCAACTTCCGGAAGCACTGGCTCTACTCCACCACTACCGCTCGGTAGTTTAAGAACATCACTAAAATCAGGAAGAGTATCTTCTCCAGCCTTTTCTGTTTCTCCAGAAATTACAGTTGTAACTTCCGGAAGTTCAATATTCTGAGCCCACAGTCCTGTTCCAGAAACTGCAAGAACTGAAAGCAAGAACAATACAGATTTTTTATTAATAGGTTTCATAAAAAACTCCAATGATCAATTCTAATTTCTGGCATCGCCAGTTACACGGTCTACACGTTCAGCCTGAATACTCTGAGGATAAAGCTCCTTGAGCAAAGCTGCAGTTTCGCGTGCATCACCAGTAAGACCTTCTGCAGCAAATGCTTCTGCTGCACCGTAAAGTGAAGAAGCAGCACCTGTGCTGTCCTTTACACTTCTATAATACTCAGCTGCCTTAAGATACATCTGCGCAGCCTTTTTATTATCTCCGTTTTTGCGGCTGTACTCCGCAATAAACTCCGCGTTAAAAGCAGCCGCCCCTCTCTCTTCACTCGTAGTCTGGCGGGCAAACAACTTAGCCGCCAGCTCATAAGCCTCTTTCTGAGTAGACAAACTTTCCGCATACAAGCGCACCAGCTCGGTGCCCGCATTACGTCCCGCTACAGTTGAAGCCTCACCGAGCCTTGAATACTCGCTTTCTTTCTCTGCAACGCGGCGGTCTGTTCCGCTCACAATTTTCTCGAGTTCCTTAGCACGCTTTCCAATTTCATCATCAGCCGCCTGCTGAGCAAAATCGCGAATCATAACTCTCGCAATTCCCAGAGCCTGTGAATATTCTTCCTGGCGGTAATAAGCTTCCAGCAGATTTTTATTCGCGCCGTAAGCATAAACGCTTGCCGGCCACTTCTGAAGCAAAGTCTTATTAAGCATTACGCAGCGGTCGTTTTCTCCAAGGCGAAGCGCGCAGTCTCCGCAATAGAACATGGCAGCGTCACTAAAACGGCCCGAAGTATATTTGTAGATGTAAGTATTAAAGTAAGAGAACGCCTTAGAATAATCAGCATGAGAATAATAAAGCTCACCGGAACGGTACATAGCTTCTTCAGCGTATGATGAACGAGGAAGACCTTCATAAATACGGCGGTATAATTCATCAGCCTTAGAAACATTACTACGACGCTCATAAATCTTAGCAGTCATAAAAATAGTCTGAGCTGCAAAATCATCACGACCGGTAGTATAAGGTGCAAGCAGTTCAATAGCCGCATCATAGTTTTCGTAATCAGTAAGAATTTCTGCACTTAAAATAACTGCTTTTTGTTTTTGTTCACCTTCGTGTGAATAACGAACAAGGTTTGCAGCCTGAGCAGAGGCGTTCTTAAAGTCACCGCTCTGAAGTGCAGACTTTACCGCATACTCATAACCGCGAAGAACATAATCTCCGCTACCCTGCACTTCCATACAATAACGCACGAATGAAGAATAAGCGTTTTTGAATTCTGCAAGGTTGTATTCGGCATAGCCCTTGTAGTACAGAGAAAGGTGATAAAAATCTTTTCGGCTTGAGTTCAAACGGATATACGAAGCAAAGCTTTCTGCAGCCTGCTTCCATGCTTTCTGATTTATAAAGCAAAGTCCGCGAACATAATCCTTAGCAGGCTCGCCAGCTCCAGACGCAGCCGCAATTTTTTCTGCATCAGCGTAGCGGCCGCAATGGAAGAGAGCCAAGGCATAATCAAGATTAGCTTTTCCAAGTTTTGCATACTCAAGGCAAGCCGGCTCATAGCGGCCCATCTTACACAAAGCCGAAGCATAAAGCTCGCCACAAGAAGAATCTACCTTATCAAACTGTCCCTTCTTATAATAGTAAGAAGAAACTGCGAACACAGCATTTTTATCCGGAGCTTTAATCTTTGAATAAACTACAGGAACTTCATCCCATTTTTCATTTTGAATCTTACACTGAAGCAAAGTTGAATAATAAGAATCTGCAAAACTTTCTGCTTCATTTTTTTTAGCAAGACTCTCTAAACCAGAAAGTTCTTTTTCCGCCTCAATAGGCTTTCCTTTTTCAAGAAGAACCTTTGCCTGATAAAGCTGTTTTACAAAACGAATATCTGTATTTTCAAAATCTTCCGAAATCTCTACATTCGAAAGATAAGTTTCTGACTTTTCATAATTCTTTACATTAAACTCATCAATTGCAAGACGAAGCCAGAATTCATTCAGCAATTCCGGAGTATCGCTAAAGGCTTCCTGAGTTTTTGTAAGCACTTCACCAGAATCTGCAATTCCATTTTCCGACGAAATAACATAAGCCTTTTTCAAAGCCGCAACTGCAAGAGACTTTTCTCCGCTTTCGAGCACGCGGGTATAAGCTTCATATGCTTCCTGATTTTTCTTCAAAGCAGCGCAGGCATCTCCGTAATAAAAACACAGAGTCATATATACCGGGCGTTCAAAATCATTTTCAGAAAGCTTGTTAAAAAGTGTTACTGTTTTAGAAGCAGCACCTGTTTTGTTATAACAGATAAAAAGCTTCTGCAAAGACTCCACGTAATCTGAAGTTTCATAAGACTTTCCGTTTGAAGCTATATATTCAAAAAGAGGAATTGCTTCCTTCCATTTTTCAAGTTCATAAAAAGAACGACCAGAATACAAAACGCTCGAAGCATAAAATTCATCATCATTATTTGTCTGAGAAAGACTGCAGGCAAGATGGAATTTTTCCAGAGCTGCTGAATATTTTTTCTGAGCATAGAAAGTACGACCAAGTAAATAATTACAGCGGATAATTTCTGGAGAGCCGGAATGCATGTGAGAAACTGCCGACTCAAGAGCCTGAGCCGCCTCATCATAACTTTCCATGTAAATGAGAGCTTCGCCCTTATAAGCCAGGGCCGAATGAATAAAAGAAGACTCCGGGAAGTTTTTCTGTAAAAGTTCTGCAGAAGAAACAACCCCAGGATAAAATCCGTTTTTAAATGATTGTTTTACATCATTATAAAGCTGAACATCGGAATCTGCCTGCTGAGCAAAACAGATTACCGGCAGCAAAAGTAAACTTATTATTAAAAATATCTTTTTCATACATCACTGCGGAAAGAACTGCTCCGAGGATTTTACTCGCGTCAGATAAACAAAATCATCAGCATAGTAATAACAGAAATTTTCGAGAGTCATTTCCCTTCCGTTCATAAATACGGTACAGGCAAAGCCACCGTCATCCTGGAAATAAGGAAAGAATGCTGCACATTCATTAAACGCCATAATTTCCGGAGTAATGGTTCTATCTGTACCTCTTATTGCTCCAAAATACAAAGTTCCCGGTTCAGTTGCAGCAAGCACATAAAGCAAAGAATTCAAAACCTTAACAGTGTGGCCAGAATTCTCCACAAAAGTAACTGTATTTGCAACGCCCTTATCTGTAATAGAAGAGGCAAAAGGATTTATTGTAACATCCACACCCGACTGATTAAACAGATAAGTTTTTCCGGAGTAAACAGAAACCACTGCCGAAGCAAGATTTCTTACCCAGTTCAACGAGAAGAAAAGGTCATACTTTTGAGAAAGAACGCCCTGTCTTCCATTGTCCTTTACGGAAACGGTTTCTTTTATCAGCGGCTCTCTCATAAGAACTCCGCCAGACATTGGCTCAACGAGACCATCCGCTATCCATTTAACAAATCCAGCGGAAGAAAGCAACAGTTTTTCTTCAGATTTATCTGATTTTTTTTCAATTTCGAACTTTTTTCCTGTAGAAATGTGCACAAGCTCACGATTTTCGTCATACATGGCATCTTCTACATAAGAAATTGAAGGAAGTTTTTCATGAATTACTGCGCACATCTGCTTCATGCTGTGATAAACCTGAGGGTCTACCAGCACATAATTCCATGGCAGTTTTGTTTCTGTGATTGTCATTACATCTTCAAAAGATGCTGAATAGAATTTTTCAAAAGCCATTCCTGTAGGAACTCCGCGGGCTGCATAATTTCCAAAAATTACGAGGTCTGCAAGAGCAATTTTTCCCTGAGGAGTGAACTGAATATATACTTCGCTGTTTTTTACAAAATAATAGCGGATGCGAAGAGGCTTTCCTGTTCTCTTGTCGCGGATAAGCACCCAGCTTCCGGCAACGTCTCCAGGATAAAGTTCCTGTTCTTCTGTCCACATTCCCTTATCTGAAAATACATTTACTTTGATAAGGGCACGGGGAGAAACAAAAACATTAAAGGTTGATTCGCTTTCTTCCAGACGAATCTGAAATTTTTCACCATTGTTGTTCGCGCGAATCTCCGGTGGATTTGCGCGAACTTCGCTGAGGGGAGCGGTAAACCACTTCTCTTCAAGTCCTTTGCGGATTTCTGAAGAGTCTGGTATTCCGAGCCTGTTATAGGCTGCAAAAACCTGAAGTGAAATACATACTGCCAGAATAAGGCAACATAGTTTTTTCAATTTTTCCTCCCCCTAACCTGCACGGTTAAGCCTTCATTGCTTCTCCGGCAGGGTCAGTATCTGTAGCGCCCGCAGCAAGTCGAATCTCTGCCTGAACAAGAGAGCCGTCTGCCATACGGATCATATTATTATCAACCTCATCCGGATGATTTCCAACCGGCGCATTAGAAAGCAGAAGCTTAAGTCTGTTCAACTGGTTAACTTCAGAGCTGCCCGGGTCATAGTCAATTGCACTGATATTTGCTTCTGGGAAGCGGCGGCGAAGTTCCTTAATCATTCCCTTACCAGTTACGTGGTTAGGAAGACAAGCGAACGGCTGAACGCAGGCAATACTTGGAGCACCCTCGTGAATCAGTTCTACCATTTCTGCAGTAAGGAACCAGCCCTCACCGGTAATATTTCCAATCTGAACAATATCATCAACACCCTTCATCAAATCATAAATTGAAGATGGTGCTTCAAAGCGTCGGCTCTTGCGCAGGTATTTTTTCATTTTGTTGCGGTAAAGCTCAAGTCCCCAAACAAGAAGGCGTGCATTGCGTTCTGTCTTCTTAGGGAAGGCAAGCTGTTCGTGACGGAAAATACCTGTACTGAATGAATAGAAGAAGAAGTCTGCAAGGTCTGGCATTACACACTCTGCGCCTTCTCTTTCAATTGTTTCAACAATCTGATTGTTTGCAGTTGGATGGAACTTTACAAGAATCTCTCCAACTACACCAACGCGTGGCTTTTTAATTGGCTTAAGCGGAAGATTATCAAAGTCGCGGATAATATCCTTCATAAGCTTGTGATATTTATGAGAAGAAACTCTGTTTGTAAACAATGCTTCTGCACGGGCATTCCACTTTTCGTACATCTGATTAGCACTGCCAGGAACAGCCTCGTAAGGACGTGTACGGTAAAGAACGCGCATAAGAACGTCTCCAACCATAATTGCCTTAACAAGATTATCCAGCAGAGGGAATGTAATCTTAAAGCCCGGGTTCTTTTCAAAGCCCTGTGCACTCAAAGAGAGTACCGGAATCTGGCTCCAGCCTGCGTCATTAAGCGCACGGCGAATAAAGCCAATGTAGTTTGTCGCGCGGCAACCACCACCGGTCTGGGTGATAATAAGAGCCGTTCTGTCCAGATCATATTTTCCGCTTTCAAGAGCAGAAATCATCTGACCTGCAACAAGCAGAGAAGGATAACATGCATCGTTATTTACATATTTAAGTCCGGCTTCTACAGCCTTAGGATCAACAGCATCAAGAACAACAAAGTTGTAACCGCAGGCACCAAAAGCCTTCTGCAAAATGCGGAAGTGGATTGGAGACATCTGAGGGCCAATAATTGTGTACTTCTTGCGCATCTCCTCAGTAAATACAACACGGTTATATGCAGAAGATTTAATTACCGGCTTAGTTTTATTGCGGCGACGTTCTTTTACGGCAGCAATAAGAGAACGGATACGGATACGAACCGCACCAAGGTTACTTCCTTCATCAATTTTGATAAGAGTGTACATGCGGCTCTTAGCGCGAAGGATTTCATCTACCTGATCAGCAGTTACAGCATCAAGACCACAACCGAAACTTGTTAACTGAACAAGCTCAAGCGATGGCATTTCTGAAACGAACTGAGCGGCACGGTAAAGTCTGTTATGGTAAACCCACTGGTCAATAATACGCAGAGGGCGTTCAATTTTTCCAAGATGAGCAACTGAGTCTTCTGTAAGAACAGCAAGACCAAGTCCGTTAATCATTTCTGGAATACCATGGTTGATTTCCGGATCAAGGTGATAAGGACGACCGGCAAGTACAATACCGCTTCCGCCCTTTGTAATGATTTCTTCAAGAGCCTCTTCACCCTTCTGACGAACTTCCTCGCGGAATCTTTCCTGCTCTTCCCATGCCTTATCAACAGCTGCATAAATTGCATCGCGTGAAAGTTTTGGGAACTTAGGAAGAAGTTCTTCACAAAGACGTTCCGCAAGACGAGGCTTATCATAAATTGGCAGGAATGGATCCATATATGTAATAGAAGGATCCTGACGAAGCTCATCAACATTGTTGCGCAATACTTCCGGATAACTTGTTACGATAGGACAGTTATAGTGGTTACCAGCCCCTGCATCTTCCTGATGTTCATAAGGAGCACAAGGATAGAAAATAAACTTAATGCCACGCTGTAAAAGAGAAACAACATGACCATGGCTGATTTTTCCAGGGTAACAAACTGATTCAGAAGGAATTGTCTCAAGACCTTTTTCGTAAACTGTACGGCTTGAACGCTGGCTCAAAATTACACGGAAGCCAAGCTCGTTAAAGAAGGTAAACCACAATGGATAGTTCTCGTACATATTGAGAACTCGTGGAATACCAACATCGCCCATTGGTGCATCTTCCGGCTTACGAGGAGCGTAGTTGAAAAGTCTCTTATATTTCCACTCAAAAAGATTTGGTAATGGACCTGCATCGTCATCATCAAGTCCTGTATTCTTTTTGTTACTTGCGTCAATTACTGTACCTTCAATTTCAGCACCCTTTTCACAGCGGTTACCGGTAATGAAGGTTCGTTTTTCGTCTCCTGTAGAGAAGGTATTAATAGTAAGAAGACAGTTGTTCTGACACTTACCACAACGGCGAAGCTCAAGGTCTACATGGAAGTTATTAAGCTGTTCAAGGGTTGCAATTCCAGAACGAACATCATGAACTGTTCCTTCCGGCTCACCTGGTTTTGGAGCCATAAGATCCTGCCACTGGTCGTAAGCAATAAGGGCAGAACCATAAGCACCCATAAGACCAGCAACATCCGGGCGGCAAACCTGAACGCCT
>JAEEGJ010028233.1_pt1 | contig 11188 bp, 6 predicted proteins | sample 8958761 | NCBI WGS metagenome assembly JAEEGJ01 (sample SAMN16246546, study PRJNA631951) | gut metagenome | biome: gut microbiome; feature: rumen; material: RS-attached | host: Bos | place: Iran: Karaj | collected 2018-10
TCTGACTTCTGCTGGGCCTGAGCCAGCTTTAAGGTAAAGTCTGCGTCTTCGGCTCCATATGGAGCTGCCTTTTCGAGAGGAACATCTGCAAAGGTTTGTCCCTTTTCTACAAGGCTTGAAAACTCAATGCCTTTAAGACCAAGGACTGTTTCTCCGAGCGACTCGAGTGAGTAGCCGTTTTTGCCTGTGCGCTCAGGATTCTGAAGCCAGGCGTAAATCATTGTATCATAAATAGAAGATTCTAAAACCTTCTGGATGAGTTCTGCATTTTTAAAGCCAGCCTTTTTGATATTGGTTGCAAGCACCTTGAGGTCGAACTTTGCGTTGTGCATTACAACGGTTACGCTCTTTGCCTGGAAGAGGCGCAGAAGCTGTGTAAGGGCGTCCTTAAGCGGAATGCCTGTTGTGTCTGCAAAGAGGTCGTCTGACTGGCGGGCGATTGGTATGTATACGGCTTTGTCTGGTTCGTAGCAGAGCGAGAAGCCGAGTATGTTTGCGGTGATTGTATCGAGGCCGTCTGTTTCGCTGTCGTAGGCTACTTTTGGGGCCTTGAGGGCAGCGTCGATGTAGGCTGTGAGTTCAGCGAGGGTGGTGAGGGCCTTGTAGTTTGAGGTGTCGTTTTGTTTTAAAGGAACGAAGTCTGCGGTAGTTTCGACAGGCTCAACCACCGTACTTGCCGGGGTTTTAGGGGCAAAGCCCCTAGGAGAAGGGGTGGCTGAAGACGCGCTCTGCGCGGCTGAAGCCAGGGGAAGGCTTTCCCCTCCTTGTCCATTTTCTACTCCAAGGCTGGCGTAAGATTTTGCAACGCTTGGCACGCCGTACTTCATGAGAAGGTCGGCAGCGGCGGTGTAGTTGAAGGTGTACTGGTCGCGGGTAATGGCGGCGTCGATGTCTGGGCAGGGAACGGTGTCGCAGAGGCGGACAAGGTCACGGCTGAAGTAGGCATCTTTTTTGCCATCGGCCAGTTTTTTCTGCATTGCGCCTTTGATTTCGTCTATATGGGCGTAAATGCCGTCCAGGTCGCCGTAGTCGTTTATGAGCTTGGAAGCGGTTTTTACACCGACTCCGCGGACGCCCGGAATGTTATCGGCAGAGTCGCCAAAGAGGGAAAGCAGGTCGAGCAGTTTTGGAGGCTTTACTCCCCATTCGGCTTCTACGCCTTCTATGCCGGTTACCTTCCAGGTTTCGCCTCCAGTGATTGGCTTTAGAATCTGTGTGGATTCATCTACCAGCTGCATGAGGTCCTTGTCTCCGCTGAGAATGCGGCAGGTGCGGCCTGACTCGCGGCACTTGCGGGAAACGGTTGCTATGATGTCGTCTGCTTCATAGCCATCGCACTGGAGAACCGGGATGCCAAGTGCTTCAAGGATTTCGCAGATCCAGGGTACCTGGGCGTGAAGATCTTCCGGAGTTTTTGGGCGGTTAGCCTTGTACTGGTCGTACATTTCGTGACGGAAGGTTTTGGTTTTAGAATCCATGGCTGCAACTATGTAGCCTGGTTTGTAATGCTGAAGAATATAATGGATGTTTCTGAAAAAGCCGAAGAGGGCCGAAACGTTTTCGCCGCGCTGGTTGGTAAGAGGACGGCTGATAAATGCAAAGTAGCAGCGGAAAATAAGTCCGTAGCTGTCTAAAATATATACTGTTTTGTCGTTGAATTCGTTTTTGATATCCTTGTTTGCCATGCGGATATTTTAGACAAAATAAAGGCTTGGGGCAACCTCTTTGAGCTTTTGTCATAGCTTTTGCGCGTTAGTTTTTCATATAACAAATAATTATTAATGTTTCTATTGACAGTAACAGTATAGCTGTGCTATGTTACTATTAGTAGAAACGTTACTATAAATAGTAACAAGCCCGCAATATAAAATATCGAGGTAAAAATGAAACAAAGGATGGATTTAATTTACAAGTGTATTCCAAACTCGCGCTATACTCCTTACCTTCTTGCCAAGAAGATTGGTGCCACCGCTATTCTGGAATCTGCAAGCTTTGCTAAAGGGCGGGAACGTTATTCCATTTTGATGACGGAAGAAGCGTTTAAAATTAAGCAGGAAGGAGAAGAAATTTCTATCATTGTAAATGGTCAGGAAACTCCACTGGATATGTCTCTTGTTATGGAGGGTGAAAAAAGTCTGGATGCTCTTGGTCGTGAAAAGTCTCCTGATATTCTTGATGCTCTTTTGTATGTTGCGCGTCAAAATATTTTGCCTCAGGGACCTTTGTGCGAGCTGCCTCTGCCTGCAAGCGGGCTTGGTTATCTGAGTTACGAGTTTGCAAAGCATTGTGACAATATACGCTTTTTTGAGCAGAAGGATGAACTGGACATTCCTGAGAGCCTCTTTATTACAGGTCATCTTTATATTATTTTTGATCACTTTACCGAAGAGCTGCATATTTTTGGTCTTAACTATAACGAGCATCAGATTGATCTGGCTGCCGCTATGGAAAAGCTATTGAAGCGCATCAACGATATGGATTTTTCTTATGTTGAAGAAGAGAATCAGAGCTTTAAGTACAAAATGCTTACTGATATGGAGGCCTCGAAGGCTGAGTATATTCAGAAGGTTGTTGCTCTTAAAAAGCATATTGTTGCAGGAGATTTGATTCAGGCGGTTCCAAGCCGTAGAGTTCAGATTGAGTGCGAGGCTGAAGCTCTTGCTGTTTATGGAAAGCTTCGCAAGGTAAATCCTTCGCCATATCTTTTTTATATTGATTTTGGAGATTTCCAGTTTACCGGTGCTTCTCCGGAAAGTCTTGTGCGTGTGCGTAAGGGTAAGGCAATCATTCATCCGATTGCGGGAACAATACGTCGTGGACGCACAGAAGCCGAAGATGAAAAACTCAAGATTGAGCTGCGCAATAATCCTAAGGAACAGGCTGAGCATCTGATGCTGGTTGATCTTGCGAGAAATGACCTGGGCCGTGTCTGCCAGCAGGGTAGTGTTGAGGTTTCGCAGTATATGGAGTGCGAGCTTTTCAGTCATGTAATTCATCTTGTAAGTACGACTGAGGGACTTGTTCGCGAGGGGGTAAAACCGATTCAGGTGCTTCGTGCATCCTTTCCAGCAGGGACAGTTTCGGGGGCACCGAAAATCAGTGCTATGCAGATTTTAAGCGGACTTGAAAAAACTAAACGCCGCTTTTATGCGGGAGCTGTTGGTTATATTCAGCCGAGCGGGGATCTGGATTTTTGTATTTCGATTCGCTGTGCACTACGCCAGGGAAATGTCTGGAACCTGCAGGCCGGCGGTGGAATTGTTTATGATTCAGAGCCTGAACGCGAGTTTACAGAGACCTGCGAGAAGCTTGGAGCTTTAATAGACACTTTGACAAAGTAAGGAGATTTTTATGATTTTAGTTATAGACAATTACGACAGTTTTACATTTAATGTTGTTCAGGCACTTGAGTGTGCTACTAATGAAGAAATAAAGGTTGTTAGAAATGATGAGGCTGGCCTTGAACAGCTGGCCGCTATGCAGCCGAGTCATCTTATTGTTTCACCGGGGCCGGGAAATCCTTCTGGCGCCGGAGTAAGTGTAGAAGCGATAAAATATTTTGCGGGTAAGATTCCGATTCTTGGAATCTGTCTTGGTCATCAGGCAATTGGTGAAGCCTTTGGTGCAAAAATTGTTGGCGCAAAATTTATAAAGCATGGAATTGTAGAGGATATTGATCTGGATGGCCGGGGTGTTTTCCGAACAATCGGTAGGAGTGCAAAGTTTACACGCTACCATTCGTTAGTTATTGATGAAGCAAGTTTGCCGGCAGATTTTGAAGTTACAGCGCGTGCAAAGGATGGAGATATCATGGGCGTGCGTCATAAGACAATGGCTATTGAAGGTGTGCAGTTTCATCCGGAGTCGATTGCGAGTCAGGCTTGCCAGGAACTTTTTAAGGCCTTCTTAAATTACCGCCGCGATAATCTTCCTGTTGCGGAATATCTGCGTCAGCTTCTGGATGAAAAAAAGCCTTTGAGCCGCGACCAGGCTTCCTTCTTTATGGAAAATCTTACTGACGGAACAATGGACGAAAAGGCTACTGCCGCAATTCTTACAGCCATGGCAGCAAGAGGCCTTCCTACTGCAGATGAAATGGCCGGCTGTGCTGGTGCTCTTTTGAAAAAGAAAACTGATTTTCCTCTGGCAGCTAAGGCAGGTGCCACAGGTACAGGCCTTGCAGAAATCGTTGGAACCGGAGGAGACGGAAAGGGAAGCTTTAATATTTCTTCTTTGTCTGCTCTTGTTGCGGCAAGCTGTGGACAGGGTGTTGCAAAGCATGGAAACAGAGCTGTTTCTTCTAAGAGTGGTGCTGCAGATTTCTTTGAAAATCTTGGAATTAAAATTATGGCTGAGCCGGAGAAAACAGCTTCTCTTGTAAAGCAAACTGGTTTTGGCTTTTTGATGGCGCCGGTCTATCATGCGGCTATGAGATTTGCTGCTCCCGTTCGTAAGGCTCTTGGAATAAAAACAATCTTTAATGTACTTGGACCTCTTTTGAATCCAGCTGGAGCTGAGTATGAAGTACTTGGGGTTTACAGTGCAGATTTAATGGAAGATTATGCGAGAGCGGCAAAGGCTCTGGGAGCTAAGCGGGTAATGGTAATTCACAGTCGTGATGGTTTTGATGAGATTTCGCCATGTCAGCCTACAGATGTTTTCCAGATTAATGATGATGGAAAAGAATACCGCTATGTAATTGAGCCTGCAAAGTTTGGTATTAATAATGCCAGTGAGGATGAGCTTGAAGGTGGAAGCGGGGCAGACAATGCTCGTCTTGCTATGGAAGTTTTGAACGGCGGTGGTCGCGCAAGTATTAAGGCTGCGGTTGGCCTTAATGCAGGTGCTGTTCTCTACCTGAGTGGAAGAGCAAAAACTCTTAAGGACGGCTACGATATGGCAACTGGTGCAATTGCAAACGGAACTGCTTTACGAAAGCTTCAGGAGATTCAGAAGGTCAGTGAGGAGCTTAGCGCGTAATGGCTGATATTCTTACAACTATAGTTGAAAAGCGCAAGGCAGACATAAAAAGACTGGGTATTACTTTTGGCTATGATATTCCAGAAAAACGTCTTCGACCGGTACATCCCTTTCTTTCAGAAAAGGGAGTGATTCTCGAGGTAAAAAGGGCTTCTCCAAGTAAAGGAGATATTGCTCCTGGTCTTGATGCTGTTGCGACCGCCCGCTCTTATGCCGGGGCAGGGGCAGCGGCAATTTCCTGTCTTACAGAAGGCAACTATTTTAAAGGGTCACTTAAAGATTTAATGGAAATCTGCCAGGCTGTAGATATTGCAGTTTTACGAAAAGATTTCCTTATTAATGAAGAAGAAGTTGAGGTTGCCTGGCGTGCCGGAGCCGATGCGGTTCTTCTTATAGCGAGAATCCTTGATTCTGACATGATGGTAAAGATGGCAAAGGCTGCGGCCGCTCACAAAATGACTTCGCTTGTAGAAGTAAGAAGTGAAGCTGATATTGAAAAACTGAGCCAGCTTGCAGCTCAGGTGAATCTGGAATATATAGTTTGCGGAGTAAATAGCCGCGACCTTGCAACTTTCAAAATTGATTTATTAAAGCCATGTGCCCTGCTGGGAAAGATTCGCAAGGTACTGGGGCAAAATGCCAGAGTGGTTTTTGAAAGTGGAATCAGGACTCCGGAGGCAGCCCGCTTTGCAGGAAGTCTTGGCTTCAGCGGAATGCTGCTGGGAGAGGCGGCTGCAAAGGCGCCGGAGCTTCGTGAGTGTCTGGTGAAATCCTTTGTGGAGGCCAAGCCCACAAAGAACTCAGACTTCTGGACTAAGTATGCATGTCATGCTGAACTTGTTACAGCATCTCCACTCATAAAAATCTGTGGGCTTACCCTGGCGGAGGATGTGATTTATGCAGATTCACTAGGGGTTGATTTCGTCGGCTTTATTTTTGCGGCTGGATTTGGACGTAATGTCTGCGGCGAAAAGTTTGAGGATATAGTGATTGCTTTGAAAAATATAAAGGCAAAGAAGGTTGCTGTAATTACAGATCCGTCCTCACCTGAGGCGGTTGCTGCTGCTTCTTATGTGGAGCAGGGGATTCTGGATTGTCTGCAGCTGCATGGTCTTTCTTATGAAGAGGTTCCTGAACGCTTTCTGCAGCTTCCTCATTATTTTGCAATCACAGAAAAGACGGGAGCTCTGGAAGAAGCGGCAGAAAAACTTTTTCTTATGGGAGAGCCCCGCTTTTTACAGGACTCGAAAAATCAGAATTACAGTACAAAGCACAAACTCTGGCTGGCAGGGGGAGTGACTGCGGAAAATGTTGCGGAGCTGTCTGAGCGTTTTCAGCCTGAGTTGATTGATCTTTCTAGTGGCGTAGAAGATGAGATAGTTGGAATAAAGAATCATGAGAAAATAAAAAAAATAGTAACGTCGCTGCGCTCGCAATGACGGTGAAGGAGAAAAAATATGGCACATTCAGATAAGGGATTTTTTGACAGCTTCGGTGGTAAATATGTTGCAGAGGTTTTGCGACGTCCACTGGACGAACTGGAGATTGCCTTCAATGAGGCAATGAAAGATCCAGGTTTTATAAAAGAGCTGGAAACAATTCAGCGTGATTATATAGGCCGCGAGACACCTCTGCTTTTTGCGGAAACTGCAACAAAGCTTCTTGGTGGAGCACAGATTTATATTAAACTCGAAGGTCTTGCAAATACCGGTGCTCACAAAATCAATAATGCGATAGGGCAGTGTCTGCTTGCAAAGCGCATGGGCAAGAAGCGTATTATCGCAGAAACTGGTGCCGGTCAGCATGGAGTTGCAACTGCTGCTGCCTGCGCAAAGCTTGGACTGGACTGCACGGTTTATATGGGCGAGGTAGATGTCCGCCGTCAGCAGCCTAACGTTGCGGCGATGGAACTCTATGGCGCGAAGGTGCATCCTGTTACAAGCGGCAGCCGTACCCTCAAGGATGCCGTAAACGAAGCTATGCGCGACTGGGCTGCAAATCCTGATACAACTCACTACGTGCTGGGAAGTGCTCTTGGACCTGCTCCTTTTCCGGATATGGTCCGCGAGTTCCAGAGTGTGATTGGTCGTGAGGTTGAACGACAGGCTTCTGAACGGAAGCTGGATGTATCTGCCATGATTGCCTGTGTTGGTGGCGGTTCAAATTCAATCGGATTTTTTGCTCCTTTTATTGATAAGGCAGAGCCTCGTCTGATTGGTGTTGAAGCCGGTGGTATTGGACCTGGAATTGGAGAAAATGCAGTCCGCATGTCTGGGCAGGCTGCTCGTGATGGAATTATGCACGGTTATAAATCCCGCTTTTTGCTTGATGAAGACGGACAGGCCTTGCCGACCCGTTCAATTTCTGCGGGCCTGGACTATTGCGGAATCGGACCTCAGCTTGCAAGTCTTGGACGCCAGGGCAGGGTAGAGTTTACTTATGCCCGCGATGATGAAGCCTTGAATGCAGTAAAGTTTTTTGCACGTAACGAAGGTGTTCTTTTTGCAATGGAAAGTGCACATGCTGGAGCAGAAGCAATCCGTCTTGCACCGACACTTCCAAAGGATAAAGCTATCATTGTAAATATGAGTGGCCGCGGAGATAAGGATGTCTTTATAACCTGTCCGGTTTTCCGCCGCGAAGAATGGATAGACTTCCTTCATGCGGAAATTGAGCGCCTGGAATCAGATAAAGATATTCATGAAGCAAAGATTATGGGAGAATCAAAATGAGCAAAATAAAACTGATGAGCCACCTTGTTGCCGGCTATCCTACAGATGAACTTTCATTTACTGCAGCACGTGCCCTCGTGGACGGCGGTGCAGATATACTTGAAATACAGCTTCCCTTCAGCGACCCTAGTGCGGATGGCCCTGCAATTCAGGGAGCCTGTACTGAAGTTCTTAAACGCGGCTACCGTACAGCAGACGGACTTGCTTTTATTGAAAAACTTCACAAGGAATTTCCCCAGGTGAAAATTTATCTGATGAGTTACGGTTCTCTGATTTACACACCTGGTGTAGAAAACTTCTGTAAGAAGGCTGCGGCTGCCGGTGTTACTGGTATGATTATTCCGGACCTGCCATTTGATTATGATGAAGGTCTGACTGCTGCCTGCCGTGCTAACGGAATGGAAAATATTCCTGTTGCGGCTCCGAGTATGTCTGCAGAGCGACTGGACAAGCTTGCTCATGCCGGCTTCCCTTATATTTATGCGGCACTTCGTACAGGTATCACCGGTACTGATACAAAGATTGATGATAATACCCTGGACTTCTTAAAGAAGGCTGGGGCCGGTGGAAGTAAGATTTACGGCGGCTTTGGTATTTCAAAAGGCCAGCAGGCAAAGGCTCTTGCTTCTGAGGTTGAAGCGGTTGTTGCCGGCTCTGTTTTTGTAAGATTGATTACAGAGAATAAAAATAACCCGGACTCACTTTATAAAGCGGTCCGGGCTAAAGCAGAAGAATTAACAGGATTGTCGGGTTAAGCCCGGCGATGTTTGCGAAGCAAACTCGTGCAACAATGTCAGTTATCTACGGCAGCGTTCAAGGGCGTCAGTGATATTATCAAAAATATTCTCACGGCCAAGGATGTCTGCCATTCCTGTCTTTTCAAGCAGCAGGTAAGGCTGTGTATGAATACCGCTGATTACGATTGTGATTCCCTTACGGTCGCAGGCAGCCTTACACTGTTCGAGGGCCTTGATTCCGCCGGCATCGAGGTAGATTGTGTTTCTCATGCGGAGAACAAGGTACTTACAGTCTGACTGTGCGCGTTCTGTTGCGAGTTCAAACTTACGTACTGTTCCGAAGAAGAGAGGTCCTTCAATTTCGTAAACAAAGGTCTGAGGCGGAATGTCCAGGTTTTCTGCAGGCTGATCAACCTTAATACCACCGGTAAGGGTTTCTCTCTGATTCTGAACTTCAGACAAATCAATCATCTTCTTGATAAAGAAGAAGGCAGCAAAGCCAAGACCAACTTCGATTGCAACGGTAAGGTCTACAAATACTGTAATAAGGAAGGTTACTGCAAAAACGCAGATATCTGATTTCTGTCCTTTAAGCAGGGCGCGGATTGCAGGGAAGCCTGCCATGTTCCAGGCAACGTTGATAAGAACGGCTGCCAGGGCTGCCATAGGAATATAGGCTGCATATTTTCCTGCAAAGAGGAGAATTATGAGCAGGGTAATTGCATGGATGATTCCGGCAACCGGTGTGCGGCCGCCGTTTTTGATGTTTGTGGCTGTGCGGGCAATAGCACCTGTAGCAGGGATTCCGCCGAAGAGAGGGCTTGCAATGTTTGCAATTCCCTGGGCAATAAGCTCTGTGTTTGAATCGTGCTTTGAACCAATCATACCGTCTGCAACTACAGCAGAAAGAAGTGATTCAATTGCAGCAAGTACTGCGATAGAAATTGCTGTAGGGAAGAGGGTGGTGATTGTCTTGATGCTGAGGGCTGGCAGCTGTGGCTTTGGAAGTGTATTTGGAATTACAAAGTGCTGTGAGCCGTCTGCGAAAGTTCCGATTGTGTCTGTGTGGAGGCCTGCTGTTTTTTCAAGGATGATGCTTACGACTGTCGCAAGAATAATTACAACAAAGCTTCCTGGAATCTTCTTTATGAACTTAGACCAGATGAAGATGAATGCGAGACAAACTGCAGCCATGATTGTTGAGTAAAGGTTGATACTTGTGGCTGAGCGGATGTATACGATGATTTTTGGAAGGAAATCACCTGGCATTTTGCTGTATTCTTCGCCGAGAATCAGCATTGGACTTGAGAAGTCTGGGCGAAGACCGAAGAAATCTCCAAGCTGACCTGCAGCGATTGTAACTGCGATTCCGGCTGTAAAGCCTGTAACAATAGTATATGGAATAAATTTTACAAGACCGCCCATCTTAAAGGCGCCGAGAAGAATCAGAATGATTCCGGCCATAACGGTTGCTGTGGCGAGGCCTGAAAGTCCGTACTGAGCAACTACTCCATAAACGATTACTGCAAAGGCACCTGTAGGGCCGCCAATCTGAACGCGGCTTCCGCCAAATGCAGAAATACAAAAGCCTGCAATGATTGCGGTAAAAAGTCCCGCAGCAGGATTCACGCCCGAAGCAATGGCAAATGCGATTGCAAGAGGAAGGGCAACAATGCCGACAATCACGCCGGCGATAAGATCGCTCACAAAAGTTTTCGTGTTGTAAGTTTTAATAGAATTAATGAGTTCTGGTTTAAACATAGTGGGCTTATTATAGTGATTTTGTTTGAATGTGTCATTCAGATTTATTTATACTTGACTGCTCCAACCGTAGTGAAAAAGGCATGTCGACAACATCATTCCCGTTGGCGATATGCCTTTTTCACGAAAGGGCGGGGCAGAGTTTTTAGTGTAAAAATATGAATTCTGCAGTATAATAGAAGTATGGCTAAATCGAAAATGACACAATTCAAACAAAGAGGAAGCGGTGTGCTTATGCATATCTCGTCGCTTCCCGGACCTTTTGGAATCGGTACCCTTGGAAAAAATGCATATAAGTTTATAGATTTTCTGGCTAAGGCAGGCCAGAGCTACTGGCAGATTCTGCCGGTTTGTCCTACTGGTTACGGTAACTCGCCTTATCAGAGTTTTTCGACCTTTGCAGGAAATCCATATTTTATTGATTTTGATTTGCTCGTAAACGACGGATTACTTTCAAAATCAGATTATGAAGGAATTGACTGGGGAAGCAACGAAAAATATGTAGACTACGGTCTTTTGTATATTAAACGTCACGAGCTTTTTGCAAAAATCCAGAATTATTTTGAAAAGAAAACTCCGGCTGATTATAAGGCATTCTGCGATAAAAATGCTTTCTGGCTGGAAGATTTTGCACTTTTCATGGCTGTAAAAGATGCTCACAATGGCGTTGCATTCCTTGAATGGGAAGAAGATATCCGTATGCGTGAACCTGCTGCTGTTGAAAAATGGACAAAGCAGTGTGCACGCCGCATCGAATATTACAAGATGCTTCAGTATCTGTTCTTTAAGCAGTGGGCTGATTTGCGTGCCTATGCAGCTAAAAAAGATATCCGTATTATCGGTGATATTCCTATTTATGTTGCTGCTGACAGTGCTGATGTATGGACTCATCCGGAAAACTTCGTGCTCGACAAAAAAGGTGTTCCTGTAGAAGTTGCAGGTTGTCCGCCTGATGCGTTTACAGCTGTCGGACAGCTC
>JAEEGJ010028234.1_pt1 | contig 11187 bp, 9 predicted proteins | sample 8958761 | NCBI WGS metagenome assembly JAEEGJ01 (sample SAMN16246546, study PRJNA631951) | gut metagenome | biome: gut microbiome; feature: rumen; material: RS-attached | host: Bos | place: Iran: Karaj | collected 2018-10
GTCAATCGTTGCCACCGAAGGGTCGAGGTCGGTGCGCGTCGCGGCGTCGTTGTCTATCCAAAACTTGCGCACCACAATCTCGGTGGCTTTCACCTTGGCGCGATTCACGACAAAGAACTTCGTCACCGGAACGCTCCACATGCCGCCGTCGTCGCGCACGCGCATCGTCAGCGAGTGCATGCCTATGGGGAGTGCCGAGATATCGACTGTTGCCACCGACTCACCGAGCGCATCGCGCCCCGCCGGCTCGTTATCTATCCAATATTGTCGCTCTGCGATAGCGGTAGCCTTCTGCGTGGCGTGAGGCTTGACGAAGATTTTCGTCACGGGCACGCTCCATCGCCCCTCCGAGTCCTTCACCTGCATGGTGAGCGTGTGCGGCCCGGCAGCAAGACTGGTCACATCGACCGTAGCCACCGACGAGCCGATCGTCGTCAGTGTTTGCGGATCGTTGTCTATCCAGCAGACGCGTTCCGCCATCGTGGCCTGTCCCCAAGCCGAACAGCCGACCATCACCACCACTGCCAGCAATATATGTCTTATTCTTTTCATCTTCTTATAATTATGATTATACCCAATCTCCCTCCCTTCGGGAGGGCCGGGGTGGGCTTTACCTCACCTCCGCCTCATAGGTCACCTTCAGACTGTTGCCCTCCACGCCGAGACTCATGCTCTTCACCACGGGGATGCCGGGCGCTTTGCTCCAGCCATCGCCGCCGCGGATGCCCGCTTCTGTGCCGTCGTCGCCTATCCATTCAGCGTTTGTCAGTTCAAATGTTCGGGTGGGTGTATAACTGAAGTCGGTGCCCGTGATGTCGCTGAAAATATTATTGTTTATAGAGCGAAATGTGTAATAGCAGTTGCTGAAAGAGTTGTTGCTTTCTGTCCAGGAGTTATAAACTGCTCGGATGACGCAATTGGACACATTGGCACCAGTAGTGATTTCAAACGCACCTCTACTATAATATCCGTTATCCCAATAGGTCAGAATGCTGTTCTTCCAGGTATATGCACCAGCATAGCCAGTCACGATGCAATGATCCACCAGGACGGAACTTCCCGACGGGAAATCATCCAAGTCTCCACCAACATAACTGTTTACAAACGAGGCACTCTCAACCGGAGTATTATTTGCTGCCGTGATGCCTTTCTTCAGAATACAATTCTGAACAAGCATATTCTTGGCGGTTGCGCCATTAGTAAAAGTCATGCCTTCCAAAAGAAAACACTTGGCAATGAGCAGTCCATCCACTTTGGAGTTGCTTTTTGAAAGTTCAACGTCTCCGTTGATATAAAGGCCCTCCACATGGATATTCCTAATAGTTGCGTCGGCCAAGCCAATGTTCAAGTCGCTTCTCAATTGCGTCACATCCGCTCCCGTGGCAGCGTCTTTCTCGAACCCCGCACCATAGATGGATACCGACTTCGTGATGGTGGGCGAAGTGAACGAACCGGAGGAGAGAGTGATGACGTCGCCTTCGCTGGCAGCGGCATGGGCCTGTACAAGGGCATCGGCACCCGAGAACACACTCACATTTCCGCCACTCACCAGTGTAGCCGTATTGACGTCACTCTGTGCCATTGCGCTCAACGCGCATCCCGCCAAGATGATGGAGAGAAAGATTTTCCTTGTTTTCATATTTGTTCCGTTGTTTTTTGATGAATAATCAGTTACGTGCTACAAAATTAACAATACAGACGGAACGACAACTCGCATATCATCCAAAAGCACGGCATTGGTATGATTTGCGAGTTGTTTTTGTATAATCTGAAAGTAGATTTGGAGTTTTGGAGCCTACGACCGGTTCTTCCATTCCGTCGGCGTCATTCCTGTGACAGCCTTGAAGGCACGGAAGAAAGAGGACTCGGTGGAGAAGCCCGACTTGTCGGCGAGGATGCTCATCCGGATGTCGGGTGTGGTTTGCAACAGCGTCTTGGCGTGCTCCACTCGGTAGCTGTTCACAAAGTGGGAGAAACTGCAGCCACACTGGCCGTTGATGCAGGCCGAAACGTAATTCTTATTCACCGCCAGCATCAGGGAGAGGTCGGCCAACTTCAAGTTCGCATTGAGGTAGGGCTGTTCGGTTTCCATCAATTCGCGGATTCGCTGCATGAGCAGGGCATCGGCCTCGGCGCTCCGTTCTTCCTGCGTAACGGTTCGGGCTGGCACGTTGGCAGTTGCTGCTTCCGTGTCATCATCAGGGGATGCAGGCTTACGGCGATACCACATGGTTGCTGCGAGACCAGCCAAGAGCAGCACTACCAACAGCCACGGCCACCAAGCTGTAGCGGATGCTTCACCCTTGCCGTTGGCCAGCCGTAACAGGTAGGTCGTGTTATGAGGCGTGTAATTGCTGTTGCGAACGCCTCCGGTGGCGACGATGTCACCCTGCGGCGTGAGGGTTAGCGCGCCGAAGGCCATATCCTGTAACGGTTCCGTGTAACAGAGGGTAAGCGTGGCCGGTGTCTTTTTGTAGTCTATCACAAGCACAAAGATTCGGCCGTTCTCACCGTTATTATACATATAGTCACGGTCGTAGCCTACCAGGTAAGCACGCTGTGAATGGCGATCAGCCATCAGACATCCTGTATAATCGATATTGCTGGCAGTCCCTGGTTCCTGACCGGTGGTGGGCAAAGTGACCTGCATGGGAATCTTTCCCTTGGTGGGAAGGAGCGAGAACACCGTGTCGCGCACCAACACGAGGGCCGTCTGTCCGCTCTTGTCGCTTACGGGCATCAAATAGGCATAATCTCCCTTTGATTCATCGCCCACAAAGTAGTCGTCCATACTCTGATGGCTCACGTCAAGCGGATGCCATGTATCGAGCAAGGGCACACGGAAGGAGGAGCCATGCAGACGGTCGGCCACCACGCTATCCAACTGAACGCCCTTGTTATCACACCCGCTCACCACCATCACATCGTTGTGAGTGGTACGGAAAAGATAGCAAAAGGAGCGTTGCTGCGCCACCTCCTTCACACGTTGCGACTTCCCGCTATGACTGTCGAAGAGTTCGATGCCGTCAGTTTCGTACCAGTTTCCAGCTATCACCACCTTGCCGCTGTCTGTCTCAAGAGCTATGGGCAATGCCCGTTTTCGGTCCATACATCCGAAACCGTCGAAACGATGCTCAACTGGGTGGTAGCGTTCAACCGAGAAGGACTGACCGATGCCCAACGGTTCGTTGTGTCCGCCACCTATCAGCACCAGCCCGGACTTCATGACCAGCGCAAAGCCATCGTCGTGGACATAGTCGGTATTCACCAGATGCCAACGGCCATTGCTGAAGTATTCGGCCGTGGCCGTGGGCACAAAACCCTTTGTATGACCGCCAACCACCACTATTTCGTTGTTAACGCAAAACACCGAATGACCGCTGCGAGCAACGTTCATGGGGGGCATGCGCTCTGCCTCTATCTTGACAATAGGGACAAGATTCTCTTGTGCGAAAAGAGACAGGCTCCCTGAAATCAGCGATGCAATAATTAGCAAAACAATGGTTCTATGCGACATAAACATTTATTCACCTTAACCTGTATGGAAGATGAGATTGCAAAGATAGCAAAAAATTTGACATCTCACTATTATTTGATTAATTTTAGCTGGAAAATCATGCAAATTGTAATGTAAAGAGGCAAATAATTTATCAATTATCAATTGGGAATCATCTTTTTTCGGGATTTTGATTGGTTATTCCGTTTTTTTTCTTAATTTTGCGCCTCGACACAATCATAATATTAAAATATGTCAAATATCAATTCACCAGTAGGAAAAAAAATCAAGACAATCAGAGAATCAAAGAATCTCTCTATTGAAGAAATTTCAGAACGCAGCGGCCTTTCCAAAGAACAGATTATCTCTATCGAGGAAGGACAGAATCTGCCGTCGCTGGGTCCGCTCATCAAGATTGCACGCGCACTGGGCGTAAGGCTGGGCACCTTTATGGACGATAACGATTCGCTCGGTCCCGTTGTGTGCCGTGCAGCCGATCGTGAGCGCGCCAGCAGCATCAGTTTTTCTAACGGAGCCACCGATGCCCGCAAGCACATGGAGTATCACCCGCTGGGCCAGCAAAAGGCTGGTCGCCACATGGAGCCATTCATCATCGACATCAATCCCGAAGATAGTCCCGAATTCCAGCTCTCGGCCCACGAAGGCGAAGAGTTCATCTACGTGATGCAGGGCGAAATCGAGATTGTCTATGGCAAAGAGACTTATACGCTGAAAGAAGGTGACAGCATCTTCTACGACTCGATTGTGAAGCACCATGTGCACGGTGCTCCAGGCAAGCCGGCCAAGATTCTCGCAGTAGTCTATATTCCATTCTAAAAAAGAGACTCTCCCCCTGCCCCTCCCTGGAGGGAGGGGAGTAGATACTTTTTGTTATGAGCTACAAGACGGCCTCGCCTGACAGATATGGACTGCTCAAAGGGTATGCCCGTGAGAACAGAAAGAACGCGACCTTGGCAGAAGCTGTTCTATGGGAACACTTGAGGAAGAATTCTTTTGGGCAAAAGTTTCTGCGTCAGCATATCATAGGCGATTATATAGTTGACTTTGTTTCGCAACTTGGCGATCTTGTAATTGAGGTTGACGGTGGTTACCATTCTGAACCTAGACAACAGGCCGATGATGAACTCAGAGAGAAAGAACTTGAAAAAATGGGATATCATGTGATTCGCTTCACAAATGAAGATGTTCTTAATAATATTAATAATGTAATTGACCAAATAGAAAGTTATTTCAATGGATGAGAAATATATAAATAACCAGTCCTCTACTCCCCTCCCTCACAGGGAGGGGACGGGGGAGAGTCTCCGTTATGACATGGCGGGGCGTCCGCTGCCCGACAGGACATATCCTGCCGAGACGGGCTCGGAAGGCTATACGCTATATGAGCGTACGCTCGGCCAGTGGCTGGAATACTGGGCTGAGACAACGCCCGACAAGGAGTATATCGTGTACAGCGACCGCGACCTGCGCTTCACATGGTCAAAGTTCAACGAGCGCGTGGACAACCTGGCCAAGGGCCTGATTGCCATCGGCGTGAAGCGAGGCTCGAACGTGGGCATCTGGGCAACGAACGTGCCCGACTGGCTCACCTTCCTTTATGCCACGGCAAAGATCGGCGCCGTGCTGGTGACGGTGAACACCAACTACAAGCAGAACGAGCTGGAGTATCTGTGCAAGGACTCCGACATGGAAGTGCTCTGCATCACCGACGGCACCTGGGACTGTAACTATGTGGACATGACCTACACCATGCTGCCCGAACTGAAGACCTGCGAGCGCGGCCATCTGAACAGCGAGCGCTTCCCCTATCTGAAGAGCGTGGTCTACATTGGCATGGAAAAGTATCGCGGCATGTACAATACCGCCGAACTGCTGCTGCTGGGACAAAACATCGAGGACGAGACATTGCTGAAGATGAAGAGCAAGGTGACCTGCCACGATGTATGCAACATGCAATACACCAGCGGTACCACGGGATTTCCGAAGGGCGTGATGCTGACGCACTACGGCATTGCCAACGACGGCTATTTCACGGGCGAGAACATGGGATTCACGCAGGACGACAAGCTCTGCGTCTGTGTTCCCCTGTTCCACTGCTTCGGTGTGGTGCTGGCCACGATGAACTGTCTGACGCACGGCTGCACCGAGGTGATGGTCGAGAAGTTCGACCCGCTGGTGGTGCTGGCCTCCATCCATAAAGAAAGGTGTACGGCGGTATATGGTGTGCCCACCATGTTCATTGCCGAGCTGAACCATCCCATGTTCTCTATGTTCGACCTGACCTGTCTGCGCACAGGCATCATGGCGGGCAGCCTCTGTCCGGTGGAACTGATGAAGCAGGTGTCGGAGAAGATGTATATGACCATCACGAGCGTGTACGGACTGACGGAGTCGTCGCCCGGCATGACGCAGACTTGTCTGAACGATACGTTCGAGCAGCGCTGCACGACGGTTGGCCGCGACTTCCCCTTCGTAGACGTAAAGGTGCTCGACCCCGAGACCGGCGAGGAATGTCCCGTAGGCGTGCAGGGCGAGATGTGCTGTAAGGGCTTCAATGTGATGAAGGGCTATTATAAGAATCCCGAAGCCACGGCGGAGGTCATCGACAAGAACGGCTATCTGCACTCGGGCGACCTTGGCGTAAAGGACGAACAGGGATTCTATAAGATTACAGGCCGCATCAAGGACATGATTATCCGCGGCGGCGAGAACATCTACCCGCGCGAAATCGAGGAGTTCCTCTACCACATGCCCGGCATACGCGACGTACAGGTGGCTGCCGTGCCGTCGAAGAAGTATGGCGAGGCCGTGGGTGCCTTCATCATCCTCGAAGAAGGGGCCAAGATGACTGCCGAGGACGTGCAGCTGTTCTGCCGCGGCAAGATAGCCCGCTACAAGATTCCGAAATATGTGTTCTTCATCGACCAGTTCCCGCTGACGGGTTCCGGCAAAATCCAGAAGTTCAAGCTGAAGGAAATGAGCCTGAAACTCTGCGAGGAACAAGGAATCGAGGTTATTTGACAGGATAAAAGAAAAAGAAGCGCGGCTGAAGTTTGTTTCAGCCGCGCTTCTGATTATAACCATTCATCGAGAGAGAGTTATTTTTTCATGGTGATTTCTATCGCTCCCTGCTTGCCATTGGCGGCATTGCCATAAATTGCCTTCACCTTGGCCTTGTCCTTGATGACAGTTATCGACTGAATCTTCTCTGGGGATAAATACTTGTCGATTTCGCTTTCCGGTACTTCCTTCCCGTCAACGACAAGTAGCAGGTTCTTCACTTTCAGCGCCAGGTCTTTCTCAATTGTTTCCTTGACAGCTCTGTTATTGACCGTGTTATCGGTATTGACATTGTCGTCTTTCGCCTTGTTGGTTTCGCCACCGGTCAGCTTAAAAGATATGGGAACGGTGTATTTCACGCGCACGGGTTTTCCGTTTTGTCGGCCTGGTGTCCAGTTGGGCATGGCATTCACTATCCTGAGGGCTTCTGCATCCAGCGCGGGCGACACCGACTTGACGATATGAGCGTCTGTGATGCTGCCGTCTTTCTCCACTACGAACTGTGCAATCACACGGCCTTCCTGCTTGGCATCGAAAGCCTCTTTCGGGTATTTCATGTTCTTATTGAAGAAATCCATCATGGCTGGCATGCCGCCAGGATAGACGGGCATCTCTTCAACCACATCGAAAGCATCGCTGCCCGGGCTCTTCGACGAGGACGGCCCGTCATAGGCAATGACGAAATGCAGGTTTGAGGCATTCTGCTCGGTCACCTGCAGGCTTCCAATCTCGCAGTCTATCATAAACACATCAATCCACGAACCTACAGGAACATTGTCGATATGAAATTTGCCATCGACATCGGTCACAGCGCCGATTTTCGTTCCTCGAACAGTTACGGCAACGCCGACAATCGGATTCCCGTCTTCCTTCTGCACGACGACGCCCTTCACGCTGACAGTCTTAGCTTGCTCATCCGCAACCTCCTGTTTCTCAGCAGTCTGCTGTTCAGCAGCAGTCTCGATGCCCGCCACATCTGCCTTTGCCTTTTCCACCACGGCCTGGCTCTCGGTTTCCACCTGCTCGGCCACGCGCTCCACATCAGGGTTGGCAAAGGCCACCACGGCCAATGCCGCCATGGGCAGGGCAACAAGCACTTTCGCCTTCTGCCATGGACTTGATTTCTTTGTTGTCATCATTGTGATTCTCTTTTTTAATGATTGGTGATTAAGATTGTTTGCCATGGAGAACAGGCGTTCGCCCACGGACTTTCTTATAAGCAGCAACTGGTACTGCTTGGCGTCGACTCCTCTGTTTATGACGGCCTCGTCGGCCTCGAACTCGTGCACATTCTGCAATTCGCGCTTCAATAGCCAGGCAGCGGGATTCCACCACTGGAAGATGATGAGCAGATTGCAGACGGCCACGTCCCACGAATGCCCCAAACGGATATGGGCCAGCTCGTGCGTCAGTATCTCACGGGGATTTTCCCGGAAGTCCTTCTCTGAGAGCACCACATGGCGAAACCATGAGAAGGGGGCTATCTCGTTTTTCATCACGACCACCTGAACGCCGTGCTGCGACACGCCGGCCTGTTCTGCCGTGAGCGGTGTTCCACGGCGAATCAGCCTAAACAGTCTGACTACCGAGACCACCTCGCGCAGGAAAAACACTGCTATACCTATTATATATATAATAAAGAGCAACTGAATGGCCGAAAGTCCCTCCGGCGTGTCATCGTTCACAACCTCTGCCGAAGCGATTATCGACTCCAGCGAAATCATGCCCTCAGCAATGGCGGTGGGCTCGGCGGTGGTTACTTTCAGCCACGGCAGCAATATTGAGACCACCATTACCAGCAGCAAGACCCACCGGTTGAACGTGTGGAAAGTCTCCTTGCTCAGCAGCAGCTTAAACACCAGATAGAAGGCTATCAGGCAGAAGGCCACCTTCAGACTATAGATAAAAAACAGTCCCATATCTGTCGTGAATGATTTTGGGGTTATTGATTCTCAACCATTTTTATGAGTTCCTTCAGCTCGTCGAGCGAAATCTTCTCATCTTTTACCAGTGTGTTGACCACGCCGAGATAGTCTTTGTCGAAGAACTTGTCCACCACGTCCTTCAGCGAATTCTTGCGATAGCCGTCCTTCGTCACTTTGGCGAAATAGCGGAAATTGCGGGGCGAGAGTGCCTTGTGTGCCACAAACCCTTTCTCCTCGAGTATTTTCACCAGCGTGCTGAGCGTGTTCACATGCGGCCTGGGTTCTTCGTAGAGTGCATGCAACTCGCTGATTTTCATTTCACCATTCTGCCAGAAATGGTTCATGATTTCTTCTTCTTTTGTTGTCAGGGATCTCATGTTATTTTGCCTTTCATTTGATTTCTGAAGCAAAATAACTAAAACATTTCGTTATCTTCCCTTGCTTTTCCGTTAACGAAACTTAAACGGCGATGTTTTTAACGAATATAATTAGTTATCCGACAAATTTTAACGAATATAATTAGTTATCCTGTCTATTTCGGAAGTTCTATACGGAAGGTGGTACCCTTCCCCACCTCGCTGCTTTTCACGTAGATATGTCCTTTATGATATTCCTCAACAATGCGCTTGGCCAGCGAAAGGCCCAGTCCCCAGCCGCGTTTCTTGGTGGTGAAACCAGGTTTGAACACATTGCCGACGTCTTTTTTACGGATGCCTTTGCCCGTGTCGCTGACCTCTATGGCCACCTTGTCGCCTTCGTCCTGCATGAAAAGGGTGATGCGCCCTGAGCCTTCCATGGCATCCACGGCATTCTTGCAGAGATTCTCGATGACCCACTCGAAGAGCGAGGCATTGATTTTCACGATGATGTCCTGCGGCGGGAACACCTTTTCCATCTTCACATTCTGCGAGGTGCGGTGGTCCATATAGTCGATGACATGGTTCATCACTTCCGTAAGACTCGAAGGAACCGGCTGCGGCAGCGAACCTATCTTTGAGAAACGGTCGGCAATCAGCTGCAGCCGCTTCACGTCCTTATCCATTTCGGGTATCAGCTCATCGTCAGGATAAGTTTCTTTCAGGATTTCCGTCCATGCCATCAGACTCGAAATCGGCGTGCCCAACTGGTGGGCGGTCTCTTTGGAAAGTCCCACCCAGACCTTGTTCTGCTCAGCGCGCTTCGAAGTGAGCAAGGCAAAAATGGCCACCACAACGAATATCATCACAACGCCCAGCTGAACGATGGGATACACGTTGAGCCGCTTGATCATGACCGACTCATCATAGCATACGTCGATATAGTCTTTCTTATCCTCCAGGAAAATACGGATATAACGGCCCGAAGCCAACATTTCCTGGGCGCGCGCCGTGGCCATCTTCAAACTGTCCTCATAGGTCTTCCCTTCCAGTTTCATATTCCTGAAAGTCTGTACGTTGCCCTGATTGTCGGTTACCACAACGGGAATGGTGTGGTTTTCGTCGATCACTTTCAGCACAAGATTCAGGTCGGTATTCTCGTCGGCAAGATTCAGCGAGCGCATGGCCTCAGCCCAGACGCCCACCTTCGCACGTTCCTCCATGGCAAGGTCCTTCACCAGATAGTGGCTCACCACAAGGCTGGCCACAGCAATCACGATGGCGGAAACCACCAACAGTATCTTAACGTTGCGAATCTGGTCTGTCCAATGCATATTCTATAAACGCATCTTCAGGTCTGATATTGCCTATTGTTCCATTGTTTTTCTATGTCACGCAAGCACTTACACGCTATAACGCCAAAACATCCTCCCCCTTGACTGCATCAAGAAGAAGGATGTTTTGTATATGCGATGTCGCTGTTCAATCAGAAGTTCACACCGAAGTTCAGGAACAGAGCATTGTTGTGGCCGGTAATGGCGTCGGAATCCCAGATATTGGTAATACCGAACTGATAACCAAGCTCAAGATACAGTTTGTTGTACTCAGCACCGCAACCCAGTTTGAAACCCATGTTGTTACGATAGACGCGGTTAATGCCTTTTTCCTCCAAGGAAACATTCTTCACTTTCTGATCGGCGCTCACTGCGTATGCAAAATAAGGTCCGATAAAGGGCAGCAGAGCAATCTCATCGGTTGCCTTGAAACCATATTTCACAACGAGGGGGATTTCAAGGTTGTTATGCGTAACTTCATAATCACCGTCCTTTGCACCACGCTGCGTGTAATAAAGACCTGACTCAAGGAATACCGGGGAAGATGTTGACAAACGAAGGCCAACAACACCACCCAAAGTCAGACCAACCTTTGTTCCTACCGATACGTCGCCCGAGATAGAAGCCAGCGTTCCACCAAAACGGACACCATAGTAAACATTCTCCTTGTCGAGATCAAAGCCACCACTGCTGTACTGGCCAAAGCTCGAAACAGAACAGAAAAGCGCAATAATTGCAACTAAAAATTTCTTCATACTCTTTACTGTTTAATGATTAATTACCTAATTTCTAATCTACATAATCAGGGAATAACCCCTATTAAATATCCCAGCTAAGACTGGTTAGTGAGTGCAAAGTAACACTTTTTTTTGCAATAATCAAAACTATTTGCAAAAAAACTTACAGCAATAAACGAAAAAAGCCCCAAGTTCCAAAGGAATCTGGGGCTTTTGTTTAAAAAAGAAGGCAGCTACCTACTCTCCCGCATTTCATTG
>JAEEGJ010028236.1_pt1 | contig 11187 bp, 15 predicted proteins | sample 8958761 | NCBI WGS metagenome assembly JAEEGJ01 (sample SAMN16246546, study PRJNA631951) | gut metagenome | biome: gut microbiome; feature: rumen; material: RS-attached | host: Bos | place: Iran: Karaj | collected 2018-10
AGTACTGGCCATATGCATAGTAATGCCTCTGGTGTTCGGAGCGGGGCTTTTCGAGATACTCTTTACATGGGGGCCGTACAGCATGACAGGAGGTCTTATGATGTTATTCGCAGTCTTTGCGGCAGCATGTATAAAAGTGTTTGGCTCGCGTGGAGTAAAGAGGAGTTGATATGAAGATAGAGCATGCGGCGGTTTATGTATATGACATAGAGAAAGCGAAAGATTTATTTGTTAAATATCTGGGCGGAACATCCAATAACATGTATCGAAATGATAAGGGATTCTGTTCTTACTTCATCACATTTGATGACGGTGCCAGACTTGAGATTATGAATAAGCCCGGAATAACGGATGAGGAAGATAAGGAGAACAGAACGGGGTATTCGCATATAGCGTTTTCCGTCGGCAGCAGGGAAAAAGTGGATGAACTGACTGCGCTTATGAATGCGGACGGATACAAGATATTAAGCGGACCGAGGACTACGGGAGACGGATATTATGAGTCCTGCATAATAGCGACGGAAGGTATCCTGGTGGAATTAACAGTGTGATATGAAAGACAGTATTAAAGGAATAGTTTGTATCGTTATAGCTGCGGTCGGATTCTCATTCATGACCTTCTTTGTGAGGTTATCGGGGGACCTTCCGACGATGCAGAAGGCATTCTTTCGGAATGCATTTGCACTAATCATCGCAGTCGCAACGATGCTTATCAAAAGAGAAAGATTTGTTATAAAGAAAGAATTCGGAATGGATATAGTGTTTCGATGCTTATTCGGAACGACAGGGCTTATAGCTAATTTCTATGCCATAGACAGGCTTGTACTTGCCGATTCCAATATGCTTAACAAGTTATCGCCTTTCTTTGCGATACTTATATCGATTCCGTTGCTTAAAGAGAAGCCGTCTAAAAACGACATTTTGGCTACAATCATAGCATTCACGGGAGCCCTGTTTATCATAAGGCCGACCCCCGGCAATATGGGACTTATTCCGGCACTGATCGGATTATACGGCGGATTCGGAGCAGGAACGGCATATGTGTTCGTCAGGAGAGCGACAGGAAAAGGAGCGGCCACGCCCGTAATAGTCATCTGTTTTTCCCTCTTCTCGTGCATACTGACATTACCGTTTTTAATATTTAACTACGTGCATATGACTCCGATGCAGCTGCTTATACTTATTGCAGCGGGAATGTCTGCTGCGGTCGGGCAGTTTGCCATAACCACGGCATATAAGTATGCGCCGGCCAAGAAACTATCGGTATTTGACTATCTGCAGGTCATCTTTGCAGCATTGTGGGGAATCATTTTCCTTCACGAAGTACCGACTGTACTAAGCATTATCGGATATGTCATAATAATCGGAGTGGCGGTTATAAGATGGCGAGTGACAATATTAAAAGAGAATGTTTGATACTAAGATAATGTAATAGGATGAGTCTATGCATTTTGTTGATGCCAAGGGGATTCTGACCGCTAACGGCGGCAGGACGGGAATGAACATATACAGGGGATGTACACACGGTTGCATATATTGTGACAGCAGAAGCAAGTGCTACCGGTTCACACATCCTTTCGAGGATATTGAAGTTAAGCAGAATGCCCCGGAACTGTTGGAAGCAGCACTTAAATCCAAGAAAAAAAGATGCATGATCGGAACAGGTGCAATGACGGATCCGTATATGCACTGTGAGAAGGATCTTAAGCTTACAAGGCATTGCCTTGAGATAATATCAAAGTACGAATTCGGGCTTGCCATACAGACTAAGTCCGATATGATATTGAGGGATATCGATCTTCTTGAACAGATTAATGAGTCGGCAAAGTGTGTTGTTCAGATGACACTTACGACATATGATGATGATCTGTGTAAGATATTGGAGCCCAATGTATGCAATACCAAGCGACGCATAGAAGTTCTGGAAAAGATGCAGGAGAGGGGTATTCCCACTATAGTCTGGCTGACTCCGATATTACCCTTTATCAATGACACGGAAGAGAATGTTGCCGACATTTTGAATGAATGTGTCAGAGTAGGAGTGAAGGGTATTATTGATTTCGGAATGGGTTTGACTTTAAGAGAAGGAGACAGAGAATACTATTATGCAGCGCTGGATAAGCACTTCCCCGGACTTAAAGAGAAGTATATAAAGACCTATGGGAATGCGTATGAGATACCCAGTCCGAATGCCGAAAAGCTTAAGCGCCTGATGCATAAGATATGTAAGGAAAACGGGATGATGTATAAGCCGGACGATTGTTTTAAATATATGAATGATCTTCCGGATAAATATTCGCAGATGAGTCTTTTTGATTAAGAGATAATAAAAGGAGTCCGTAGAATAAATACGGACTCCTTTATTGATGTATTCAATCTTCTTACTTGATTACTTGAAGAAAGCCATCTCTTCGTCAAGAACCTTGGCTATGTCGTTAAGAGAGTTAGCTTTGTCAGAGAGAGCCTCCATCGTGTAGGAAAGCTCCTGCATAGAGGTCTGAGTTTCCTCTGAACTTGCCGCATTCTCTTCAGAGATTGCAGAAAGGTTGGATATGGTCTCTGCAATAGCGGTACTAGCATGTCCGGTCTTATCAACATTGGTAACAATCTCTTTTGTAATAGCTATTGACTTGTTGATGTCTTCAATAAGCATGTCAACCTGATTGATAGTCTCGCGTATAGTGCTTCTCTGCTTACCGATCTTCTCCTGTACGCTTCCGGCTTCTTCCATAGTCTTGTTGGAATCCGAAGCAAGGCCCTTCATAGCCTCCTGAATATTCTTGGCTGCATCGGCAGACTGATCGGCAAGAAGTCTGATTTCATCGGCTACAACCGCGAATCCCTTACCTGCCTCACCGGCTCTTGCGGCTTCTATGCTGGCGTTAAGAGATAACAGGTTGGTCTGTGCGGCGATGGAATCGATTATTGCAACTGCTTCACTGATTGTTGTAACCGCAGTATTAGTATTACCGATTAACTCTACTATACAATCAATTGCTTCGTTACTTTCAATTGTTGACTCACGCAATTCTGCAAGCTTATCCTGGCTGGCCTTTGAGTTATCCTGCATCAGGTCTGCGGTAGTACGCATTTCATCGGTATTGGCGATGATAAGATTGATTGCTTCATTGATGTTATTGACATTCTCTACAGCTTCCTGCAATGATTCTGCCTGGCTTGAAGCACCGGTTGCAACGTGAGTTACGGCTGCAGCCACATTGTCAGCGGTTGTAGAAATGGTCTTTGCTGTTTCATACAGATATTCGGCCGAATCATCAACCTGAGTGGAAGAGTTCCTTGCATTGCCGATAACACTTCGAACTTTCGCAGCCATATCAAACAGTGCAGATGACATTTCTCCAAGTTCGTCTGAACGAGCCTTAACTTTTTCACTTAACTCTATTTCAAGGTCACCGGTAGCCATCTGACGAACAGCCTTAACATTTTCATCAAGAGCCTGAACAATCTTTAAAACATAAATGATTGTTGCACCGGTAAATATGAAGATCAGAATGCCTGCAAAAGTAAGGATGGTCTTTATTCTGTCACTGATATATGTACTGATTTTTATCTTCTTTAATCCGACGAAAGCCATACCATAGACTTCCTTGGTAGCGGGATCGAGAAGCGGTTCGTAAGCAACGTAGTATTTCTCACCGTTGATGACGACATTCTGTGCCTGATAACTCTGCTTCTTATTAAGTACAGCATCTATAACGGCATCACCGGCCTTGGTTCCGATAACTCCCTCAATGCTGGATCTTACTCTTGTATCACCTTCAAAATATGTGTAATCATAGCCGGTCTTGCTATGCATATCTGTCTCCAGAGTGTCTACAGATGCATCTTCGCTCTGGTTAGTATATTGAAGTACCATGGCATAAGTCTGACATGTTGCCATTACACCTTGTGCGACTTCCTCTTCCATACCTTTTCTAAGGTTTATAACCGAAATAAGAGTGATAACGCTGCCGATCATTAACAGGGAGAACAAAACTATACCTGTCAGTATGACCTTAAGAGACATCTTTCGGCTTTTGCTGTCCAAATTACTTTCTGTTGCCATTAATACTCCTTTCACTATGCAAAATTATAAGATGTTGAGAAAACTATAACATAATCCTGTCCACATTGGAAGACCCAAATTGGTACCTAAGTACTAAAAATTTTATAAAGATAATTAAAAAAGTCGTTAAAACCACAAATTCACTATATTTTGAGCAAATATGATATACTTGTTTAAGTTATTAAAAGCTAAGTAATGAAAGCGAAATACTCTATTATGAAACAACATACCGTAAACAAAAATGACAAACCGTATACAGGGCTTAGACTTAACGTACTTTCATTAGGATGCGTACTTCTAATCCTGTTTTTTATTTCAACGTCGGTATATGCAATCAGGCTTATAGCGACGATGGCAGGGAACGGGTTTGCAGATACGCTTAAGTCCGACTGGCCACAGATACTCCTTGCAGTGATACTGGAGAGCATATTGTTCTGGCTTGGAATAATAGCGGTATATGTAACTTCGGTTCAGCTCGGAATCAAACTGCGAATCATCGGAATTATATGCGGATGGATACCTGTAATTAATATCATCGTTCTTCTTGTAATTATCAAAGTGTCGGTAAGCGAGGCTGTCTTTGAAAAGCACAAGTATAAGATCAATAAAAAAAGAGCCGGTGATAAGGTGTGTGAGACCAAGTATCCCATTCTCATGGTTCACGGCGTTTTCTTCAGAGATTTTAAGTATCTGAATTACTGGGGAAGGATACCGGATGAGCTTATAAAAAACGGTGCAACTGTATATTACGGGCAGCATCAGTCTGCAGCATCCGTAGAAAACAGTGCACATGAACTGGCCGACAGGATCAATGAGATAGTAAGTATGACCGGATGTGAGAAGGTCAACGTCATAGCACATTCCAAAGGCGGCTTGGATATCAAGACTGCTATTGCAAAGCTGGGTATTGCCGATAAGGTTGCTTCGGTAGTGACGGTTAACACGCCACATAAAGGGTGCGAGTTCGCCGAATATTTGCTTAATAAAGCACCTGAATCATTCAGACAGAAGGTTGCATCGGCATATAACAACACGCTTAAAAAACTCGGAGATACTGACCCTGATTTTATAGCGGCGGTGACTGACCTTACCGCATCGGGCTGTAAGATCATATGGGATGAGACATCGGATTTTGATTATATGGAACACGGAATCTATACAAGAAGCATAGGTTCCTGCATGAAGAGAGCAAGAAGCGGAGCATTCCCGTTAAACATGAGTTATCACCTGGTTAAGATGTTTGACGGCAGGAATGACGGACTTGTCGGTGAGGCCTCTTTTAAGTGGGGAGAGGATTATCTATTCTTAGAGAATAAGAAGTTAAGAGGAATATCACACGGAGATATGATTGACCTTAACAGGGAGAATATTCCGGGATTTGATGTCAGGGAGTTTTATGTACAGCTTGTATCAGATCTTAAAGCCAGGGGAATTTAAGGGGATAACAACAGATGATAGAGAAGACATACGAAACGCCAAAAGGAACGATACATTATTGGGTTAATACCGATAAGAAAGAAAAAACGGAGTATCAGCTTGTTTTCCTTCCCGGGCTGACTGTGGACCACAGACTGTTCGACAAGCAGACAGAGTCCTTTGAAGATAAGTATTCGATTTTTGTATGGGACGCTCCGTCTCATGCGGCTTCATATCCATTTGATTACGGTTATGATCTTAAAGATAAAGCAACATGGCTTTCAGAGATACTTGATGTCGAAGGATATGACAAGCCTGTCATAGTAGGCCAGTCGATGGGCGGGTATCTCGGTCAGATGTACATACAGCTCTTCCCTGAGAAGATCAGCGGATTTGTCTGTATCGACTCGGCTCCTCTTAAGAGAGAATACTATACGTGGCTTGAGTTGTGGCTCCTTGAGAGGATGGAACCCGTATACCGCCACTATCCCTGGAAGTCGCTTATGAAGACAGGATCTGACGGTGTTGCAGAGACTAAATACGGGCGAAGACTGACGCTTGATATGTGGTCGATATATGAAGACGATCATGAAAGATACGTTAAGCTTGCAGCGTTCGGATACAGGATTTTAGCTAAGGCAGTTAAGGAAAAGCTGCCATATGATATCAAGTGCCCTGCTGTTCTTATATGCGGTAAGAAGGATCATGCAGGTTCATGCATAAGGTATAACAAAGCATGGCATGAAAAAAGCGGGATTCCGCTTAAATGGATAGATGATGCCGGACATAATTCCAATACGGACAAACCCGAAGAGATCAACGGAATAATAGAAGAACTCATAACTTCTTTGTAAGTCCGGCGCCGGAAGAAAGGCGCTCTTCAAGAGTCAGTATGGGGACTCGGTAAACGGAACGGATGATGATCTAATAGGGAATGAATATGGACTTTAAGACATTGGAAGAAGAAATAGAAAAGCTTAATAAGATTCACCCGAATGCCAATTATACGGCCCGTGACAGATATCTGAAGCAGTACGAATACATATATGAGAATCTGCTTGAGATGGAAAAAGAAGGCAGCATTATACTCGATCCTGATGTAAAGAGCCTTGGCTATCTCAGAGAACTGCTAATCAATGACGGACCTGAGTTTAGCTATATTCTGGTATTCCGCGGTAAAAACCATCTTAAGAAATATAAGATCGGAGTCTGCGTAAGAGGACTGCCGATCTGTAAGCCGTTATGATATTCGCATAAGAACAGGAGTGGGGGATTATATATGTTAAGTTATCAGAAACTGACAGAAGAAGAAGTTGACAGATTTATAGAAATGCGCATAAACCAGCTTCGTGAAGAGGGAGCAACGGAAGACATCGATCTTGTACCTGCGCTTAAAGATTATTATGGAAGGCATATGTCGGACGGAACATTTGTATCCTGGCTCGCCATGGACGGAGATAAGATAGTCGGGACAAGCGGCATGTCATTTGTTGAAAAGCCTCCGTACTTCGGATGTCCAAGCGGAAGGATAGGCCTTTTATCAAGCATGTTTACCGATCCGGGATACAGACGCATGGGAATAGCCAAGGAACTTCTGTCAAGGGTAGTGGAAGAAGCCAGAGCCTATGGCTGCGGGACAGTACAGATCACGGCGTCCGATATGGGTGTATTGCTGTATACCGATTTCGGCTTTGTAAAAAACGGCAACTTTATGCAGTACAAACTGTGACCAGGGGATGAAATTCAAGCAGCAGGATGAGAGATAATTACAGGGTATGATATGTATAAAATAAACAAGAAAGGAATACGCAGTAAGCGTATCATCATTAAAGCAAATGGTCTGAGAGTTCCGCTACTGATCTTAAAGCCGTTGTCTGAACCCCATAATGCACCGGGTATCATGTGGATCCATGGCGGCGGGTATATGACAGGAATGAAAGAAATGGCATATATAGGACGCGCGGTTGATCTGGTAAGAAACCATGGGGCGGTAGTAATAGCTCCGGGATATCATCTTTCCCTGTTTCATCCCTACCCGACGGCATTGAATGATTGTTATGCCGTTCTTTTGTATATTAAGGACCATGCAGAAGAACTGGGGATCAATCCAAGCCAGATAATGGTTGGCGGTGAAAGTGCGGGAGGAGGATTGACCGCTGCTATCGCTATGTTAGCCAGAGATAAGGGGGAAGTGAATATTGCATTCCAGATGCCGCTGTATCCCATGATCGACAATTTCGATACGGACAGTTCCAAAGATAATCATGCCAAGGTATGGAATACAAAAAGAAATCATCAGGCGTGGGCAGTATATCTTAGAAAGGATGCAAAAAAGGAAGTGTCTCCATATGCTGCTCCGGCCAGGCAGACAGATTACTCGGGACTTCCTCCGGCATATACGTTTGTGTGTACGGCGGAACCGTTTTATTGTGAGACAATTAAATATATTGAGGATCTTAAGACTGCCGGGATAGAAGCAAAGATCGATGTATATAAGGGAATGTATCATGCCTTTGATATGAATGAACCGAAGCATCCTGTAAGCAGGGAGGCAATAAAGAATTTCAATGATTATTTTGCATATGCCAGGGAGTATTATTTCGCTGAGCAAAAAGATCTGAAGAATAGCCGTTGAAGGAAAATTTAAGGAGTTTTGTCCAAAGAAGGTAGCCGGCGCTGTAGATATCCTTGAAGATATAATTGAGGAGATGAAGACAGATGGGATCGATAACAATTAGAGATGTAAAAACTGATGATGCTGCCAGACTTGCAGAGATCTATTCTTACTATGTTCTCAATACGGCCGTGTCGTTTGAATATGCCGCTCCGCCTGAGGAGGAATTTGTTCGTCGAATTGAGAGTATTACGGAAAAATATCCCTATTTAGTATGCGAGTCAGACGGAAGAGCAGTTGGTTATGCATATGCAGGTACATATAGTAAAAGAGAGGCATATGACTGGACTGTTACTACATCTGTCTATGTTGACCGGGAGCATCGCAGACAAGGGATAGGTTCCATGCTGTATAGGGCATTGGAAGAGAGGCTTAAAGAGCAAGGCATAGTCAATTTGCTTGCCGGAGTAGCTTATTGCGAAGAAGAGGATGAGTACCTTACACATGACAGCAAGGAATTCCACCTCAGCGAAGGCTATTTGCAGGTTGCTCATATGAAGTCTGTAGGGAAGAAATTTGACAGATGGTATGATCTTCTTTGGTTCCAAAAGAAGATATAACTTACGCTTCAGATAAAACTCACGGTGGAGATAATAATGAATAAAGAAACCTTTAATATTCGTGAAGAACATATATCAGCTGATGAATATATAGATTTCCTTAAACGGACCGATCTAGGATCTCAGTATCCTAAGGAGAGGTTTGCCGAAAGGATCACGAAACTGGTGAATAATGTATCCATAAGTCTTGTAGCAAGGAATGAGGAAGGACTTGCTGTCGGAGTGCTTTTTGGTCTGACCGATTTCAGTTATTGGTTATATATTACCGATCTCGGAGTAGACAGGGATTATGAAAGACAGGGTATAGCGACGAGGCTTATGAAAAAGGCTCACGAACTTGCAGGAGGAGAAAAGGACATTGCCGTTTATCTGATAGCTAATGAGAAAGCAGTGCCGTTTTATCAAAAGCTTGGAATGAAGTTCTCTGATGATGTAATGCAATACAATCATATCGATTGGACAGAATGGACAGTTGAGTAAAGGATCAAAAAATAGCGACTTAGTTTGATGGTTGATGAGAATATGATGAAATATATGCCGGGAACGGAGCAGGATCTGGATGCGATCTGCTCGTTACTAAAAGATGCAATCAAAGAAATGGAAAAACATGGTATTTTCCAATGGGATGAGATATATCTGACGAGAAGTGATTTTGAGGAAGATATCGGGAAGAATGATCTTTATGTAGTTTATGATGATGATACTCTTATAGCTTTTTATGTGATTAGCAGGGAGTGGGATGAGCAGTATGATAATGCCGAATGGAAATACGATGATGATTCTGCATATATACTGCACAGATTCTGCGTTTCTCCCAAAGTCCAGAACAGAGGCATAGGTAAAACCGTTCTTAATCAGATTGAAAAACAGGTAAAAGAGATGGGCTACGAATCCATAAGACTGGACACATTTACTCAGAACCCATATGCACAGAGATTGTATCGCCATAACGGTTATGAATCCAGGGGATATGCAGACTGGCGAAAGGGCCGATTTGATCTGATGGAAAAGAAACTTTAGAGACAAATCGGAGAATAGGTTTGAATGCAGATATACCGGCCGGAGAATAGGAGAGTAAATGGAGATCATATTAGCAAATGATACGGATTTTGATGCTGTAAAAAAGATCACGCAGACAACGATAATGCAGATATGATCGAAACAGATAACGGAGATTATCTCTGCTATGATGTTATGAAACTGGAGAAATAGATAATATGGATAAAAAAGAAAGCTACTGTTCGAAAGCAAGGATACTGACAATGATCCCGGTCATAGTTATGGCGGTCACGGTGATTTGTTTGGCCCTGGCAACAATACTGGAAGGGCCGACTGACAGGGGCACGCTTTATTCGCTCCTTGCATTTGTCGGCATAGTTATCATATTTCTTTCACCTTTGCCGTGTCTTGTTATATCCGTTATCGGAACGGTTTTTGCCGCAAAGGCAAAAAACGAAGGTGTGGAAGAGGCCAGAAAATATTACATATTGGGAATCATTGAGACCCTAGTCTATATTATGGGCGCGACCATAGCGATCATGATGTTCATAGGCGGACAGAGCGTGTGAGGCAAACCAATAATGGAGTAAAAGAACACAAATGAGTAAGTTTAGGATGCCTAAGATTAATTCTATTCGCTTTGGGAAGAAACCATATCATGAGAGATATCTTAGCAAAGATATACTTTTTGACCCCGACAAACAGATTGCTGTAATTAAATGCAGTATCTGTACCGGAGAGCAGGTAGCAGGTTTTAAGAGTAAAGAAGACGGTCATTTCACTGAGGTAATGCTGATCAGAGAGGATAAGGATCTGGCAAGGTTTAAGGAAATATACAAGATAACGGATATAAAAAAGGAATACTGAGATATGATCGTTAGAGAATACATAAAGCAGGACCTGCCTGAGATCATAAGGATATGGAATGAAGTTGTTGAGGATGGTATTGCCTTTCCTCAGGAAGAGTTGCTGGATATGAAAAGCGGAGATGTATTTTTTGCATCTCAGAGTTTTACCGGAGTTGCTGAAGAAGACGGGAAAGTATACGGACTCTATATCCTTCATCCCAATAATGTCGGAAGGTGTGGACATATCTGCAATGCCAGCTATGCAGTCTCCTCAGATGCAAGAGGCAGACATATAGGTGAACAGCTTGTTACGGATTGTCTTAAGAAAGGAAAAGAGTTAGGATTCCGGGTTCTTCAGTTTAATGCGGTTGTAGAGAGCAATGTACATGCCAGACACCTGTATGAAAGACTTGGATTCACACAGCTTGGTACTATACCGGGTGGATTCAGGATGAAAGACGGACATTATGAAAACATTTGTCCGTATTATCATGAATTATGATCAGATTTGATGGGAGAAATCAAGATGAATGGATTTCCTAATGCTGATGAAACAATCATCTTTGAATTTAAATGAGGATCATATGGAAGAAATAAACGATTCAATAGTTATCAAATCAGCTG
>JAEEGJ010028238.1_pt1 | contig 11186 bp, 8 predicted proteins | sample 8958761 | NCBI WGS metagenome assembly JAEEGJ01 (sample SAMN16246546, study PRJNA631951) | gut metagenome | biome: gut microbiome; feature: rumen; material: RS-attached | host: Bos | place: Iran: Karaj | collected 2018-10
TCACACAGTCGTCAAACGGGAAGAATGCGTCGGAGGCTAAAACGAGGCCACCGGCGGAAGAAGGCTCTGACAGCCAGACCGCCTCGCTGCGCTCGGCCCCACCGTTCGCTTCGCTCACGGTCCCCCCTCTTACAGTGCCGAGGGTGGCATGGGTCTGGCTTGCCAGACCTTCTTCCGCTTGCTCAAGCGCTATCTTCGCGCTGCCGATGCGGTTCATCTGGCCGGCGCCGACGCCGAGGAGCATGCCGCCGCAACCGACGACTATCGCATTGGATTTCACGTGCTTGACCATTTTCCAGGTGAATTCAAGGTCTTTCATCTGGGTCTCTGTGGGCTTTGCTTTCGTGACGCACTGGTCCAGGGACAGGGAGCAGGTGTCAAGATCCTGGTTCTGCACAAGGAGACCTCCGTTGACGCTGACGCAAGCCATCTGCTTCTTGACCTCGCCTTCCATGTCCACCTTCAAAACCCTCAGGTTCTTCTTGGAGCAAAGGAGCTCGAGGGCGTCAGGGGCGAATGAGGGGGCCATGACGATCTCCAGGAATATGGGCTTCAGCATCTGGGCGGTCTCAAGGTCGACCTCCCGGTTGAAGGCCACGATTCCTCCGAAAATTGAGGTCTTGTCGCCCTCGTACGCCTTAGTCCAGGCCTCGGAGACAGTCTCACCGACGCCGGCGCCGCAAGGGTTCATGTGCTTGAGACCCACGGCGAAGGGTTTGTCTGTGAACTCACGGACTATATTCAGTGCCGCATTAGCGTCTTGTATATTGTTGTAAGACAACTCTTTCCCGTTAAGCTGCTCGGCTGTGGCCAATGAATACGGGACCTTTTTGGCGGTTTTGTAGAATGTCGCCTCCTGGTGGGGATTCTCTCCGTACCGAAGCGGCTGGCAGATGTCATATTCAAGGAAAAGCTTCTCAGGAAGTCCGGCCTGGGCGCGCATCCATGTGGAGATGGCCATGTCGTACTCCGCGGTGTGGGTGTAGGCTTTGGCGGAGAGCTTCAGGCGGGTCTCGCGGCTAGTCTGGCCGTCGGCCTTGAGCTCGGAAATAACTGTGGCATAGTCTTCTGGGTTGACGACGATCGTGACGCTCTCCCAGTTTTTCGCCGCGCTGCGAACCATCGAGGGTCCTCCGATGTCGATGTGCTCGATGGCATCTTCCATCGTGACGTCAGGCTTGGCGATGGTCTCACGGAAAGGATAGAGGTTGACGCAGACGATGTCGATCGTCCCGATGCCGTTCTCCTCGAGCTGCCTCATGTGGTCGGGAATATCCCTTCTGGCCAGAAGGGCTCCGTGAATCTTCGGATGGAGGGTCTTTACCCTTCCGTCACAGATCTCCGGGAAGCCTGTCACGTCGCTTACGCTTGTCACGGGCAGTCCCGCCTCTTTCAACATTCTCATGGTTCCGCTGGTGGAAAGAAGTTCCCACCCCAGCGACACAAGCTCGCGGGCGAATTCCACCACGCCAGTCTTGTCGCTAACACTGATTAAAGCTCTCTTCATCTGTATTGTAACTAATTATCTGTAATTCGTTTCATGTGGCAGAGCATAAGCTTGCCCTCGGAATCTCTAAGGTGCATCCCGTTGCCTTCGCACCATTTCCACCACCTGCACATTCCACACTCGTCTTTCTTCATCCAGGAGCGGTCCCTGTAGGGCTGGAAACGGTTGGTCCAGACATCCCAGAAATCGTCTTTGTAGATGTTGCCCTGATGGTAGTCCGAGCGGATGCTGGTGCATGCCGAGATCGAGCCGTCGATCAGCACAGAGCCGATTGTGACACCGGCCTGGCAGGTGTAGAAATGATCCCTGACATCGCCCTCGTAGCGCCCCAGGAAGCCCTCGCAGCCGAAACTGGCCTTGATCCGTCCCTCTTTGCGGGTCTCTTTGATAAAGTCCAACATCCCCCGGAACATGTCAGATGGCAACTGAAGGTCAGGATCCTGAGCCGCCCGCCCTGTCGGGAATATTGAGAAAAGTCTCCAATCCTTAAGACCGAGGCTGATCAGATGTTCCTTGATCTTAGGAAGTTCCGGGTAGTTCCTGCGGTTGACGCAGGTCACGACATCAAAGGCTATCGCTCCGGAATCGACCACCATCTTGATAGCATTCGACGCCCTTTCGAAGCTGTTTTCCCGTCCCCTGAGCCAATCGTGGTTCTCCTGAAGGCCGTCCAGGCTTATTGTCATCGAGTGGAGCCCTGAAGCCAGCAATCTTTTATAACGCTCGGGGGTCAGGCCGTAGGCATTGGTGACCATGCCCCATGGGAAGCCTCGGGAATATATTCCCTTTCCGCACTCCTCAAGGTCCGCCCGCATTGTGGGCTCTCCGCCGGAGACGATGACAAAGACTTTGTGAGGATCCGTGTGCGTGGCAATCCCGTCAAGGACCTTGAAAAAGTCCTCTTTGGGCATATCAGGAGTGGAAGCTACTTGTTTACAATCACTTCCGCAGTGGCGGCATTTCAGATTGCACCGCAGTGTGCTCTCCCAGAAGAGCTGCCGGAGAGGATATCCCCCCGTCTCGGACTTTCGCAGCGAAGCCGCGATGTCCAGAGCCAGTCTTCTTCTGAGGGAAATCTCCGACATTATTCCTTCTTGAGTTTCATGGATCCTGAGACGGTTTTCTCGCCCACATACCAATGCTTGTCACCAGGTTTGGTCTGGACCGGCTTGAAGTCGGCGCTGTCTTTGGCGAAAACACCATTATCGTCTTCGAAAATCATCCTGACATCATCAACCCACCAGTTGTCGTATGTCTGGGATGCCTTTCCATTCTCGTTTGTCTTGATCGTCGTTAATTCTTCCCGCTTGATGTCAAAATTCGGGGCATGCAGGAGAACTGGAGTGACCGCGATGTTTTTCAATGGCTTCCCGGACTCGTCTGTCACATTTATGTCCACCTTGAACTCGCCGTAGGGTGTGCCATATTCTGATGCTGGAAGGAGCGGAAAATGATCACAACTGGAAAATCCTAACAGGCCCAGCAGTGAGGGACCCAACACCCGCGATAGTTTTTGAAGGATTGATTTCATGTCAGACAAAAACTTAGATAATTTCCACCCCTGGCTTGTCAGTCACTTTGCCTATAATGGAGGCCTTGTCTCCGTGCTGGGCGAGAATGTCGATTGCCTCGCCGGCCTGGGCGGTGTCCATGGCGAGAACCATGCCGATGCCCATGTTGAAGATGTTGAACATCTCCCTGTGGGGAATCTTGCCGTATTTCTCAAGGAAGCGGAAGATCGGAAGTATCTCCCAAGTGCCCTCGTGTACTTCTATTCCTTGGCCTTCCTGGAGGATCCTCGGGATGTTCTCGTCGAAACCGCCGCCGGTGATGTGGGCGACTCCGTGCACATCCAGCTTCCTGATAACATCCAGGACCTGCTTGACATAGATTCTCGTAGGGGTTAACGCCACAAGGCCGAGAGGCTCGTCAGTACCGAGCTCTGGATAAGCCTTGTGCAGATCCAACTCATTGTCTGAGAATATCTTACGAACAAGGCTGAAGCCGTTGCTGTGGACTCCGGTCGAGGCTATTCCGACCAGCACGTCGCCGACCTTGACCTTGGTACCGTCAATCAGCTTGCTCTTTTCGACCACTCCGGTCGTGTAACCGGCGATGTCATATTCCCCGTCCTCGTACATTCCGGGCATCTCGGCGGTCTCGCCGCCCACGAGGGCGCAGCCTGCTTGGCGGCAGCCTTCAGCCACTCCGGCGACTATCGCCTCGACGACCTCAGGACGAGTCTTTCCTTGGGCTACATAGTCCAGGAACACAAGAGGCTCAGCGCCTTGAGCTAGCACATCATTGACGCACATCGCCACGGCGTCGATTCCGATCGTGTCGTGCTTGTCCATGGCGAAAGCTATCTTAAGCTTGGTGCCGACTCCATCTGTACCACTCACAAGGATGGGTTTCTTGACATTCAAGGCGCTGAGGTCGAACATCCCGCCGAAGGCTCCAATATTGCCCATAACCCCAAGCCTCGAGGTCGAGGCGACATGTTTCTTGATCCTCCGGACGACATCGTAACCGGCTTCCAGGCTCACGCCTGCTTTCTCGTAATCTACTGCCATGGTTGGTCTTGTTTTATATTCTTACAAATTTAACCATTTAAGAGGAATAAACCCTCTTTTTTCGGATATTTGCAGTTATGGAAATTAGAAAAATCGTTTTTGCGACCGGCAACCGTGGAAAGCTGCGCGAGGCTTCGGAGATTCTCGGGGAAGGCTTTGAGCTTTTTACCCCCATGGACTTCGGACTCACTGATGACATTCCGGAGACCGGAACTACCCTGGAGGAGAACTCACTCCAGAAAGCCCGTTTCATTTTCGATAGGAAAGGATGCGACTGTTTCGCCGATGACACCGGCCTGGAAGTTGAGGCCCTGGGGGGCGCTCCTGGGGTCTATACTGCCCGCTATGCGGGAGAGGGGAAAGATTTCGGCAAGAATATGGATAAGGTGCTTTCCGAGCTGGAAGCTCTTGAGGCACAGGATCCTAAGACGACCAGAAGAGCTCGGTTCCGCTCTGTTGTTACCCTTATTCTTGATGGGGAAGTCCATCAGTTCGAAGGTGTTATGGACGGTACTATAGCCCGGGCGAAATCCGGTCGGGGAGGCTTCGGGTATGACCCGATATTCATTCCCGACGAGTATCCTGGACTTACCGCCGCCGACATCACCGAGGAGCAGAAGAACGAGATCTCCCACCGTGGCAAAGCCCTCCGCGCCATGGCCGCCTTCCTTAATAACAAATGAAATCCAAGGCGGAGCTCATAGTCCTGAATCACACCAAGTTCGGCGAGAACTCGATCGTGCTGCACACATTGAGTTCTGAATATGGCCGAAGGGGCTTCCTTATCAAGGTCAGTTCCAAGACAGCGATGGCCCTTTTCCTTCCCTTGAATATCCTCCAGGCGGAGGTGACCGAGAGCTCAAAGTCTGATCTCTGGTACGCCCGGAACTTCGTGAGTGTCACCCCTTTGAATGGGATCAGAGGGAATATTCACAAAAACACCATGACCCTTTTCATGAGTGAGGTTCTTTACCGGGTGGTGAAAGACCAGACCAATGAGGACGGGCTCGCCGAGTGGCTTAAAGGCCAGATCCTGACTCTCGACGCTCTCCAGACGGATTTCGCCAATTTCCATCTGCTGTTCCTTTTGAACCTCTGCGTGGCCCTGGGTTTCGACCCCGATGCCGCCGGCCTCGCCCCATTTGTCACTTCCTGTCATCCTGAGCGAAGCGAAGGATCTTCTTCCGGCCAGAACCTCCGATCGCTCGAAGCTCTCTTGAGCCTTCCTTTCACCGAGGCCCTGCTTCTGCCCCTTACTGGCGCCGACCGCAACGCCATCGCCGAGTCGATCCTCAAATACATCGAGTACCACACTGAGTCCGCAGTCAACGTCCGCTCCTTGGCCGTGCTGAGGGAAATCTATGGATAAATACTTGAAATTCCTGAATATGAAAGCGTTAAAAGTTATATTCCTTGTGTTCGCATCCTTGTCATGCGTGTCCGTTGCAGCCCAGAAGACCTTCACCCCGTCCCTTCGGAGCGAACTGGTTTGCGATTTCGCTGACTGGACGCCGGCGGAAGTCGAGGTTAAAGGCTCGACCCAAGGTTTCGCGATGCATGGCCGTTACGCCTTCGTGATGCACGACAAGGGCTTCTGCTGCATATTCGACATGAAGAAAAAGGCTTATGTCAACAGTTTCTTTATGCCTGGGAACACGGGGCACTGTAATAACGCCTGCTTCGGTGTCGAGAAGGCTTCGAAATCGTCAAAGTTCCCGCTGCTCTACATTTCGGAATGCGGCGGCACAAGCTGCTGTTATGTGACTGACATCACCCTTGAAGGAAGCCGGGTTGTCCAGCGGATCTATTTCGACGGGAGCGGTTACGCTGGGACTATCGATTGGTGTCTTGACGCTAAGAACGGGTTCATCTACACTTACGGGGGCATCAACGGGGACTACAAGCTTCTGAAGAAGTTCCGGCTTCCTCGTCTGGCTGATTCGGACGCTTCTGGGGAAGTCCATCTCACTGATGCGGACGTGCTGGACGAGACTCGCTTGGACAAGGGGATAAACATCTGGCAGGGCAGTTTCGTCCGTGGGCGCTACGCCTTCCTCCCGGACGGTTATCCGCCCTACGACCACTTCCTTCACATAGTTGACTTGGAGAAAAAGGGAATCATTGTTTCAAAGAATATTACCGAGCTGGTCAACGAGCCTGAAGGAATCGACATCCACGGCAAGTGGGTCTATCTCGTCCTCCACACCCCCAAGCAGCCCCGCCACTCCGTCCTTCACCGCTTCAGCCTGAAGTAGCCCCATCCGGCTCCTTCCTGTTATCTTAAGGCCCAGCCCGCCTGTCATTCTGAGCGCCAGCGAAGAATCTCCCCCTTGGCCCAGCGGCATTTTCACCCCATAAATGCTGCTGACCTCGACATTTCCGGTCAGTCAGCGTCATTATGCCATATGAATTGACGCCGAGATAGATAACTGTTGCTTGTTATGAATAAATGATTATCTTTGTGAATGATGGTCGGCGGAAAACATAGTTTGATCGTCATGTAGGCGGATTGCCCTCCCCGGAGCGTTTCTTTGAGGGTTAAATTATTAATTGTCAATTAGTTATACTATGAATAAATTATTTAAGCCCTTATGTAAGGCATTCGCCGTGATTCTGATTGCCGGGTTATCTTCCGGATGTGGGAAGGATGAACCGACACCTTCCGGCGGAAACGGAGGCAGCCAGACCGGCCCCACGACTGTGGCCGTGACCGGAGTCAGCCTCAGCAAGACCAACCTCAGCCTGGTAGAAGGCGGCTCCGAGACCCTGACCGCGACAGTCGCCCCTTCCAACGCCACTAACAAGACAGTCAGCTGGAAGTCATCCGATGCCTCGACGGCCTCGGTTGACGCCAACGGCAAGGTTACCGCAGTAAAAGCCGGCTCAGCGACGATAACTGTCACGACCGCTGACGGATCAAAGACAGCCACATGCTCAGTCACAGTCACTTCCAAGACCGTGAGTGTCACAGGTGTTACTCTCGACAAGACAGAGGCTGCCCTTACCCAAGGTGAGACCGTACAACTGACCGCTACAGTAAAACCAGACGATGCGACCGACAAGACATTGACCTGGTCCACTTCCGACAGCAAGGTCGCCACAGTCGATGAGACCGGGAAGGTCACAGCGGTAGAGACTGGCTCGGCCACGATCACAGCCAAGGCCGGGGACAAGACTGCGATTTGTGCGGTCACTGTGACCGCCAAGGTGATAGAGGTCACGGAAATCACTCTGGACAAGACCGAGGTTGAGATAATTGAAGGCGAGACAGCACAGCTGACGGCCACAGTAAAACCCGACGACGCCACAGACAAATCTATTGAATGGACGAGCTCGGATGAAAATGTCGCCACCGTTGATAATTCCGGCAAGGTAACAGCCATCTTGGAAGGCAAGGTCACGATTACGGTAAAGACCTCCACCCCCGCCCAATCAGCCTCATGCGATATAACGGTCAAGGCGGCGGCAATATCTGTTACGGGTGTGAATATCGACAGCTGGATAATCAACATCGGAGTTAATGAGACGGCGGCTATCGCTTACACAATCCAGCCGGAGGACGCTACTAACAAGGAGGTCACTTTCTCGTCCGACAACACTGATGTCGTAGCTGTCGACAGCGAAGGCACATTGGTCGGCATCAGTTCCGGATCAGCCAAGGTCACTGTGACCACGGTTGATGGCGGTTTCTCCTCTGTCTGTACGGTAAATGTTGTCGGGAGCGTGGGAACCATAGAGGTCGACGGCTTCTTTTACAAGGACTACGGTACCGCAAGCTTGGAACTGATACCCGATCCGTCAGGGACCAAGAAATATTCCGGGGACATAACAATCCCAGGTAAAGTGACTTATGGAGGAATAGAATACACGGTTGAGAGCATAGGGGACAGGATGTTCAACGGAAATGACGAGCTGAGATCCGTAACGATCGAGCCCGGTGTGAGGGAAATCGACGCCTATGCTTTCAGCGGATGTGAGAATCTTGAGAAAGTCGTTTTACCAAGCACCCTTGAGGACTACGACAGGTCCAATGAAGTGTTCGCATTCTGCCCGAAACTTGAGATTGAAGTTGATCCGGCAAACAAAATATTTTTTGTCAAGGACGGCGGCTTGTATCAGGACATCTGGGGTAAACATTTCCTGAGATGGATTCCCGAGAAACTCACAGGCACTTTCACGATTGCCGAAGGAACTACCGATCTGGAGGAGTTTTCCGTTTTCCACACTTCGATAGATAAGCTGGTCATCCCCACAAGCGTCAATTTCATAAAGGAGAGATTCTTGTGCGGGGAATGCAAGACTCCGCTGGAGATTGTTCTCGACTGGAAGACCATCGCGGAGGTCAACACGATTCAAAATTATTATGATGACCCCACACCATTTTACCTGAACGGCACCGACCGTTCCAAAATCACAGTCTCTGTCCCCACCGGCACCAAAGCCTTCTATCAGGCCCATTGGCTCTGGGGCGCCTGCGGCGAAATCGTGGAGCGGTAATACTGGGAGAGTCGTGTGGCGTCAGGACGCCGCATCAGGGCCTCGCAGTGGCTTGCTTCCAGGTGTCGAAGAAGCCAGGGAAGGATTTGGCGACACAGGCGGTGTCATCAATCATGATCGGACCATCTGCTCCAAGTGAGGCCACGGTCAAGGCCATGGCCATGCGGTGGTCGTGATACGAAGTATATTCACCACCTTTGAGAAGCGTTCCGTTGAGTATGCGGCTCTCCAGGGAGTGCCCCTCGACAGTAAGCATGTCTCCTTCAGCGTAGGCGTTGACCCCCATTTGGGTTAATGTCTCGACAATAGCCTTTCCGCGGTCGCTTTCTTTGCCCGCTAATCTCTTGAACCCGAGAATATGGCTTGTGCCGCAGCAGAAGGCGGCCAGCACGGAGACTATCGGGAATAGGTCAGGGCAGTTACTGAGGTCTGTGTCAAAACTACGCAGCGGGGCACGTTGGGCGGTGATAATGCCCGTCTCCTCTTCCTGGGACAGGCTGGCGCCGGCATCCATAAGGATGTCCATGATTGAGATGTCGGCTTGTAAAGAACTGATGTCAAGGCCATTAAGCCGGACTCTCCCGAATACGGCACCGGCCACAAGGAAATTGGCGGCGGCGCTCCAGTCGCCCTCAATGCTGAAACTGGCCGGTTTATATTCCTGACCACCTTTGATCTTGAAGGTTATGCCCGTGCAAAGACTCCAGTCCTGCGTCTCCATGAATTCCTCGTCTCCCTCCATTTCGCTTCCGATCCTGACACCGAACTTCTTCAGGACGTCGATCGTGATGAACATGTATGGGATACTTTTCGGATCATGGACATGGATGACCGAATCGCCTTGCAGAAGAGGGAGAGCCATCAGCAGGCCTGAAATGAGTTGAGATCCATCTTTTCCGGAAATATCCACTTTGCCGGGAAGCAGGGAACCTTGTACGGACAGAGGCACTTTTATGTCTCCGGCAGTCTGGTCTCCAAGGGGTCTGAGTACGGTTCCGAACTTGGCCATAATCTCCGAGGCTCCCTTTAACGGTCGGTTCAGCAAGGTGCCTTCCCCGGTGATTTCCACAACCTTAGCAAATCTCCCTTTCCCTTGAAGAGCTGCCACAATCGGAATCATGAGTCGGGTTAGTAGGCCGGATTCTCCGACATGAATATGGCTGGGGAGATCCTTCGCTTCGCTCAGGATGACAGCAACGGCTTTAGCCGCTTCGCTGTCGCCGCAGGGGGAATAGCCGGTGAGGGCGCTTTGGGCCGGGGCGGGCCCTTCGGCTCCGCTCCCTTCGGCTCCGCTCAGGGACCGTGACGTGGTGTTTTGGGCCCGGGACATGTCGCTCTGGGAGCGGTCGGCGAGGGCGGCGGCGATGATGGCCCGTTGGGCAAAGCTTTTTGATGCGGGCATCTGGACTGGCTGGCCGGAGGAGAGCAACTGCCGTTGAGCATTTACCCGGATAGGGCGCGAAGCGCAGCGAGACGGCAGTTGCTCTTCCTCCGGCTGCGATCCACCATCATACAGCATCGCCGTTATCTCAGAATACGGCCACTGGCCGGGTGCGGCGGCCTCAGCTGAATTCAAAGCGGCGTATGTGAACGGAGCACCGTGGCGAAGGCATTCAAGCCTGCTGTACCGTCCGGCCTCACCCATGGCGAAAGCCACCAGGCGTCCTTCCTCATATTCATTATAAAGCGCCAAAACTCGGGTGACATCAGCTTCGGAACTAGCTGACACTGCGATCTTTATGATTTCTCCTCCGAATTTGCGGCATCTGTCTGCGGTCTCCCTCAGATCTTCCAAAGACGGCGTCCCGTCAAAGAAATGAGCGGACCGGATCATCCTTGTGCCATATTCGCTGCAAGCCCTGCGGAGGCGTTTTCCCATCTCTTTGGGAGCCTCAAGTTCCAGATCGATAAACGCGGCTCCGGCTTCAATGGCGGCCTGAAGCTTAACCTCGGCTTCCTCCCATGTGCCGTTCCCATCTCCCGCCACTCTGCAAGTGGCTATGAGCGGAGTATCCGAAGAAGAGAAAACCGTTTCGATCTCATCCTCGGTCAATGGACAGCGGTCAAGTCGTATTTCCGCCATCTGGATGGTTGGAGAAGCGTTTTCAAGGAGATCCAGAATCTCCTCGGCCGTACGGTTCTGCAGTGTGACACAAATCATTTTTTATTCTTCAAATAAGCTTGCGACCTCTTCAGGGCGCAGGTCCCTGGTTTCTACGTGGCCAACCTCAAAAGGCAGTACGAAATGTACGATATCGCCCTCGGCTTTCTTGTCCTTTAGCATCGCTCCAGTCAGGTCCCGGACATTAAAAGGACAATCAACAGGCATTCCACAAGCCTCAAAATCGGCCTTCAAACTATCCGCAAAGCCTCTTTTTGCTAAATTCTTTATTTCGGAAAAACGAGCCGCGAGGATTATTCCCATCGATACGGCCTCGCCGTGACAGATCTTCTCATTGGACATCTTCTCAATGGCATGGGCGAAGGTGTGTCCGAGATTGAGCAACCTGCGTTCCCCTTTCTCGAAAGGATCCCTGCCGGCTATCCCTGCTTTCACCTGGGCGGCTTCAGCGATCAGAGAGTTGAGGGCAGAAGAATAACCGGATATA
>JAEEGJ010028247.1_pt1 | contig 11182 bp, 12 predicted proteins | sample 8958761 | NCBI WGS metagenome assembly JAEEGJ01 (sample SAMN16246546, study PRJNA631951) | gut metagenome | biome: gut microbiome; feature: rumen; material: RS-attached | host: Bos | place: Iran: Karaj | collected 2018-10
CTCTGCGCCGGGTTCCGCCGGGTCTGGCCCGTTAACTACAACTGCCCCGGGCAGGTGACGGTAGCCGGGGCGGAGGAGGAAATGGCCGGTTTTTCCGCTGCGGTGAAGGCGGCGGGAGGCAGGGCCATTCCCCTGAAGGTGGGGGCCGCTTTCCACTCCCCCTTCATGGCGGAGGCGGGAAGGACGTTTCTGGCCGCGCTGGAAGCCGCGCCCCTCCGCGCCCCCCGCATCCCCGTTTACGCGAACCTCACCGGGGAGCCTTACGGGGACGACGTGACCGGCGTTCTGGGGCGGCAGATGTTCAGTCCCGTGCGCTGGGAGGCCTCCGTCCGGGGCATGATCTCCGCCGGAGCCGATATTTTTGCGGAGCTGGGACCGGGAAGGACCCTTTGCGGCCTCATCGGCAAGATCGATCCCGCCGTCCGCTGCTTCCCCCTCTCGGAGATGAAGGATATCGAAATGCTTAGAAAGGAGCTTGGGCTGTGCTGAAGGGAAACGTTGCCGTCGTCACCGGGGCCTCCCGGGGCATCGGGGCCGCCATCGCCGTAAAGCTTGCCTCCCTGGGCGCGGACCTGGCCCTCATCTATGCCGGGAACGCCGGGAAGGCGGAGGCCGTGGCGGAGAGCTGCCGCGCCCTGGGCGTCCGGGCGGAAGCCTGGCAGTGCGACGTGGCGGACGGAGAAGCCGTTAAGGCCGCCGTGGCGAAGATCAGGGCGGAGCTGGGGGACGTGCAGCTGCTGGTGAACAACGCGGGCATCACCCGGGACGGCCTGGTGCTCACCATGAAGGACGAGGACTTTGACGCGGTGCTGGATACGAATCTCAAGGGGGCGTTCCACATGATCCGCCACTGCGCCGGTCTCATGCTGCGGGCCAGATACGGGCGGATCGTGAACGTCAGCTCCGTGGCGGGGCTAATGGGCAATCCGGGCCAGGCCAACTACGCCGCCTCCAAGGCGGGGCTCATCGGTCTGACGAAAACCGCCGCGAAGGAGCTGGCCTCCCGGGGCATCACCGTGAACGCGGTGGCGCCGGGACTGATCGACACGGATATGACCCGCTCCCTGGGTCTCAGCGGGGACGCCCTGCGGGCTGCCGTCCCCCTGGGCCGGGCAGGCAGAGCGGAGGAAGTGGCCGAGGCCGTGGCTTTCCTGCTGCAGGCCGACTATATCACCGGCGAGGTCCTGCGGGTGGACGGCGGCATGGCGATGTGAGGAGAGAGAACGATGGATGAAGCGAATATCCGCAAATATGCAAACCTGATGCGGGAGCTGGAGCTCACGGGGCTGGAGATCACCGAGGGCGGCACCGTGGTCCGTCTGGAACGGGGCGGAGTCCCCGCCTCCCCCGCCCAGGCGGTCCCCCTGCCGGAGGCAAAGGCGGCAGCCGGAGGCAGCGTGATCCGCTCCCCCATGGTGGGCGTCTTTTACGCCGCCCCCGCCGAGAACGCCGCCCCCTACGTGGCGGTGGGGGACCGGGTGAAGGCGGGAGACACCCTCTGCATCATCGAGGCCATGAAGCTGATGAACGAGATCACCGCCGAAAGGGACGGGGTCATCGCCGAGGTCTGCGCAGGCAACGGTCAGGTGGTGGAATACGGCACCGCCCTGTTCCGGCTGGAGGATTAGGATGAACAGGACCGAGCTGATGGAAATCCTCCCCCACCGGGAGGGGATGCTGCTGCTGGACGAGGCGGAAAAGCTGGGCGAGGAGGCCCGGGGACGGCTGCGCATCCGGGGTGACGAATGGTTCCTGCAGGGGCATTTTCCCGGCGATCCCGTAGTGCCCGGCGTGGTCCTCTGCGAGATCCTGGCCCAGAGCGTATGCGTGCTGCTTTCCGGGGAGATGGAGCCGGGCAGGACCCCCATGTATACGGGTCTGGACAAGGTCCGGTTCAAGAGCCCGGTGCGCCCCGGGGACCTGTTCGAGACCCGCTGCCGGATCACCCGGGCAAAAAAGCCCTTCTGGTTTGCCCAGGGGGAGGGGTACGTCGGGGGCAGGCTCTGCGTAAAGGCGGAGTTCTCCTTCGCCATCCTCTGACCTGAGTACACAAGGATAAATCGGAGTAAGCGGAAATGTTTTCAAAGATCCTGATCGCCAACCGGGGAGAGATCGCCGTGCGCATCATCCGGGCCTGCAAGGAGATGGGCATCGCCACGGTGGCTGTGTACAGCGAAGCGGACCGGGAAAGCCTCCACGCGGCCCTGGCGGATGAATGCTACTGCATCGGCCCCGCCGCCGCGGAGGACAGCTATCTGAATACGCAGCGCATCCTCTCCGCCGCCCTGATCTCCGGAGCCCAGGCGATCCATCCGGGCTACGGCTTTCTTTCGGAAAACGCCGGCTTTGCCCGGGAGTGCCGCCGCAGCGGCGTCGTCTTCATCGGGCCGGAGCCGGAGCTGATGGAGCGCCTCGGGGACAAGACGGAGATGAAAAAGCTGGTGGAGGGCACTTCCCTGCGGCCCATTCCCGGCACCGGCGTGCTGCGGGACATGGCGGACGCCCTGGCCCGGGGGGAGGAGCTGGGCTATCCCCTGATGCTCAAGGCCCGGTCCGGCGGCGGCGGGCGGGGCATACGCCTGCTGCAGTCTCCGGAGGACCTCCGCCAGGCCTGGCCCTTAGCGGTGGCGGAATGCGCTTCCGCCTTCGGGGACGGGGCCCTTTACCTGGAAAAGTACATCTGGCCCGCCCGGCACATCGAGGTGCAGATCCTGGCCGATGAGCAGGGTCACGTCGTGTGCCTGGGGGAGCGGGACTGCTCCGTGCAGCGGCGGCACCAGAAGCTGATTGAGGAATCCCCCTCCCCCGGCGTCAGCCGGGAGCAGCGTCAGGCCCTGATGGCCGGGGTGCGGGAGGCCGTGGAAAAGATAGGCTATACCGGCGCGGGCACCATGGAATTCCTGCTGGATAAGGCGGGCCGGTTCTGGTTCATGGAGATGAACGTCCGTCTGCAGGTGGAGCATCCCGTGACGGAAATGCTCACCATGCTGGATCTGGTGAAATGGCAGATCCGCACCGCCGCCGGGGTGTCCCTCCGGTTCGGGCAGGAGCAGATCGTCCTGGAGGGCAGCGCCATGGAATGCCGCATCAACGCCCTGGCGCCCGGCAGGCTGGGCATACTCCACGTGCCGGGCGGCCATTTCGTCCGTTTTGACACCTATCTGGTGCCGGGGGTGGAGGTGAGCCCCTATTACGACCCCCTGATCGGCAAGCTGATCGTCTACGCCCGCTCCCGGGAGGAGGCGGTGCGCAAGCTGAAGGCCGCTCTCTGCGAGCTGGTGATCGAGGGCATCCCCACCAACATCGGGGAGCAGCTGCGCATCCTTTCCGGGGAGCCGTTCATGAGCGGGAATTATGACCTTACCCTGATGGAGGGACGGTAAATGCCCTTTCTGGAATTTCTCTTTCAGCCGAAAAACGAGCTGGAGCAGGGCGGCCGCAGCGCGGCCCCGGTGCAGAGCGACGAGCGGGAGCCGGAAAAGACCTGCCCCAACTGCCACAACGCCATTCCCCTGAGCCGCCTTTGGGCGGGATTGAACGTCTGCCCCTGCGGCTACCATTTCCGCATGGGGGTGCGGGCGCGGCTCCGCTATCTGGCGGATAAAGGCACCTTCCGGGAGCTTTTTTCCGAGGTCCGCAGCGGCGACCCCCTGGGCTTCCCCGGCTATGCCGACAAGCTGGAGACCACCCGGACTTCCAGCCGGGAGGAGGAGGCCGTGATCTGCGGCACGGCGGAGATCCAGGGGCAGAAATGCTGTCTTTTCCTCATGGAGCCCTATTTCATGATGGGCAGCATGGGCACCGCCGTGGGAGAACGGATCACGCGCCTCTTTGAATACGCCCTGGAGCGCCGGCTCAGCGTGGTGGGCTTCACCGTCTCCGGCGGGGCGAGGATGCAGGAGGGGCTCTATTCCCTCATGCAGATGGCCAAAACAAGCGGCGCGGTGAAGCGCCACTCCGACGCGGGCCTGTTCTACCTCACCGTCCTGACGGACCCCACCACCGGCGGCGTCACCGCCAGCTTCGCCATGGAGGGGGACATCATCCTGGCGGAACCGGGGGCCACGGTGGGCTTCGCCGGTGCCAGGGTCATCGAGCAGACCACCCGAAAGGCGCTGCCCAAGGGCTTCCAGACGGCGGAATTCCTGCTGGAACACGGCTTTGTGGACGCCATCGTGCCCCGGAGCCGCCAGAAGGCCCTGATCGCCCGGCTGCTGCAGATGCACGCTTTTGAGGGAGGTGCTTCCGCATGAGCCGGAATGCCTATGAAACGGTGAAGCTGGCCCGCTCCGGCCGGCGGCCCACCGGCCTGGATTTCATCCAGGGCGTCTTTTCGGATTTCTTCGAGCTGCACGGGGACCGGCGCTGCGGAGACGACAGCGCCGTGGTGGGAGGCCTGGCAGACCTGGCGGGCAGAAGCGTCACGGTGATCGCCATCGAAAAAGGCCACAGCCTGCGGGAGCGGATGCTCCGTTCCTTCGGCGCGCCCCAGCCGGAGGGCTATCGGAAGGCCCTGCGCCTCATGAAGCAGGCGGAGAAATTCCACCGCCCGGTGATCTGCCTGGTGGACACCTCCGGGGCCTACTGCGGCATCGGCGCGGAGGAACGGGGGCAGGGGCAGGCCATCGCGGAAAACCTGATGGAGATGATGGCCCTGCGCACCCCTGTCATCTCTCTCCTGATCGGCGAGGGAGGCAGCGGCGGGGCCCTGGCCCTGGCGGTGGCGGACCGGGTCTGGATGCTGGAAAACGCCATTTACAGCGTCATATCCCCCGAGGGCTGCGCCAGCATCCTCTGGAAGGACGCCAAGCGGGCCCCGGAAGCCGCCGCCCAATTGAAGCTCACCGCCCGGGACGCCCTGGCGGGAGGCATGATCGAACGGATCATACCCGAAGAAGGGCTGGGCAAGGCAGAATACTACGCAGCTCTTCGTCAGGCGCTGAGCGCCGAGCTGGAAGGACTGCTGCAACTGGATACGCAATCGCTGCTGGAAGCGCGCTATCAGCGTTTCCGCCGCATCGGAAAGGAGCGGGAAGCATGAATATGAAGCCCTGTACCCATCGGGTCGCTTATTACGAGACGGATCAGATGGGCATCGTCCACCACTCCAACTATATCCGCTGGTTCGAGGAAGCCCGGGACGAGGTGGTCCGGGAATATGGCATCGACTATCGGCAGATCGAGGCCCAGGGGGTCCTGATGCCGGTGGTGAACGTCGCCTGCGACTACAAAAGCGCCGCGAAATACGGGGACGAGGTGAAAATCTATGCCTTTCCCTGCTATTTCAACGGCATACGCCTCCGCTACGAATACGAGGTCCGGGGAGAAGACGGCAGTCTCATCGTCACGGGAAGGAGCGAGCACTGCTTCATCGACGCCCTGACCCGCAAGCCTCTCAACCTCAAAAAGCGTATGCCCCAGTACTGCGAGGCCCTTTCCCGGCTGGTGGATCGGGTCAAGGGAGGACAGGAATGAATCGAGTCGTCGTCACCGGCATGGGCATCGTCAGCCCCGTGGGGAACAGCGTGCCGGTTTTTTGGGAAAACATCAAGGCAGGCTTCTGCGGCATCGGCCCCATCACCCGCTTCGATACTTCGGACTATAAGGTGAAGATCGCCGGAGAGGTGCGGGACTATGACCCCCGGCAGTATATGGAGAAGCTGGACGTGCTCCACAGCGACATCTATACCCAGTTCGCCATGGGCGCCGCCTGCCAGGCCATGGAGGACAGCGATCTTCTGGGCACCGTCGAGCCCGAACGCCTCGGGGTCTATATCGGCACCGGCATCGGCGGCATCGCCACCTTCATGAGCGAGCATCAGAAGCTGCTGGACCGGGGCCCCAAGCGGGTCAGCCCCTATTTCATCCCCATGATGATCGCCAACATGGCCTCCGGCATGATCGCCATGCGCTTTGCCTGCAAGGGACCCGCCATGCCCGCGGTGACTGCCTGCGCTTCCGGCTCCAACGCCATCGGGGAGGCCATGCGCCTCATCCGCCACGGCTACGCCGACGCCATGATCGCAGGCGGAGCGGAGGCCACGGTGAACGCTCTGGCGGCGGCGGGCTTCAGCAGCATGCAGGCTCTCAGCTTTTCCGAGGACCCCCTGGCCGCCTCCCTCCCCTTCGACAGCCGCAGGACCGGCTTCGTCATGGGCGAAGGCGCGGGGGTGCTGGTGCTGGAGGAATACGAGCGGGCCAAGGCCCGGGGCGCGAAGATCTATGCGGAGCTGGCGGGCTACGGCTCCACCTGCGACGCCTACCACATGACCGCCCCCCACCCGGAGGCGGAGGGCGGAGCCCGGGCCATTGCCGACGCCTGGGCGGAAACGGGCCTTAATACGGACCGCATCTATGTGAACGCCCACGGCACCGGCACGCCCATGAACGACAAGGCGGAGACCCTGGCCCTCAAGAAGGCCTTTGGGGAGGAGCGGGCAAGAAAGCTCGCCATCAGCTCCACCAAGTCCATGACCGGCCACATGCTGGGGGCTGCCGGGGCGGCGGAAGCCGTCGTCAGCGTGCTGGCCCTGAAGGAAGGCATCGCCCCGCCCACCATCGGGCTTACGTCGCCGGACCCGGACTGTGACCTGGACTATGTGCCCCTGGTCGCCCGGAAAGCCGATTTCGACGCTTCGGTGAGCGTTTCTCTGGGCTTCGGCGGCCACAACGCATGCCTGGCTTTCCGGAAAATCGGAGGCTGAGCCGTGGAGGAACGAAACATCGTCATCACCGGCACCGGGGCGGTGACGCCCCTGGGCACCGGCACGGCTGCCTTCTGGGAAGGCCTCGTCTCCGGCCGCTGCGGGATTGGAGAGATAGAGAGATTCGACGCTTCCGCCCTGCCCATCCGCTGGGCCGGGGAGGTGCGGGACTTTAATCCCAAGGACTATATGCCCAATCCGCTGGTGCTGGATACCGCGCCCTTCGCCCGCTATGCCATCGCCGCGGCGGCGATGGCCGTGGAGGAAAGCGGCCTGGACACGGACTCGGACCGGGTGGGCGTCGTCATGGGCACCGCCCTCCACGGCATGGACTACCTGACCCATGCCCAGCAGCTCCAGGACGAGACCGGCAAGGGGGGCGACCCCAAGCTCATGACGAAATACATGGGCAACATGGCCGCCGCCCAGTTCGCCATCCGCCGGGGCATCCGGGGGCCCAGCCTCACGGTGGGCACCGCCTGCTCCTCCGGCGGGGACGCCGTAACCATGGGGGCGCTGCTGCTACGTTCCGGCATGGCCGACGCCGTGGTGGTCATGGCGGGAGAAGGGGCCATCTGTCCCCCCGCCATCCTGAGCCTCCACAAGAGCCGGGCCCTCTCTCCCCTGGGGGAGAGCCGCCCCTTCAGCGCGGACCGCAGCGGCTTCGTGCTGGGGGAAGGCGGCGGCGCGCTGGTGCTGGAGACGGAGGCCCATGCGGAAAAGCGCTGTGGGCGCGTGCTGGCCCGGCTTCTGGGCTGGGGGAACAACACCGACGCTTTCCACCCCGTTTCGCCCCGGCCTGACGGCGCGCAGGCTGCCGCCTGCATGCGCATGGCCCTGCGGGAAGCTGGCCTCCGGACGGAAGACGTCGGCTATATCAACGCCCACGGCACCGCCACCCGGAAGGGGGACGAGGCGGAAGCCGCCGCCATCCGCGCGGTTTTCGGCGCAGAGATCCCCCCCGTCAGCTCCACCAAGGGGGCCACGGGCCACATGATGGGCGCTGGGGGCATCACGGAGCTCATCGCCTGCGTGAAGACGCTGGAAACGGGCCTCTTGCCTCCCAACCTTGGGTTCACGGCGGCGGACGAAGCCTGCCCCCTCCCCCTGGTGACGGAGCCGGGGCGGGAGACGAAGCTCAAGGCCGCCATGTCCAATGCCTTCGGCTTCGGCGGTCAGAACTCCTCCCTGATCGTGGGGCGGGCAGAATGAACTACACCTATGATGCGGAGGGTTTCCGCCGGGTTTTCGAGCGCAGCTTCACCTGGCTGGCGGGCTTCCGGCGGAATGTGGGCCGCAGCCCGGACAAGACCGCCGTGATCGACCCCATGCGGAACGAGCGGTGGAGCTATCTTCGCCTGGACCGGGAGACCAACCGCCTGGCCAACGCCCTGCGCTCCTTTGGCGTGGGGTGCGGGGACGTGGTGCTGTATCAGCTTTACAACTCCCCCCAGTTCGTCTATTGCTACATCGCGCCGCAAAAGCTGGGGGCGGTGAACGAGCCGGTCAATTTCAATCTCTCTCCCGGGGAGACCGCCCGGCTTCTGGACCGGGACAAACCCAAGGCCTATATCTACGACTGGGACGTGAAGGACATGGCCCACAAGGCTCTGGCCCTCAGCCGCCACAAGCCTGCTCTCATCGCCGCCGTGGATTACCGGGGCCTCCATCCCCTTCTCCCGGAGGGGCACCGGGACTTCGGCAGTTTGCTGGCAGAATACTCCGAGGAAGCGCCGGAGGCGGATTTCACCCCGGACATGTACGCGGAAGTGACCCGGCTGGGCACCTCCGGCACCACCGGCACGCCCAAGGGCGTGCCTCTGTGCAACGTGAATGAAGTTCTCTCCGCCCATGACACCATCATGCACTTCCCCCTCACCCCTCTGGACGTGACCATGAACATGACCCCCTGGTTCCACCGGGGCGGCCTCCACTCCGGAGGCATCACCCCCACCCTTTACGCCGGGGCGAGCCTGGTGATCCTGCGCATGTTCAGCGCGAAGGCCTGCATGGACTGCGTGGAGGCTTACGGCGTCACCTTCCTCATCGGCGTGCCCTCCGCCCTCCGGCAGCTGGCCCTGCGGCAGGAAAAGCACCCTGCGGATCTCGGCAGGCTCAAGGGCATCGTCACCATGGGCAGCCCTCTGGAAAAGGCGGACTGCATCCGCTTCCAGCAGCTCCTGACTCCCAATATCTTCAACGGCTACGGCACCACCGAGACCTTCTGGAACAGCTTCCTGCGGCCCTTCGACCTGCCGGAAAGGGCGGGCAGCGCCGGGCGCAGCTGCACCGGGGACGAGGTTCGCCTGGTCGCTCTCCGCGAGGAGGGCGCCGATCCCGGCGACATGGTACCCGCGGACGGCGTGACCCAGGGCGAGGTCATCATCTTCGCCCCGGAGAAATCCGCCCTGAGCTATGTGGGGGACGAAGCGCAGAGCCGGGAGCGCTTCCGGGACGGGTGGTTTTACACCAAGGACGTGGGTACCTGGGATGCGGACCGGTATATCACCCTTCTGGGGCGAAAGGACGACATGATCATCTGCATGGGGGAAAACATCTACCCCGCCCAGCTGGAGGAGATCATAGGCGGCTTCCCCGGCGTGCGGGACTGCATGGTGGTGGGGGTCCCCGACCCCTCCCGGGGGCAGAGCGTGTGCGCCTACATCGTGCCGGACGACCCCGCGCCTACGGTGCAGGAGCTGAACCGTCTCTGCACCTCCTCCAACGACCTGGCCTCTTACATGTGTCCCCGCTACTATGCCTTCGTGGACGAGCTGCCCCGGAATTCCACCGGGAAGAAGCTGCATGTCCGGCTGAGGGAGCAGGCGGCGCGGGACCTGGCGGAAGGGCGGCTGGCGCGGCCCTGACCGGATCCGCGGTTTCCTATATCAGAATTTCAAAAGGGGCTTGCAGCGGCAACTAACGCTGCAAGCCCCTTTTCCGTTTTTCGTCCTTCCTGCGGCCATACTGCGGCTCAGCCCGAAGGAAACAGGAAATCAGACATAATCTTCCGTTTCCCGCTCAGGGGTCATAGAAGAAAATGCCTTCTTCTTGCTGCTTCTGGCGGATCCGGCGGCGAAGCTCCGCCTGTTTCCATTCCTTCTCGTCTTCCTCCGTCTGCAGGATCAGGCGCGGCAGGCGGCAGGGCTTGTTGTTCTCGTCGATGCCTACCATGGTGAGATAAGCCCGGTTGATAAGCTCCCGCTCCCCATCGGTATTCTCCACAAAGGATTCCACCTTGACCTCCATGGAAGCATTGCCCACATAAGTGACCTTGCCGGAGATCACCAGCATTTCCCGGAGATACGCGCCGCGGAGAAACTTGAGGTTTTCAACGGTCCCGGTGGTCACATTCATCTGCGCATGACGGCGGCCCACCAGACCGGCGACCTCGTCGATCCAGCACATCATGGCCCCGCCGAACAAGCGCCCGGAATCATTCATATTCTCCGGCATGATGATGTGGAATGTCTCCACCCTGGATTCCGCAACGGTCTTGTCCTTTCGTTCCATCCTGCTTCCCCTTCCTGCCGCGCTCCCGCTTTTCCGCGTCTTTCCGTCTTTTCCCCATTCGTCCGCCAAGTATGCCCCGGTGCAGGCTTGCAATTATCTTCCGCCGGTCCTTTCCCGTCGAAACCGGCGTTAACTTCCCTATTCTCCCATTTCCCGGTCCCATTCCCGAAGGAATTCCAGCAGGAAAGCATGCCGCCGCTCCGCCAACGCCTTCCCCGCTTCGGTGTTCATCCCATCCTTCAGCAGGAGCAGCTTTTCATGGAAATGCCGGATGGAATCCTCCGGCCCCCGGCCATGACTGCCGCCGTAAGCGAACGTCCTGGCGATCCCCATCGCGCCCATGGCGTCCAGCCGATCCGCATCCTGAACGATCTGCCCTTCGATGGTGTCCGGCCGTTTATCCCCGTTTTTGCTGAAGGATACGGCGTTGACGGCGGCGATGATCCGTTCGATCGCGGCCTCGTCCAGGCCGCTGGCTTGGAGGAAAGTCCTTGCGTTCCGGTTGTCCGCCGTATCGAACAGCTTGTGGTCGTCGGCGTCGTGCAGCAGCGCGGCCAGGGCGGTGATCTGCCGGTCGCAGTTTTCCGTCTCCGCGATGCGCATTGCGTTTCGATATACCCGCAGGGTGTGACCCATATCGTGACCGTCCGCGTTGCCAGCGAAAAGAGAACGCACATATGCCATCGCGGAATCGATCCGTTCGTCGCCCCGCAAGGGCGCGCCTGAAGGATTTTTCATGCCGGATTTCTCCATGAGCGCCCTCCTCTCAGCCTCCGTATGCGTCTCCGTCCCCGAAAACAACGCAGGGCCGCGCCGGGAACGAATCCCGTTCCCGGCACGGCGATCTCTTTAGGCAACACCGCACAGTTCTGGTGCGCAGATTGCGCAGTCAGAATTTTCGTCAGATTGTCTGAAAATCGCGGGTAATACTTCCTGTATTGGCCAAGATTTTCGGGCAATATGAC
>JAEEGJ010028249.1_pt1 | contig 11181 bp, 8 predicted proteins | sample 8958761 | NCBI WGS metagenome assembly JAEEGJ01 (sample SAMN16246546, study PRJNA631951) | gut metagenome | biome: gut microbiome; feature: rumen; material: RS-attached | host: Bos | place: Iran: Karaj | collected 2018-10
CTACGCAATCGCAACACCATAGAGTTCCTTGGAATCTGGGAGCGGTTGATGAATCCGAATTTTAATTGTGCCGAATTCGACATAATTAAATCTCAGGCAGGGTTGAACCGTTTCCGTCTCAGTGCCAAAGAGTGGACAGAGAAGACTAATGCCATCGGTATTATATCAAAGGCAGGGCGTTATGGTGGCACTTACGCCCACAAGGACATTGCCTTTGAGTTTGCCATGTGGATAAGCCCAGAGTTCAAGGTCTATCTGATATGTCCAGCGATTAGGAAAGTTTAACGTGCAAAGATGCAGGATTTTCCGCTACACAGCGTTTATAATAGTAGAAATGTTGACAACAAAAAAGAAATAAAAGAAATGACAACAATGAAAATTTGGAGACTCGCCTTTGCGATGCTTGCTGCCCTCTCCCTCTCCTCTTGCAGCAGCGATGATGAAAGTGATTCTGTTTACACTTTTGGGCTCACATCAGCTATTAACGGTAATAATTCCGAAATTGAGGCTATTGAATTTGCCTATTCTGATGCCTACAAGATGAACGGAATCAAATTTAATTCACAATCGTTTGCCCCGGGAACCTCAAAAGAGTTAATACTCAAATCTTGCGAACAGGCAGAGGGTGCTATTCAGACGTCATCTTTAACTTTCGAAGGACGATATGTCTATGAAGTGAAATCTAAAGATGAAACTGTATATCACAAAGTATATGGAGTCCGATAACAGATTAGAAGAAATGAAAACAATGAAGATTTGGAGAATCGCCTTTGCAATGCTTGCTACTTTCTCCCTCTCCTCTTGCAGCAGCGACGATGACGACAAGGACATTGTCAAGGAGATTAACATGAGTGTTTCCGCTGAGCCGGGCGTGATGTACGACCTCTTCGACAGCATGGGAGAGCACCCCATCGAGTGCATGCGGGTGATGACAGAAGACGAGCCGGGACAATGGCAGTACTTGTACTTCAGTGAAGTCAAGGGCTTCACTTATGAAAGAGGTCACGAATACGTGCTGCGCGTGAAGCGGACTATTTTGGCCAATCCGCCACAGGATGCCAGCAACCGTACATACGAGCTTGTGCGCATCCTCGCAGACAAGAAAGTGGAGGATGTGGCAGAGCCTGTGGAGAAAGAAGTAAAGAGCGAAGCCGACATAGAGTATGAGCAGCAATGTCCGGTAGAGAAGTATGCCATAGCCAAAGGTGGTGAATATCTGGTAGATGCCGACGGCAAGGTGACATACGCCGACGGCACGCCTACTCCAGAGTTTGACAAGCATGCACAAATCTACTTGGAGAACATTCTCGACAAGAGCCATCCGCTATGGCAGGCTGGTGCCCGTTATATGGCAACCTACGCCTATGTGCTCTCACCGCTTACTGATGAGATACGCCTTGTGCCAAGTGCTCACTCTACCTTCCTTTTCAAGAACATACTGACCGAGAGCGAGATGGCCCACGTCCTGCAATCGATGCCGCAGGGTGAAAAATTGCACTACGGCCTTGTTCTCTGCAATGTTTATAAGCGAGGAATACAAAAGGTGGAGTTTACGATCAAGAAGAAGTAAAATAAACGGACTCATAAAGAAAGAACAAATCACGCCTGTTCCTATGAGCGTGCCTCCCCGTTTGCTTCGCGGCAGCGGGGAATTTTTTGTAAATTACGAATGCAGCTTAACGAAATGGTTTGATAAATCTAAGGATGACCTATATGGTTTTTGTTCTTATCTTCATCGTCATCATCGTCTCTCCAGCCACAATAGCTTTTCTATGGATTTCAACCCATGTGAGAATCCTGCAGTTTCAAGGCAGGAAACTTTTGCACAAAAGCCCCTGATGGCAAAAAGACACTTGCTGTACGGATGGAGTGACATAGTTATGGCGCGAAATAGGTTAGTTCGTAACCCGAGTTCTGTTGTCCCTTCGGGACTTTTCGCTGCGCCTTGCCCTTCGCGTAGCTCAATGCGCAGCCATCCCCTCCCTTCAAGGGGAGGGGTTCTTGCCTTGCAAGCGTCCTTCGGCCGAGCGAGGGGTGGGGTCTGTAATGTCTGTAATATTCTATCAGCGAAGAAGTTTCAGCGAAGAAGGGACAGCAAAGAAGTTTCAGCGAAGAAGGGACAGCGAAGAAGGGACAGCGAAGAAGGGACAGCGAATATGAGGCAGCGAAGAAGGGACAGCGAATATGAGGCAGCGAAGAAGAGGCAGCGAAGAAGTTACAGACCCCACCCCTGCCCCTCCCCTTGAAGGGAGGGGAGTGCCTCACGGAGTTCCTACGACGGGCAAGGCGATAGCTATTGTACCAAATGAGAAAATTTACCAAATTGTTTTTCTTGTTTTTATTGGTTTTTATTGGTTTTTTCTCAGGCCGCTTCGCGGTATCAACTCACATAGATAGCGCAAGGTTTTGCATCCTTTCATAGTTTTTGTCTGAAGAAAATCCGTGGGGAGAATCCTGCAGTTTCATGGCAACATGGGTTTTAAAAGTTTCCTGCCGAGAAACCATCGGTTTCTCGGCAGGAAACCGATGGTTTCTCGGCAGGAAACTTCGGTCTTATTTCCGATTGTGGAATCGATGATGGAGAAGAGATAGCCACTCTCCCAACCCCTCCCCTTACAGGGGCGGGGGGAGAGGCGGAGTTACTCTGACAAATGTGTATAAAGAGCAGTGCCCTTACGGGGGAGGGGCAGGGGTGGGGGCTGCCATCAATCGTTCTTGCAAAAAACGTGTGTGCAGGGACATCAACTAATTTTTCAGTTGAAAGTTTTGTGTTTTCGGCTTTTTTATGTACTTTTGCAGCCGTATGAACACACTCCTCTCTTATATCACTTGGAATCCCGACCTCACAGCCTTTCATTTAGGGCCGTTGTCGTTTCGATGGTACTCATTGTGCTGGCTCATCGGCCTGGCACTGGCCTACTTCACAGTGAGATGGCTGTATAAGGACCAGAAGATAGACGACCGTAAGTTCGACCCCCTGTTCTTCTATTGTTTCATCGGCATCCTCGTCGGTGCGCGCCTGGGGCACTGCATCTTCTATCAGCCTCAAGACTATCTCACCAGCTTGCGCGGCTTCATCGAGATGTGGCTGCCCATACAGTTCACGGGCTATGACGACTGGGACTTCAAGGTGACGGGCTACGAGGGTCTGGCGTCTCACGGCGGTACGCTGGGCCTGATGCTCGCGCTGTGGCTCTATGTCAAGCGCTATCAGGTGCCGGTGTGGCAGGTGCTCGACAACATCGCCATTGCCACGGGCATCACCGCTTGCTTCATTCGCTTAGGCAACCTGATGAACTCAGAAATCATAGGCAACGTCACCTCTATGCCCTGGGGCTTCTACTTCCTCAATGCTCACCCTGCCACGATGGGTACCGAGCCGCGACATCCGGCACAGCTCTACGAGGCCATTGCCTACTTCCTGCTGTTCCTGCTCATGCTCTGGATTTACAAAAAGACCCACACCAAGCCCCTCCCTGCAGGAAGGGGAGGTAATACCTCTATAGGCAGTAAGGGCGTGCAAGGTAATTACTCCCCTCGGGGTGTGTCTGTAGGCACAGGCTTCTACTTCGGGCTCTGCCTCACCTATATCTTCACCTTCCGCTTCTTCGTGGAATTTCTGAAAATCAACCAAGTGGACTTCGAAAACTCCATGCCCTTGGACATGGGCCAGCTGCTCAGCATCCCCTTCATCATCCTTGGTGTGTGGTGCTTGCGCCGTGGGCTACAGATGTCACGCCAAAAGTCTAAAGGATAATAAGTGGTAAATAATATCATGTTTTTCATGCGTAAGATCATTTCTATACTTATGAAAAAGAGGTGGATGATGCTGATGGGCTTATCATTCATCGTTTATCATTTATCATTGAACGGCTCGGTGGCGCAAAGCCTCTACGAGCAGAACATCCGCTTAGGCGAGATGTTCCAGAGCAGTGGCTGCCTGAAGCAGGCCGAGCAATACTATCAGACCGCCATCAGCCATATCGATCATAACGACAAAAAGCAATGGGTTGATGCGCGCCTGCACATCGTTGACCTGCAGAAGTTCTGGCATCCCGTCGAGGCACAGAAACTCAATGACGAAATCATCAACGACTGCAAGGCATGGCCCGAACTCTATCAGCACAGCTTGGCTATCAACGCTTACATCAACTTCTGGATGAACAATAAAGCCAGCTTCAACAAGGCCAATGAGCAGTATCTGGAGTTCTGTCGGCAGCACGAAGACCTGCCCACCACCTACGACAAGCCGCTGCAAGCCATGCATGAAGCCTTGAACGGCTTTTACAACGATGCCCTGCGCACCATCGACCAAAACAACCCCGGCTCGGTGCTGCGGCATCAGTTGCGATTGCGCATCTTCGAGATGAAAGGCGACAACAACGCCATTATCAGAGAGTTGAGGCAGCGCTCCGCCACCATCGACTCGCTCATTGCCACCACCTATTCCACCAATCTCAATGAGGTGGCTACCACCCACAGCATGACCCTGGCACAGCAGAAAGCAGAGAAACGCAGTTCCGACATGGTATTACTCACCCTGCTGATGGCCATCATCATCGTCATGATGTTTGGCGTCTGGATGTATTTGCATCGGCATCATCAGAAGAAGCTGGAGAAGAAGAACAAACAATTGTCTGCTGCGCTGAAGATGGCCAGCGAGACCGACCAGATGAAGTTAGAGTTTGTGCAGCGTGTCAGCCACGAGATACGTACACCGCTGAACGCTATTACCGGCTTCAACGAGATTCTCAACAACCCCGACATCCCCCTGTCACAAGAAGAGCGCAAAGACTTGGTCGACCGCATCAACGAGAATGTGAAAGCCATCACGGGCATCGTCGACGAGCTGCTGCAGGTGGCCAACACCGAGAGTATGCAGGACTATGCCCCCTACGACACCGTGCTGTGCAACCAGTTCCTCTCAGACCTCATCAAGAAAAACCGTGACAATGTAGGCTCCAACATTGAACTGCGCTACACCACAAGCGTCATCAACCGCTTCTCCATACAGACCAATCGGGATATAATGGAGAAAATCATCGAACACCTGTTGGGCAACGCCATCAAGTTTACAAAGCAAGGATTCATCGAGCTGAACTGCGCTCAGAAGCTCGGCAAGGTCATCATCACCATTACCGACACCGGCTGTGGCATCCCGCCTGAAAAGCAGGACGAGGTGTTCGAGCAGTTTGCCAAGGCCGACTCCTTCCGTCAGGGCATAGGCCTGGGACTGACCGTCAGCCGAAAGATGGCACAGAAAATGGGGGGCGACCTCCAGCTGGACAAGAACTACACCACGGGGGCACGCTTCATCCTGAGCTTACCTGTCAAATAATCATATTTTTTAAACCTATTTACTAACTTTCAAAACTACACTATCATGAGAAAAAAACTACTGTTATTCGTAAGCGCACTGCTGGCCTTACCGGCAATGGCTCAGGATGAGGATGTGACCTACCTCATCCAGAACGCAGGCTTCGATGAGGACCTCACCTTCCAGGTGGACGGCTCGATGAAGGAAGCCATCAGCACCAACACCACGCTGTCCGACCGCAGCTGGGCTTACATCGCTGCCGACAGCACCGTCTATGCCCGCCCGAAGTCCACCAGCAGCAAGAACCGTCCCGACGGACGCAAGATGGAGGCCATCAACGGCTTCAAAGGCCGCATCCAAGGCTGGACACTGGAATCTAACGCTGAGTTCCCGAAGTGCGAATGGACTTATTTCGGCTCTGTGCCCTACGACCTGAAGGCAGAGTCAGTGCCAGTGGCCGACGATGGCGATACCTATCTCGAGACCCCTGCACGCCCCACTGAGTTCGACGGTGGCGACGGCTTCGTCTATCTGCGCGCCGGATGGACCAACAGCGCCATCTACAAGCAGGTGGTCAAGCTGCCCTGCGCCGTCTATCGCTTAGAGTACTGGACCATCAACACCAACCCCAAAACGTCGTCAGTGGCCAAAGACCTCACGCAGATTGTGTGCCGCAAAGATGTGTTCAAGGACGAAGAGAGCACCGGCCTCAATGCCCAGGAATGGACGAAGCACGAATTTGAGTTCACACCCACGGCCGAGTTCACCATGCAGTTCGGCTATGAGGCAGCCAACGCCGGCTCCGGCGGTCAGCCCATCGTGGCCCTCGACGGCATCAAGCTCTACAAGATTGGCGAAGCCGACCCCATGGAGCTGCTGCAGTCGGACATCTCAGACATAGAGGATGAGTGCTCACGTCTGGCTACACAGGCCAGCATGTCGCGCTTCAACAGCCTCTACCTGCAGATTGACGAGTTCTGCATCTGGCTGGAAGATGCCCTCGACTTTGAGACCCAGGAAGAGATGGAGGCAGCCCTCAAGCGCGCCAACGAGATGCTGGAGAAATTCAAGCAGGCCATCGACGTCATGGACGACATCAACAGGATGATAGAGAAGATCGACAACCTCATCAGCACCACCGACTATCCTGGCAAGGCTGACCTGGAGAAAGCCTGGGAGGAGCTGAACGAGCTGAAGAACGGCGACGACGAGGAGACCGACTATGCCGCCCTCATGCTCACCGCTGTAGACAAAGCCAAGCAGGCCATCAAGGAGTATCTCATGAGCCAGAAGGAGACAGCCAGCGAGGAGAATCCCGCCGACTTCACCTTCGTCATACAGAACCCCTGGTTCATCAACGAGGAAGCCGAGCCGTCACTCAGCGGCGAGGAGTGGACCTTCCCCCTGCAATTCGACGAAGAGACAGGCGAAGACCGTTATAAGGAAGGCAGCGCCTCCAGCCCCGACCTCAACAGCACAGGATGGTATGTGGCCGGTGCCAGCGGTGGCGACCAGCGCCTGAACTGGCAGCGCGGACGCAGCTGCTGGAACGCATGGAACAGCAACTTCACCACCACCATCGCCGTGGCACAGGACCTCACCGACCTGCCTAACGGATACTACACCGTCAGCGCCGACCTCATCACACAGTCGGGCTACGCCAACGGCACACAGCACGTCTTTGCACAGAGCACAACAGGCAAGACCGTATCGGAAGCTACACTCACCATCGAGGGATGGGACGAGAGCCTCTGGGAAAATGTGGCCATGACCAACGAAGAGAAGGTGCTCGTCGTCGACGGTAAGCTCACCATCGGCGCACAGGGAACAGGCAACGGCGAGGCATCGGCAGGATGGTTCTGCGTCACCAACTTCCGCCTCAACTTCCTCGGACAGGCTACGGAAGAGGAGATGGCTGCTGCCCTGAAGCAGAGCTACGACACACAGCTGGCCAACGCTACCGAGCTGGCTGCCACCATGCACTTCGCTGCCGACAAGAAGGCCCTCAACGACACCATCGCCAAGTACTCGGGCGCTGCCGACAAGGAGGCTTACATCGCTTCGCTCGAGGCTATCAAGGCCGCTCTCACCGAGGCTAACAACAGCGAGGCCAAGTACTACGAGTACCTGCCCAAGCAGGAGGACCTCGACGAGAATCCCGACCTCATCGGCCAGAAGACGCTCCTCTGGGTATGGGCTCTGGTGCATTATGAGACAGTGGACGGACACGACGCCTTCAGTGAGGATACACATCCCATCGCACAGTTCGCCCTCGACTATGTCAACGCATACATCGCTTGCGACACCGCTACCTACAAGCAGTTTGACGCCACTGTCGACCTGCTGAAGAACTATGTCAACACTTACATCCCCGCCTACAACGAGGCTGTTGACATGACCTACGAAGCAAGCGACATGGGCAAGGCTGCCCTGCAGGCTGTGATGAACAGGCAGAAAGCTGCTCTCACCACTGAGATGAAAGACAAGAACACGGTCGACGCCTACGTCAAGGAGCTGAAAGCCACCATAGCACAGGTGCAGAAGCAGAACATCTACGACGATCCTCAGGCCACCGACTACACCGCTTTCATCATCAATCCTAACGCTGAGGCTGTAGACGGTTGGGACATCACCAGCGGCAACGGCGACGGCAACGGCCAGAAGAGCGGACAGTGGATGGACGACAGCAGCACACGCTACTTCGACTCCTACAACGGCAACGGACTCGTGGGCTTCAAGTTCTCACAGCTCATCACCGACCTGCCCAACGGCACCTACAGCGTGGGCGTCTATACGCGCACACCGGCAGAAGGAGCCTACATCTTCAATGCTGTACAGAACGACACCATCTTCACCGAGATTCCTCTTGACTATTACAAGACTAAGACAGCAGCCGACGAGGACACCATCGTCGTGGCCAGCGACATGTACGGTCCCATCTGGGAGGATGCCAAGGCTCAGGTAGAGGCTGGCACGGCTGACGAATGGACAACGGCTGTCTACAATGCCAACTACGACAACAACACGCAGATGCCTCGCGGTCGCGGATGGAAGCATCAGGTCATGGCCAATATCCAGGTGAAGAACCACGAGCTGGTCATCGGCTCTATGGCCGGCACTGCCGAGAGCCAGACGCCGAAGGTCTTCGCTGGCAACTGGTATTCTGTGGGCGGCTGGACGCTGACCTTAGAGGCCAAGGGTGACAACAGCGGCTGGGCAGGCCCCATCGGCTCAGGCATCGCCACCGTCACTGTCAGCAACAACAGCATGGCCGACGGCATCTACACCCTCTCCGGCGTGAAGACAAACGGCTTGCAGCGCGGTCTCAACATCATCATCACCAACGGCACAGTCCGCAAGGTCATGGTGAAGTAAGCACACGCAAAGACATCAATAAGACAGGCGGGGCGTAATGCTCCGCCTGCTTTTTTGTCCAAGAGGCCGGGGATTTTACGACCTGTTGCGGTTGGAATAAGACATAATTACGTCACTATTTATGTGAGTTGATAGTTGACTACATTCGATAGTTAAGGCTTGAGGTAGCCCTATTCTCCCCCTTGCAAAGGGGGAGTTAGAGGGGGATTCATCTGCGCATACGTGAATCCCCCCCTGCCCCCCCTTTGCAAGGGGGGAAATGTGTTACCTCTGTAGCGGCCACATGACGGCGCACCCCTTCCCCTCCTTTTCCAAAGGAGGGGCTAGGGGTGGTTTGTCAAAGATGTCCCAACCTATTTCCAAAGGAGGGGTCAGGGGTGGTTTGTCAGAGGTGTCCCAACCAATATCTTATTCCATCCGCACAGCACGAAAACATTTGATAAATAACTTCCTATTCATATCCTTCAGTCTATCGGCTCGTAGCCCCGTGTTATGGTGGAGCGTGAGGCGGAGGTGTTGTCCCGGGCCTGCTTGGGCGTCAGGTTCTTGGCGGCCTTCTTGTCGTAGACTACCTGGCCGTTCTTCCAACTCTTCAGGATCTGCCATTCCATGGGCACCATCATGTCGCCCTTGCTTTCGATGATGACGATATGATGTTCGGAGTCTGTCGTACTGCCGGGTATCGGGCTACGGTGAACATAGATGTAGAAAGAAGAAGGCACTCTCTTGGAGTCGAAGGTATGGAACATGTCTTCCAGTGCCCTTGAATGGTATTCGGAAGTGGGATTGAAGGAGAAATCCATGTCGGGATGCTCGTTCAGGAAAGCCCATGTGGTCTGCTTGATCTGGCTCAGCACCGAGTCGGCCTGTGCGCTGGAGCCCAGCGTGTAGACGGTTCCCCACGTCTCGCTCTTCAGCTGGCGGGGCGAAATCGTGTTCGAGCGAATGACAAACTCCTCGTTGTCCCAATCCTTCTTCTCAATGGTATAGGTGCTGTCGTGATAGACGTAGAACTGGCGGGTGGTGATGCCTTTTTGTTTCAGGATGGACTGAAGCAGCCGCTTGTATGCTTCCTTGTCAAACGGTGAACGCTCTTTCGGCATTTTGCTCACGCTGTCAGGGGTGTACTCATATCTGAACGTGGCGTATCCCTTGTGTCGCCACGGACTCACGTCACTTCCTGGTACAGGGTTGTAGCCGAAGGTGATGATTTCGGGGGCGTTATAATAAAACACATCCCTGTTTCGCCGATAGGTCTGCATGGTGTCGCCGTTAGCGTATTCTCCCAAGGCAATGGTATAGCGGACGCTGTCCACCCCGCCACGGTGGTACTCCCAGCTGTAGCTCTCCTTGGCCTCGTCGGTGAGTTGCTGGCAGGTGCGGCGCATGGCGTCATACGCCCGTTTCAACCGCAGAGTCTCCATCTGGCGCACGCTGTCCAGCTTCAGTGCCTGTAAGTCCTGTTTAGGGTCACCTGTCGGAGGCGTAGGCTGGTAGTCTTTCATCAAGCCGCCGCCTATCATGATGGTCTTATGGAGCCTACCGTCGTAATAGTAGGAAACGCGAACGCTTCTTCCCAACGCCTCCATTTCGCTCACGAGACTGTCAATCTTCGGATGGCCTTGCAGGCGCTGCTGTATCGTTCCCTGAGCGCGTCCGGCGCTGAGGGCGATGATGATGGCACAAAGTGCAAATACTGTTCTTTTCATAATTGTGGTTGCTGAATGATTAATATACGTCGTCATTGATGGCCATTTCCGCCTGTTGGGTCATGTTGATGCCCCGTTCTCTGATTTCCCTTGTCATCTTCACGTAGTCGTCTTGCAGGCTGCCGTTCATCTGCTGCATCATCTGCATGGCTATCCGCTGCTCTTCCTCGGCGATGGCTTGCTCCGCAAGGTCTGCCGCGTCGATGACTTCAGGCTCTACGATGGTTTCTGCCTGTTTTTCTCGTTTTGCCATATAGTGCTTGGGCGGGCGAGCCATCTGCAGTATCTCCTTCACGGCTTTCACCGAGTCTTTCGTTTCAACGTTTGTCTGCGGCACAGTCTTCACGGTGTCTGCCTGCACCACGAGGCTTGGCATGTCGTGCTGTTGTTCGATGGGTTTGACACCGATATATAATAGCAGAGCAATGGCGGCAGCGGCACCGATGGCTGGGTAGAGCCACAGGCGGCGGCGCTTGGGCTGCTGGTCTGGCTGACCGATGCGCTGCATCACGCTGTCGCAGAAATCAGCCGACGGCTGAGGCTTCTGCCGTCGGACTTCCCGTCGGCGCAGGGCTTCGCGTAAATCTTTGTCGTTCTGTTCGTTCATTGTTCGTTCTCCTTCATCATTAGTAACAGTTTCTTGCGTATGCGGTGCAGCCTTGTGGCCAGCAGGCCGGGCTCCGCGTCCATGATATAGGCGATGTCGCGCAGCTGTCGGTCATCGTAGTAGTAGAGGTGGAGCAGCAGCTGCTCGTCAGCCGGCAGCCGGTCGATGGCGGC
>JAEEGJ010028250.1_pt1 | contig 11181 bp, 10 predicted proteins | sample 8958761 | NCBI WGS metagenome assembly JAEEGJ01 (sample SAMN16246546, study PRJNA631951) | gut metagenome | biome: gut microbiome; feature: rumen; material: RS-attached | host: Bos | place: Iran: Karaj | collected 2018-10
AACTTTTGCGTTATCAATGTAACTAACGAACATATGCGTTCTCCTTCATTAAGATAAATGGATGCCAACGGCACCGTTTGAATTTTTGCGTCAGGCCTTTCATAACCAATAAGACGCGAAATTTGTGTTTTGTATTAAAATACTATCACAGAAATTAATTTAAAGCATTAAAGTTGTAGTTTAAAAATCTTCAGACCAATAATCCTCTTCGATTATTTCTTCGGTTATCAGAGGAAGTATATCCTCTTCGAAATCTGAGTAAAAAGAGTTCAGAAAACCATTTGCATTATAATAATTAGAATATGAAAATATTCCATCTTCGTATTTTGTAGGATACTTTCCTTTCCATTCATCTACATAATCATGATGAGACCAGTTCTTTAACTCATCAGAATAATACCCCTCTGCCTTTCCTTTTATAAAATAATCTTCTGCAAATTCCCGAATAACAGCATTTTCGATTTTGTTATATTCTCCATTAAAGAGATAAGAAAAATCTTTCTGGAATTCTGGTTTTATTTTTATTATCTGGTGATTAGCAACATAAAAACTCAATGTTATTATCTCCCTCGTATTACACTAATCTACATTTTCAATATCTGCTCAAAAATTCTGAAATTACTATCATCACGTGGAGAACAATAAACTGCAAATTCTATGATTTCAAAAGCATTCTGAAATTCTCCCATTAACTGTTTATAAGCTCCTGCAACCACTTCCGGTTTATTCATAAAAGCACCGCAGCCAAATGCTCCTAAAATCACAACCTCGTTTTTATCTTTAGCAGCAGCTTCCAGAATCTTTCGTCCACGTGTAATATGAATCTGTTCCAATTGTTTATCAGAAATTTTAATTGCCTTATTGCCATCACCAGAATTATAAGAATTACTTGGACGTTCTCTAAGATTTGGAGCGGCACAAGTTATTACATTTACCCTTTTCCATTTTTTCTCAGACATGAGAGTTGGATATGCTGTATCGGATTTGAAAATAACCACATCCGGCGTATAAATTAAATCATCATTATGAATAGGATTTGCAGCATGTCTGTGAGGAAGATAAAACTTTTTCCACATATCATCTTCTGTTAAATTGTAATAAAGCGTAGAGCAACGGCACAAACATTCTTCCTGCGCAGAAGAGCCATTCACTACCCCACCACCGGGATTACTTGCCGAAGCAAAATTCAAGACTGCAACTTTTTTATCTTCATACGCCATTGCAGCTTCAAAGGTCCTCTTCTTAGATACTACAATTCTTGCTGGCTGCTCATAAAAATTTTTCTCAGCAATAATTTCTTCATCCTCTAAAATCAATTTCTGTTTTGAAGAGGAATCTTTCCAGGCTTTCAACAAAACAGGATTTGTCTTACATAATTTTTCTGTATCCCTGAATATTTCAATGTTTTCTTCTCTGCTCATTTTAGCTCCCGATAATATCAGATAATCTTCATAATATTCTTCACAAATAAAACAATATATCCTTTATTTTAACATACCTATTTCATTTTGAAATTAAAGTATTAGTTTAATTTAATTCCACATGAGTTATGCTAAAATAATCTGATAAGGGAGACGTATTTTGAAAGTTCTAGTTGTTCCAGATGTTCATGGTTCTCATGAATGGGAAGCTGTGAAAGACATGCCGACCGACTCTTATGATTTTATTGTTTTCATGGGTGATTATTTTGATTCGTGGGAGAACCAGTGGCCAGACCAGGGAAACAACTTTAAATCAATCTGCTCTTTTATTCGGGAAGATAAAACTCACAGAAAGCTTCTCCTGGGAAATCATGACTGGAGTTATCTCAGCAAAACAGAAAATGGTTCAAGAGTTTCAGGTCATCAGATAGACAAGATTGAAGAAATCAGAAATCTACTTACAGAAAATCATGACATACTTGATATAGCATTTGAATGTGATGGTATCGTTTTCTCTCATGCCGGATTTTCACGAACCTGGATTAAATCGGTGTATAAAGTTTTATGGGATGCTGAAAAACTCTGGTCTATTGATTATCTGAATGAAGAATGGCATAAGCTTTCTTTTAATCCTCATGATGAAACTTTTAATTATGATTTTGAAGAACTCTTGGACTGGTATGGATTTTTCAGTTCCTCTGGCAATGAAATTACTCAAGGGCCACTTTGGATTAGACCCGAAGCTTTGATTAAAGATGCTGCATATCCGGTCCAGATTGTTGGACATACAGAATATTGCCTTGGAGATTTTATTGTTCTTTGTGACAAAGATCTAACTAAAGATCAGAAAAATACTGTGATTGCGACTGATTCAAAATATCATCAACTCTTTGGAACAATTGATACGAAGCAGCTTCCATCAGAAGAAATGTCTCTTTTGGATTTTACTAAATATTACAAGAAAACGATGAAATACATTAATGATATTAAAAGCCAACAATTTAATCATATGTATTATGAAAAAGAATTTGCCATGGAAAAACTCAAGGCAGTTTATGGCGATAAGCTTGCTGAAAGATTTTATAGAATGTTTTTTGAAGGATAATATAGGATTAAACATATTATGAACTACCAGATTAAAAGAAATATTGAAAGAAGCAATTTCGGCTGCTAATATTATAGAATAGATTCTTTTCTTTCGGAGGTCTTTACGAGTCATGATAATACGATCCTTGCAGACAGATACAAAATGTTGATAGCCAATGAACGAGGGTTCTAGCCGCTCGATTAATTTCGCGGTCAATTTGCTATCTCCTTCTCCTGTCAATTCCGCTTTCACGGTAGAACTTTTCTTTATCTTTGTACATTTGGGAATCTGCAATATGTTCAAGGTCGTCTATGGAGGCAGAAGGATTTTCTTTATATGAGGCGTAGCCTACGGAAAGGGCCAGGTTTTGGGTGTAGTGGCCTTTCCAGTTTTTTGTTTTTTCTTTGATGGCGGTTTTTAGAGAATCAGGATCTTTTATTTGGGTAATTATCATAAACTCGTCGCCACCAATACGATACACTTTGCCTTTGTTGTTAACGGTTGCTGTAAGACATGTTGCTGCACCTTTAATAAGTTCATCACCGGCTATATGACCATTTGTGTCGTTGGCTCTTTTAAGGCCGTTTATATCAATTGAAAAAAGGACAAAGTCAGGGGCTAGTTTTTCTTTTTTAAGGTTCTTTAAATCTTCATCATAACAACGGCGGTTATAAAGTCTTGTCATTTCATCTGTCATGGAAATTTTAATTAGTTTTTCTTCGCGGCGTTTTTCTTCGTCTACATTGCGAATTGTGTAAATTACAATATTTGGAATTCCATCTTTGCCTGAATCTACTGTAATGTACTGGGCCCGGAACCATCCTGATTCAACATCAATAAAATCGGCACTGATTAATTTTTTATTTGTAAGACGAGATCTTACAGTCTGGATATTTGTAAACTCCATAAAATCATCAAGCTGTTCAGGCAATATTTTTTCATTGATTTTTTGATTCATAAGAGTCTGAGTCTGATTATCAAGATCAATCTGGTGCTTGGTCTGAGTTTCATCACGCAGAGACATTTCTGTATTATTCACAAAATCAATAAGGTTTACGTGATCATAAATCTCTGCCATAGAATCAAGAATTTCTACTTTTTCCCTCATTGATTTTTTCTGTTCTTTAATAACTATTTTTTGTGAATGAAGATTTTTAAAATATTCCAGAGTCAGTTTACCTATAATAAAGCCAGAAATAAACATGATAATAAGTTCAATTGTAAAGCCGCTTACCTTATCAATAAAATAGGCCAGGGGAGTATCATAGTCGGATCTTACATTTGCAAAATAAAAGGAGTTATGCCAGGTAGAAATCAAAAGTAATATATAATTCAAACCTGAGGCATAAAAATACATAGATTTTTCACAGAAAAGAAGACTTAAAAGAGGAACAACAAACCAGCATATATAAATACCTATATTATGACATGACATATATAAGAGAAGTACATCATAAGTTGTAAGGGCAAATATAAAGGCAATGGCTTTGCCGGGAAATTTTTTACACAAAAAACGATGAATTGCTGCCAGAATAGCCATACCAACAGAAATAATTAAACAGGTAATATATTTAATTTCTAAAAACAAACCGTTTTTTCTTGCTAAGGCAATAGCAGGTCCGGCTAAAATAAATATCCATAAAACCTTGTTCATGTATTTATTTACTTTGATTCTGTTTGTTTTAAGAAAAGCTTCGTATTCTTCAGAAATTTTCTTTTCCATTTGAAAGTATTCCTGTTGTATATATTAATCATATCAGAAAATACTTAAATTTCAAGATTCACATATAAAAGATTTTCTTATTCAACCCAGGGAACCCTGTCTAAATCTGTGGTAACTGCCGGACTCAAAAAGTCTCTTTTCATTTCCCAGCCGCTTTTTGTGTAGGCTTTGGCCAGCGTAATTGAATGCCTGCCGTATGCAGAACTTATTTCGTCTACAGCTTTCATCAGGTTGATTTTTTTTATGTCGTCCATTGGGTCTATCCACAGGCAGCTTTGATACTGTGCCGGAAGGATTTTCAAAAGATTTACCATTATGACCTTGTAGCCGTAACCCGGGCGGTATATATGGGGTAGGGCCAGTCTTGCTGCATTTACAATATCTGGAGTGTAGGAGGTAAGTCTTGGAAGTTCTACGGATGCTGCATTGGAATATATTTCTTCTTTTTTGTCTGAATAATAGTTACAGGTCGAAATACATATCTGTACCATCTGGCATTCGCAGTCCTGTTTGCGGAGCTTCTCTACTGCAAGTTCTGTGTATTCTACAAGTGCGCATTCAAGAGTTTCTATATCATATACCTTTATTGAAAACTGACGGCTTGCAGTTATTACATCTTTTTTTCGTTTTGGTATTCTTTCCAGGCAGCGTAAACCATTCAGTTCCTGTACAGTTTCATAACCTACAGATGTAAGAAGTCTTTTTGCAAGGCCGGGCTGCATATTTTTAAGCATAAGAGCGTTTTTTATACCGTGCTGGGTAAGTTTTTTTGCCCGCGCAGGACCTATTCCCCAGATTGTTCCGCAGTCTGTAGCTTCTAAAAGGCTGTCAATTTCACGTTCATCATAAACAAAAACGCCTCCATGCTCCTTTGCCTTTTTGTTGTAGAGCTTTGCCAGAGTTTTTGTAGGTGCTGCTCCCACGCAGATAGGAATGCCAACCTCTTTTGCAATGCGTCTTTTAAGTTCAAAACCTATTTCTTCATAATCTTTTATGCTCCAGTTGCATTTGTCAAAGAATAAAAAGCATTCATCTATGGAATATTCTTCTACTTCTGGGGCATATTCCAGATAAATAGAGGTTATTCGGCGGCTGATATCTGCATAAAGGGTGTAATTACTCGAAAAAACAGTTATTCCCCGGCCTTCGCAGATGTGGCGCACCTTAAAAAACGGGTCTCCACGCTTAATTCCGCATGCTTTTGCCTCTTTATTCAGGGCAATTATGATTCCGTCATTGTTTGAAAGGACTGCAACAGGCTTTCCGCGTAAATCAGGGCGATAAATCTGTTCACAGGAGGCATAAAAGGAGTTTCCGTCGGCGTGTAAAATCATGATTCCTTTACCGTATGAATTACATGTGTGATTGCGCCTGTAATGACAGTTTCACCTTTGATATTAAAAACTCTGCCAAGAACAAAGTGGCCGTCCGACTCATAGACTACAAGACTGTTAGGATTTATCTCTTTTGCACGATCAATCACAAGCAGGTCGCCATTATATATGCCCATCTGGGTGTAGCGGGAGCTTTCTATGCGCATAAAAACAGTTGCTGCCGGATGTTTTATCATGTATGAGTTTAAATCTATTGTTTTCTGTTCATAGCCCTGAGCCGGACTTGGGAAACCACTTATCATTACTCATATAATAAACCCTCTGTAACGGTTTGTCAATAATTGTAATCAAAAGATTACAATAAAAAATCAAATGGTGTATACAAATTTAAAAAAGTAGTATATTATGTATGTATGGACGCAGAAATCTTTTGGGAAAAGGTAAATCAAAGGCTTACTGAACTTGAAAAAACTAAGGAATGGCTTTGTGATAAAGTTGGCCTGAATTATGGTTCTCTTCGTAACAGGATTCATCTGGGAAGAATGCCGGGATTTGATGATGCAATGAAAATCCTTAAGGCACTTGATTTTACAATGGAAGGTTTTGAAGCTTATCCCGGTATTGCAAAAAATGATGTATTGAATCTTCCTGTTTATGAGCAGGCTTTTTCTGCAGGTAAAGGTCAGTATGTGCCTGATGATGCTGAAATTCTTGAATATGTAGCTGTTCCAAAAGACCTTAAGGCTTACAGCAGAAATTTACGTGCTGCCTATGTCCGTGGTGATTCTATGGAGCCAACGCTTTCTGATGGTGACAGAATAATTTTTGATGATCTTGGTTATGACGGCCAGGATGGTATTTACGCAATTCTTTACAATGGGGCGGGGTTTGTAAAAAGACTTCAGCGCACCAAAAATACACTAAGAATCATTTCAGATAATAAAATATATCCGCCGATGGAAGAAGCCGGTCAGAGTGAAAACTTCATGGTTATAGGAAAAGTCCGTTATGTAGTTCATAAAATTCAGGGCTGATGACTGTTTTGGGTTCGTAAAAACTTTAATAATACTAAAAAAGTTTAATAATATTTAAAAAATCTATTGAAATTCTCAAGAAATTCTTATAGTATGAGATTGTCGAGTCAAGCCCGACAATGACAAGGACATTTTGTCATTCTCGGGCTTGACCCGGGAATCTATTATTCCGAGGTGACTTATGAACGAGGAGATTAAGGCTGTAGCAGACCGTTTGATCGGTCTGCGTGAAATTATGGAAGTTTCAGTTGAAGAAGCAGCAGGTGTCTGCGGTATTTCAATTGAACAGTACCAGAAGTACGAAACAGGCACTGTAGATATTCCGGTTGGAATCCTTCAGTCTATGTCTAAAAAATATGGTATTGATCTTGGCACCCTTATCTCCGGCAAGGAACCTCATATGCATTCCTACTGCCTTACAAAAAAAGACAAGGGACTTTCAGTTGACCGCCGCAGTGATTACAAATATCAGGCTTTGGCAGCAGGTTTTCAGAACCGCAAGGCAGATCCTTTTATCGTAACAATCACACCTGAAGAAACAAAGGACATCCATTTTAATTCACATCCGGGGCACGAATTTGAATATATGATTGAAGGTTCAATGAAGCTCGTGGTAGACGGAAAAGAAATGGTTTTGGAAGAAGGCGATTCTGTATACTTTGACGCCACCAAGCAGCACGGTATGCAGGCTCTGAATGATAAAAAGGCTAAATTTTTGGCGATTATTATATAAGGAATAATACATGTTAGAAGACTTTCTAGAACAGACTGAATTTAAAGATTACAACGACTTTTTTGCAAATTATAAAATAAAAGTACCTGCAAACTTCAACTTTGGCTATGATGTAGTTGATGTTCTTGCCAAGCGTACTCCTGATGCAACTGCTTTTATCTGGTGCAACGACAATGATGAAGAACTCCGCATGACTTTTGGTGAACTTAAGGAACGCACAGACAAGGCAGCAGCTTATTTCCGCAGTATTGGAATTAAACGCGGGGATTTTGTTATGCTTATCCTTCAGCGCCGCTATGAATTCTGGATTTCTATTGTTGCACTTCATAAAATTGGTGCAGCTGTTATTCCTGCAACTCATATGCTTACAACAGAAGATATAGTTTTCCGCTGTAATGCTGCTTATATTAAGGCTGTTGTTGCAGTTGATCACCGTGATTTGTTCACATATATCGAAGATGCCCAGAAGCAGTGTCCTTCACTTAAAACTCTTGTTGCAGTTCCTCCGTTTGGAATTGATCAGGGCATGAGTGCAGATTTTAAGGCAAAACATCCAACCTGGCTCGACTTTACAGAAGGATATTTGAATGTAAATGAAGAAGCTTTGAACGAATTCCACGCCTTGAAACGCGAAGAAATCAGTAAAAACGACGACATTCTTCTTGCATATTTCACATCCGGAACTACAAGTCATCCAAAGCTTGTTTCTCATAACTATCTTTATCCGCTTGGACACATTGTTACTGCAAGCTACTGGCAGCAGGTCCAGAAAGGCGGACTTCACCTTACTGTAGCAGATACAGGTTGGGGTAAGGCAGTTTGGGGAAAGCTTTATGGTCAGTGGATTGCTGAATGTTCTGTATTTATTTATGACTATCATGATAAGTTTAAGCCGATTGATCTTATCAAACAGATTGAAAAGCATCATATTACATCATTTTGTGCGCCTCCAACTATCTACCGCTTCTTAATTCAGGAGGATTTAACCCAATATGATTTCTCAAGTTGTCTACATTGGTCGACAGCTGGAGAGCCTCTGAGTGAAGAAGTATTCAATAAATGGAAGCAGATCACAGGAAAAGAAATCCGTGAAGGCTTTGGTCAGACAGAAACAACACTCAGTCTTTTCAACTATGGAAACGAGAAAATCAAACCTGGAAGTCTTGGAAAGCCTGCACCATACTATAATGTTACTTTGATTGACGAAGAAGGCAACGAAGTAGAAGACGGTGAAGTTGGAGAAATCGTAGTAGACATGTCTAACGGAAATTTCCCTGGCTTGTTTATGGAATACTTTGGAGATCAGGCAAGAACAAAAGCTGTTATGCACGACGGCTACTATCACACAAGCGATAACGCCTGGCGCGACGAAGACGGCTACTTTTGGTTTACAGGCCGAAATGACGACGTAATCAAGTGTTCAGGCTATAGAATTGGTACTTTTGAAGTTGAATCTGTTCTTATGCAGCATCCGGCAGTAGTAGAATGTGCAGTTACAGCAGCTCCAGACCCAGTGCGTGGTCAGGTAGTAAAAGCCACAATTGTACTTGCAAAAGGCTACGAACCAAGCGATGAACTTGTAAAAGATATCCAGAACTTCGTTAAAAAGACCACCGCGCCATACAAATACCCACGTATTGTAGACTTCAAAGACAGTTTGCCTAAGACAATTTCCGGCAAGATTATGCGTAAGGATATTAAATAGGAAAGTCATGCCGAACTTGTTTCGGCATCCACGGACCCTGAAACAAGTTCAGGGTGACGGTGTGATTACAGCTTGAACATTCCAACCTGTTGCTCAATTACGTCTACGGACTGTGTATTGCTTGTTGCAGAATCATTTACTTCGTGTACTGACTCTTTCAAATGCATAGTGGCAATTACACCGTCCTGAACGGCTTTAAGTGTAGATTCCGAAGCCTGTACTACAGTTCTCATGAATTCACGAACTTTCTGGGCATCTTCAGTCTGAGTTGCAGCAAGTTCATTTACAGCATGTACTGCATCTACTACTGTAACAGTTGCCTGCTGGGTTTCTGCGGCTCCAATCTTCTGTTCTTCCATTGCGGCAGAAATTTCACCAACAAAGTTAGCAGTTTCTTCAACTTTCTGTGAAATTTCGTTGAATGACTGACCTGCAGAATTGATAGTTTCTACACCGTTATCGATTGTAACAATCATTTCTTCAATATGCTGCTGGATGTTTCGTGCACTCTTTGCAGAAGATTCGGCAAGATTACGAACTTCTTCGGCTACAACGGCAAATCCGGCACCAAACTGACCGGCATGGGCAGCCTCAATAGCAGCGTTCATAGACAAAAGGTTAGTCTGGCTTGCAAGATTCTTAATAATGGCAACAAATTCCTGAACTTCGGCAGAACTTTTTTGAATTGCTATCATTGTTGCAATTGCATTTTCAATAGATTCGCGTCCTTCCTGGCTCTTAAGGGTAAGGACTTCGGCAGAAGCACGTGCTTTTTCGGCAGTTTCGGCAACAGATCCGATATTTGCAGTCATCTGTGTTACAGAAGAAGAAATTGTAGCAACAGAATCTGACTGTTCTACAAGGTGTTCACGAATATTCTTAACGGCCTTGGCAAGACTTGAAATATTCTTATCTGCTTCCAATACCAGGTTGTTCTGTTCTTCGGAGTTGGCATTAATTTTTTCCAGACTGTTAGAAAAGTCATCAATTGCAGTAGATGCATTAAATACCGAAGCATTGATGATTTTTGCCGAATAAGAAACTGTATCTGTACTGTCAATAAGACCTCGAATCATTGTAGAAAGCTTATCAATCATCTGGTTGATGGATGTTGTAAGTACTCCAAAGTCATCAAGAACTGTAATATCAATACGATGCTGAAGGTCTCCTTCTTTAGAAATCTCTTCCATAACCTCAGAAGCATGTCTCATACGCTTAGTAAGTCCAAAAATGATTACAAGGAAAGGATATCCTGCAAGAAGCATAGACAAAATAAAGCACAAAACGCCTTTTTTCATCCATACACCTTCATCAGGCACTGCAAATGAACCGTAAAGGGTACAAATCATATTTACAGCCATAAAGGTGAGTGTGATAAAGAAAGTCATTGTAAGAATGCTTGTAAGAGTCATAGAACGATATTTTTTAAGATTATCAACCGACTGAATCTTTAAATACTGACGAGGTTTTGCAAGAAGGGCATCAAGACCGTTGATTGTAGACATACATGAAATACCACCAAAGGCAACTGCCTGGGCAACAATCAAAACAGCGCGAACAAGAATATATTCAGCGCGTCCTGCATGAATTCCATCCCAAACCATATAAACCTGGCCTACAAAAAAGCCAATAAAGTTAGCACTGATTGTAAGGATATTCAGCTTTCTATATGTATCAAGACATTTTTTGATTTCATCTTCGGTAGGAGAATAATTTTCAAGCTTGATTTTTTTAAGTGTCTGATCAAACGGACGGCAGAAAAACCATGCAATAATCAAAACAACAACAAGAAGCACCACAGAAACTGCCATATTTATAGCAAATCCGCCAATAAACATCTCTTCCGGAGTATTATAAATAAAATCAAGAGCAAAGAATCGCAGAAAAAGTACACTTATTTCCGTTACGATACTAAGCAAAATAGCATATGATAAAAATACTGTCATAATATTTTATTATACACGTAAAAAGAGTTGTTGTCATCAAAAATGCAATCATGTGTAAAAAAATTGCTCCCAGGCGAATCTGAAGTGCACCCCTAAAGTTGGACAAATAAAGATCAATTTTAGGAGGTGTATTTTTTTATGTCCAAATATTCAGATGAAATCAAGCTAAAGATAGTACTTGAACATCGTAATGAAAAA
>JAEEGJ010028251.1_pt1 | contig 11181 bp, 14 predicted proteins | sample 8958761 | NCBI WGS metagenome assembly JAEEGJ01 (sample SAMN16246546, study PRJNA631951) | gut metagenome | biome: gut microbiome; feature: rumen; material: RS-attached | host: Bos | place: Iran: Karaj | collected 2018-10
AAAAAATGCGACATCCTGTGCTTGCAGGAGGATTTCAACTACCGCTGGGAAATCTGGTCGCGCCTCTTTGCCGGTTACGAGCACGATGCGTGGTCGGGCGGCATCATCATCGAGGAGAAGGATATTGATTTCGCCCACCTGCAGAATCTGAAATTCGAGTGCGACGGTCTCAATGCCTTATGGAAAAAGGATATCAAAGTCCGCAAACACGAGCGCGTGGCATGGAACAAGAGTTTCGGCAAATTCAGCCATGATTTTGACGATATGATCACCAAGGGTTTCCGTCGCCATGAGATGACCCTGGCCGACGGCAGCGAGATCGTCGTCTACAACCTGCACATGGATGCTAGTTCCGACCGTGACGAGGCGAAAGGAAACGACGGCAAAGACCGCGAGGCACGCAAGTCGCAATGGATACAGTTGCGCGAGCATATCCTCAACAACCTGGATGAGCGTCCCATCGTCGTCGCCGGCGACATGAACAGTTTCTACCATCGTGATGACATCAAGTCGGTCTTCATCGACGCCATCGAAGATACTGGAAAAGCCATCGTGCAGGACGCGTGGGTGGAATCGTGCAACCAAGGTATTTTCCCGGCCATGGGCAGCGAGGCTATCGAATCCGAGACACTCGACAACATCCTTTATATCAGTCCCTATAATGGCCGTGGCCTGATGCTTCTCGATTTCGAGATCGACAAGAAAGGCTATTTGCGCGACGGAAAACCTCTGGGCGACCACTATCCGCTCATCGCCAAGTTCCAGTTGACCGACAAGTCAAAGAACGCGTCTGAGTATACTGGCATCAGCCATATCACCGACAGTGACAACGCCACCGAAATCTACGACCTCAACGGCATCCGCCACAACGGTCCGCTTACCCGTGGCACCTACATCATCAACGGCAAGAAGGTTACTCTTCCTTAACAAAGGTCCATTCATGGTTGTTGTGCGGGCTCCACATCCGTGAGCCACGGCAACAGCCGCAAGAGACAAAATAGCAGCAGCCGCTTTAGAGAAACGAGTTCTTTTCTCTAAAGCGGCTGCACTATGATGATGGCGGTTCCGCCAGTTTTTATTGTTTCTTCCTGAGGAGAAAGAGCACCGCCACGACAAACGACAGGACCGCCACGAAAAGATACCCCAGCCAGTCCGTCATCCGTCTGGACCTGACGGTCTTCCTGTCCTTGTCGGCGTGGACCTTCCGTTGTAGGGAATCAGTCACCGCCTGAAAACTGTCGGTAGAATCGGAACGCCCGATATAGCGTATGACGTTATTGGTGGTGACCATCCGCAAAGTGTCACCCGACGCTTTCAAGGTGATAATCCGCTCCACCTCATGCCGTGTGGTGTCACGCACCATCACGGTCTTTACCACCCTCACCGTGTCGGAGCGGAGGATGGTGAGCGTGTCGTGGACGACCATCGTCTGTGTGATGTCTTTCCGCGTGGAGCACCCCACACAGCATACGAGGGAGAAAAGCAGTGCGGAGACGACCATGCTGGTCCGCTGCTGCTTATGGCCCTGCGCTTTTGTTTCCCCACACGCTTTGTCCGACGGAGGGTCATCGCTGATCCCCGACATCATCTCCTGGCTGACCGGCTCTCCCCTCTTCACCGCTTCCACGATCTTCAGTATCTGTGCCGCCATCCGCTCTGCCTTGCTGATGTCGGAGTGGATTTTCTCATCGGCCTTCTCGCGCACGCTCAGAAACTCCACCACGCACCAGAAGATGCCGATGAGGATGGTGACGAGCGGCACATTGCAGATGAGATCCCACCCAAACCACAAAGGAATCTTGGCGATGTGGATGAGGATGTCGATGCCAGCCGCGATGAGGATGGTGCCCTCATAGAGCAGAAACTTATAACCCGTTCGCTTGAGAGCCTCACTCCTCCGGGCGTCACCACGCAGATGCGCCTTGTAAAGTCCTGCGACGAGGTCTACCGTCATTGCCATCAGGACGATGATGGCCACCAGGACGATGCCCACAGACATCTCCTTGACTCCAGTTGTTACTCCTGTGATCATCTCTGTCATGTCGTCTTGTATTTGGTGGTGATCGTGATAGTGATCTTTTTCCCCAGCATCTTTGCGGGCATGAGATACCGCCTCATCAGTTTCTCCCATGCCTTCCGCGAGTCTGTCACGCGGCCTTTGTGGGTGTTGTAGCCAACGATCAGGCATCCGGCGGAACTGGCAGCGGAGGAGCCGCAGTGGATCAAGATACCCTCAAAACCTGGCACTCCAATGAGCCGTGGCAGATACCCTTTACAATATTTCTTGTAATAGGCATATTGGGCAAACTTCGGCGACTGCACATTCATCGTCACCGCATAGGTCCCTGAAGGGATAGCGGTCAGTCGGGCCACCTTCCGTTGCTGGATCTCTTCCAGCGGCATGTCGTTCGTCAGTCCCCGGTCTGTGTCCTCAATGCAGTCACACACATAATCTCCATCGGCATAGAGTTTTCCGATGGTGTAGGTCGCACAGGTGAATATCCTCACCAGGTCAAGTCTTGTCATTTCCATGTCATTTGCTATTATTTCTTGTATAGATGATTGTATAAATGATTGTAATGATGATTACATAGATGATTGTATAAATGATTGTAATGATGAATGAGGGGCTGAATGATGAATGAAGGGCGGATGATAAATGAGGGGCAGATAATCGATGAGGGGCGGATGATAAATGAGGGCTGGATGATCGATGAGGGCTGGATAATGGTCTCGCAAGCGCCCGTCAGCAGTTTTTGCAGTTTTAGCAGTTCTGTATGTTGCGTTGCCAACGCAACAAACGGGACAGCAAGCACCCCCAAAAGCCCGCCGTGCCGATAACCGCACTCGCGGCCTGCTTTTCGAGCCAGGCTTCAACGACAAGCTGCTGCTGCGTGAAGGCCAGCTACAACGCTGGAAGCACTACCTGCGAGACAACCCACGGCGCCTTTTGATGAAGCGCGAGCACCCCGACCTGCTGCACCCTTTCTTCAACCTGCAGCTGGGTTCCCATCGTTACAACGGCATCGGCAACCGCGCGCTGCTTGCTGCTCCGCAGCGTTTGGCAGTGCGCGTGTCGCGGCGTCTTACCGCTGAGCAGCTGGAGGCCGAGGTGGCCCGCTATATGGAGGCTGCCCGTCGTGGCGCAGTGCTCATTTCGCCGGCCATCTCGCCTGGCGAGAAGCGCGTCATGCGCCAGGCTTTCGACCTCCATCTGCCAACTATCGTGGTGCTTCGCAACGGCTTCACCCCTTTGTCGAAACCCCAGGGCGAACAGTTCGACGCCTGTGCCCAAGGGCGCCTGCTGATGCTCTCTGCCTGGGATCACACCAACGAGCGCATTACCCTCACCGCCTCCGACTGCCAGCAGTTGAACCTGATGGCGCTGGAGTTGAGCCAGCTCGAATAACGGTTAAGGGCCTTCTCCGCGTGGTGTGATGCAAGCCTATGGATTTCGGCTATTCACAATTGAAGGGTGGTACGAGATGCCTGAGGCAATTGCCGAAAATGGTGGAACGACAATGGCAGTCTTTGCGCGTATCTATTTCTCAATTCTTCTTTTCATGGGCGGAATTATTGGCATGAGTCTTGTAAATAGTATATTTGTTGATGCCATGGCTGCAGACAATAATGATGAAGTCCTTGAGAAATTGTCACAACTGGAAAGATATCTATCGTTGGATACATTTTTATGTTAATAATCCCAAAACCGCCGACGAAATTAATCTGCCCGAAACTATTTCGAGGCTTTTAACACTATTTAAGGGGGGGGTAACGGTCGTTAACAGAATTATTTGTATCTTTGTAACCGAGATATATAACACTAACTAATAACGATTATGCTAATTATTCTGATAAAATTATGAAGAAAAGAAAAATTTATGAGAAGCCCTCGATGCAGGTCTTCGAGTTGAAACAACAGCCGACGCTGTTGCAGGCGAGTGTGAACAGCAGTGATGTGAATGCGACAATGGATGGAACGTTTGGTGAGGAGACTATCTGATGCCTCGCCGCATTCCGAGTATTAACAATAAAAAAAGAAGAAGAACAATGAAAACAAAGAATATCTTCAAGGCGCTGGCACTGGCCATGCTGATGCCCGCCATGCTGCTGACCACCGCTTGCAGCAACGAGGACGACGCCCTCAACAACACCGCGAACACTGAGAACACGATAAATAAAGGCTATGCCCTTCCCGTAACCGTCAACGTAACCCGTCAGGGCGACGCTGCCACCCGCGCTACGTATAACGAATCTACCAAAAAGCTCTCCTTCAGCGCAGGCGACAAGCTGCTTGTGCGTGGTAATGACAACAGCGTAGGCGGAGCAGGCAGGTTTGCCGGCATGCTGGATTATGTTTCAGAAGGAACCTTCAGCGGCACCATTTATACCGAGAATTCGTATTCCGGCACGGCCGATGCGCTTTTCACGGCTGCAAACTCTAATTGGGTCGGGGCCGCGTTGTTCCCGAACGGCTATGAAACCTATGAATTCTTGTCTCTTTCGGGTAGCGGATATAGTACTTCATATTCGATGAGTTATAACAAAGCTATTGCCGCCACGAAGGCTGCAGCTGTTGAGCAGTTCAGCTTAGAGACCGCGAAAACATATTCCAGTGGCTTTGCCCTGAGCCCCGAAAATGCCATTCTCAACTTCACCATCACCGGCTTGACGGACGGGGCTAAGGATGTCGTATTAAAGAATGGGGAATCCAATATGTTTTCTGGAAGTGTAACGCCTACTTCTGGAACTGCTGCATTTGCTCTGGGTGCAAGGATTAAGAATTCTTCGGATTGGCCAGTTAATTTAAAAAATGTCATCTTGACGATAGGTGGTACTGATATCGACATCACCGACGCCAATAATAACCTCGCCGCCGGCAAGATTTATAACATCGCAAGGAACGCTATTCCCGGTGCCCTTGTCGGCAAGTTCAGCGTAAGCAGCACGGATAAGGTATATTTCTCGAAGGGCAACTTGCAATATACCAAGAGTACCGGTATATGGAGCTTTATGGACCATCAGTACTCTACTGTCGAGACTACTGACCAAGCTATAGGCGACGATTATGCCAGTCAGGATGTCGTGAGCCTCTTCGGCTGGGGCACCTCCGGCTGGAACAACGGCAATACGTACTATCAGCCTTACAACACGACATATGTTAATAGTTCAAGCAAAGGCTATGCCTATGGCCCTAAGGACGGCAGTTCATATACTTACAATCTGACCGGTACTTATGCCAACGCTGACTGGGGTATCTACAACGCTATATCAAACGGCGGCAACACTGCCGGCACCTGGCGCACGCTGACGAAGGACGAGTGGACCTACCTGTTCAACACTCGTAGTGCCTCAACGGTCAATGGAACGGCAGATGCCCGCTATGCCAAGGCCTATCTCTTCGGTACCACGCACGGAGTCATTATCTTCCCTGACGTCTATACTCATCCCGCTGGCGTGACAGCCCCCATCGGCATAAACGTGGAAAGTTCTACCAGTTGGAATGGTAATCAATACACTGCTACTGATTGGGCTAAGATGGAGGCTGCCGGTTGTGTGTTCCTGCCGGCTGCCGGCTGGCGTGATGTCACTACGATTAGAAGAGTCAATGAGTACGTCCGCTACTGGACAAGTACGTACTATAGTGCGGGTTCTGCGCACAATGTGGGCATCGAGAGCAGCATTATGACCCCCGCGAACTACAACCAAAAGAACTACGGGTACTCCGTCCGTCTGGTTCATGATGCTAATTAACATTTGAACACACAGGGCCTGCCCCAGAGATCATGGGGTCGGTTCTACTGATCACTTATCAAGGCAAATAATATGAGAATTAAGACAGTAATGAATCATAATTGATAGTCATGGGGACAGGCACCTGGGTATGGGTGCCTGTTTTCATGTCAATTTTTTAGCATGCCCCAGGTGCCTGACCCCATGGCTGGCATTTGCCTGTCCATCAATTTTATTAGCTGACTTAGTACCGGCTGTCCGGAGAAATTTGTACCTTTGGGCCTTCTCCGCGTGGTGTGAAGCAAGCCTATGGATTTCGGTTGGAAAAATTTCGTCGGTGGTTTTGGGATTATTAACATAAAAATGTATCCAACGATAGGGAAAATTTGCTACCTTTGCAATCCTTTTCGCCCTTCAAAGAAATGGAGGTGCGTAACAGAAATGAACGATAACAAATCTCTACCTATTTTTTTATGACAGACACTATCAATCAACAACAAATGGAGGAAGATCCTCAGGAGAAAATGAATGAGCTTACGGCCCTGTTGGCTAAGTACTTTAACGGCATTCAGCAGATGCAGGAGGAAAATAAGCAGCTGCGCCAGCGTGTGGCTACGCTGGAGAGCGAGAATGCTGCATTGACCGAGACGCTTGAACAATGGAAGAATGGTGACGAATGGTCGAGCCGTGTGACTTACGATAACGTGGTGGACCAGATTGCGTCGCTCGAGGATGCCTCGAAGCGTGACGATGCCCGCAGGATGTTCGAGGCGCTGTTGAAGAAGAGTCAGGTGACGCAGTTCCGCAAGGACATCAAGCACCGCGTGAAGGAGCTGAACGAGGATGGCGATGCCTATAGCGACAAGCTGGTGGCCCAGGTGTTGGAGGCCTCGGCAGGTAAGGGGCTGATTCTCGATGCCAAATGGAAGTGGGCCGGTGCCTACTGGCTGCTGCGCTGGGCCTGCAACTACCCGGTTGATGCCAAGGACTTCTGCAAGAAAATCGGGAGCCTCGAGATGGACATTGCTGCTGAATACGAGTGCAGCTATGAGAGTATCCGTAAGCTCTGCACGCTGTCGTTCATGGACTACGACCCTCGGCACATGGAGACTGTCCGCGTGAGCAAAAACGACCAGGGCATGTTTTCCCAATGTCGGGAAATCGTGCTGAAATTGCTCGATGAATTCCAAAATGCCAGCCTCCCGCAGGAGTGAGTTTCCCAAATCCTTCCCAAATCCTTCCCAAATCGTTCCAGGTGCTCTGGAGCGATTTTTTTATGCTTAACTTTGCAATCGGATCCAAGGGAACAAAGCCGTAAGCGTGGCTCCCGCCGGTACCGGTAATCATCTGGCCGCAATACCGGAAACGCCATCAGATGTTCACTCCCTAAAAATAATAAGGATTATGGGAACAAAGAACATTCATTCAAACAAACCCCGCCTGGTCGGAGGCATCGTATCCGACATGCTTAAAGGTTGGAACCGTAGTACTGAACTGGCCGTGGACTTGAAAACCATTCTGCGCAGCGACCGCACGATGCGGACGGGTAAGGAGTATCAGGGCGTGCTGAGCCGCGATCAGGATGCCTGCATCGAGGATTTCCGCTGCCGTGACGCGCACTACACCTTCGTAGAGACCGAGCCTTGGACTGAGAAGCGCAACCCGCGCGTGTTCCGCGGCCGCTACATTACTATTACGCGTAGGGAAAACGGCAAGCTGCGCCTGAACTTCCGACAGCTGCCGGCGAATATGAGCGTCGAGCGCTACGCGTTCCAAGTGTTCCTCGAACTTCACAAAGGACTCAAGGGCCTGGTAAAGAAATAGGTAAAAACGGCCACAGCTATTACAATTACAGTTATTACAATTAAAAAACGAGGGGTACATCCTCTTTTAAAAGCTTTATAACTAATTAATATATAGATAGTTATATATATAATAAAGAAAATGGACACCCTCAAAAAAATAACTGTAATAACTGTAATCTGTAATACAAGGCAATAATTATTCATCTAAAAAGCAGTAAATCAATGAGATACGACATTTCAAAACAGACAGCGCCTGCGATGCCGACACTCGGCAAGGGCACAGAATGCATCAAAATCCTGCTCTCTCAGGCTTCAAAAGGCATACAAGAACCCCTTGTTCCTATGCTTTTCCCAGTTCTTGGTGCACACATCAGCGGCACAGAATTTCAGTATCCGGACTATAGTTGGAAGGAGCCGACAGGCATGATGGCCAATCTGGTGGCACATTCTGGCGATAACAAAGGCCAATTTAAGGATATTACGGAAGCCATCTGCCGTGATTTCCGTCAGCACGACAAGTCTGAGGAAGACAAGCTCCTGGAATGGCAGAAGAAGAAACAGACCGAGCCTGACAATAAGAAAAAGACGGCCCGTCCGGAGGTGTTCTTCCGTTTCCCGCCGACGAATACGACCAATGCTGCCTTTATTCAGAACGCCCTGGCTCTTGAGGCGCAGGGTGGACTCACGCAGTATTTCAATCTGCCTGAGGTGGAGATGGCTGACCGTCTCTGCGGTGGTCACAAGCAAGTGTCGGTATTGCTCCGAAACGTCTACGACCGTGATCGTGCCGGAGCGCTCCGTGCTACTGCGGACGGTGTGACGGGCAATCCGATAATCCGCGCATGCTTCACCATCTCGTCGAATCCGGATTCCACCCGAAAGTTCTACAAGTACGAGCTGACGAACGGCACGTTCGGCCGCATGGTCTTCAGCTACAAGCCGCGTAGCATCAACCGTAGCGGTCGCATTCCCCGACTGGGCAAGTACACCGATGAGTTCTACCAGAAACTGGACGAGTACCTGGTACGGCTCGACCTCTGCAAGGGCCGCTTCATCATCCGCCCCCTAAACAAGCTGACCGACAAGCTGGCAGAAGAGATGGCCTCGCTGGCCGACCTTGTCGACGACGACCTGCTGTTCGAGATATCCCACAGATCACTGGTCTCGGCTTGGAAGGCAGGTTGCGTACTTTGGGTGCTCAACAATCAGACATGGACCAAGTCGATGGGCGAGCTCGTAGAATGGCTGGTCTATCACGACCTTTGGAGCAAAATGCAGCTCTTCGCCGACATGCTTGGAAAGGACACTTACCAGATGAGCGAGGTTCAGCGTCGCGGCCCCAAGAACATGCTTGACAGCCTGCCCGACACCTTCAACGAGGCCCAGCTGGAAGCACTCCGCACCAGCCTTGACAAGAGCAAGGAGGGAACGAAGGGTCAGTTGGCTCAATGGGTGTTCCGCGGGTTCATCACCTACTCGAACCAGACGGGACTGTACACGAAAACCGAGGAATATCTTCGCAATTGACAATTGATAATTGACAATTATGGAAAAGTATGAATTGCAAAAGCTTCGCGACCTGCCCATTGAGGGGGTCGCGGAGCGACTTGGACTACGAGTATCGCGACATAAATGTTTGTGTCCGTTTCATGCCGACAACCACCCAAGTCTTTCGTTTAAGGTGAGCAAGAACACCTTCCGCTGCTTTGTGTGCGGAGAATCGGGCGGAACGATCGACCTGGTGATGAAATATCTGCGGAAGGACTTTCTTGATGCCTGCCGATGGCTAAGTGAATCATGGGGACAGGTCCATGATTCGCTGACACGTCAGCAGAATCACGCGACCTGTCCCATTGATTCACCTCCCAAGCCATTTGATGCTAGTAAATATGAGCGGTTCTTCGAGCGGCCGTGGCTGAACGGCGAGGCACGGAAGTTCCTGTTTGAGGAGCGTAGACTGGATGCGAGGGTAGTGCGCTGGTGCCGGTTGACTTCGTGGAAGGATAAGCAGCAGGTGCCGTGGTTGCAGATACCCTACTATGACCGGGAGGGCAAGCTGGTGGGTGTGCAGAACCGCAACCTTGTGAAGGGTGCCATACCTCGGTTCCGCTTCCCACAAGGCTCTGAGTGCAGCATCTATAACCTGCCCGTGCTGAACATGCTGAAGCCCGGCGACGAGCTCTTCATCACCGAAGGCTGCTCCGACTGCTGGGCCATGCTCTCGGCCGGTCACAAGGCCATCGCCATCCCCTCGGCCACGCTGCTGAGCCGGAAGGATAAGGAACAATTGTCAATTCTCAATTCTCAATTGTCAATTACCTTCCACATGTTCCCCGATCGCGACGAGCCCGGCGAACGGTTGTTCCTGCAACTGCGAGAGGTGCTGCCCTCGCTCGTGCACCATCAGCTGCCCCAGGACTGCAAAGACTTCTCGGATTACTATCTGAAATTGAAAATTGTCCATTGTCCATTGTCAATTGTCAATTAATAATTAGCCTGCCCTTATCCGTCAATAACCCTGCCTTATTGCCCAATAAGGTTGGGTTATTATTAGTACTCAAAAGCAACCGCCACTTTTGTGTGTTTTTTTTGAAAAATAGTTGCGGAAATATTTGGTATTCTCGATAATTTTTCGTAACTTTGTAGTTGAGAAATTAACCCTATTTATTCACATTTAAAACACACACAAACGATTATGAACAAGACAGTTAAGATGATTCTCCAGGCAATCAGTTACATTATCACCCTCATTCTTGGTGCCTATGGCGGAACCACCCTCATGTAACAAAAGAACCGTCCCTCTGTGACATGGAAAACACGCGATTTAAAATCTCTCAGTATGCCTGTGCCGTGCTGCTCATCGTGAGCAGCATAGCATTGGTTTCCTATCAGGTCGTCATGATCGACGACGTCTCGAACGGCCTCCTGGTCTATGTCGCCCAGGCCTTCCTGCTCGTCGGTTCGATCTTCGGATTAGATTATTACGTAAAAAGAATCAAGTATGAAATCAAGGACAAACACGCCCAGGGGCATCAGGAATAATAACCCGCTGAACCTCAGAGTGGGCAATCATTGGCAGGGTGAAGTGGCCGCTCCTACCGACCGCGCCTTCGAACAGTTTACGGACATGAAATGGGGTGTCCGCGCTGCCTTCATCGTGCTGCGCAACTATATCCGGCGCCACAAGTGCAATACCGTACGCAAAATCATCACGCGCTGGGCGCCTAGCTGCGAGAACGATACCGACCGATACATCGCTACGGTTTGCCGTCGCGCCCACCTGCAGCCCGACCAAGTGATAGACTTCGACCAGCCCACCGCCATGACCGACCTCCTGCTGGCTATGTGCTTCGTGGAAAACGGGTGCGAAATCAGCCTGGATGAAGCGATGGAAGGCTACCGGTTGGTTCGAATGAACAAGAGAATCGCGTGATCACTCGTTCAATATTGATACCGTCTACATTGATGCCATTTGGGACATGCGCATGAATCCGGTCAAACTGGACCAAATGATTAAATAACAATAATCCCCGAGATTTGCGAATCTCGGGGATAAGTATGATCAGAGAACCGTCCCGTGATCAATGTCTTACTGGCAATCTCCTTGATGTTGCTTATTACAGTAGCCTTATTCATAATACTC